>Ga0307434_1000528_pt1 | contig 25312 bp, 19 predicted proteins | sample SalMarWE160220MG_FD_202156 | JGI IMG/M metagenome (GOLD analysis project Ga0307434, IMG submission 202156) | Salt marsh sediment microbial communities from the Plum Island Ecosystem LTER, Massachusetts, United States - WE1603-220 | ecosystem: Environmental > Aquatic > Marine > Intertidal zone >... | reverse complement strand
TCTAACAGGCTTCGGTTATAGGCGGCAAACGCCCGTATTGCCGGTGAATCGCTGCCGGAAAGATTCTTGTATAAACGCACTGCCTCATCAAAATAGCCCCTCTTGCCGGCACAAACCGCCATCCTGAATCCAAGAAAGTCAGCAAGCAACTCATCATCCTTTTCCACAATGATAAGCCTTTGCCCGAGACTCTTGTAGGCTTCATAAGCCATCTCGTAATTTTTCTGCTTATAAAAATCCTGAGCAACCTGCAGTGAAAGCGGCTCTTGTGAAGAAGGTACTGATTCTTCTTGCTCTTTTTCGTCCGGCCGCTCCTCCGTGTGAATCTCGGTTTCAACCTCCTCGGCATATTCTTTAAGTCTCTGTTGTTCTGCCGTATCAGCCGGCTTCTCATAGTCCGAAACGGATACCGGCCCGCCTCGACCCGCCGGTCTCGGCGAGGCTGGCCTGGACCTTAAAAATACATAAACCAGTGACCCTGATACAAAGACAATAAACAAAACGAGTATCTTCTGAAAAGCCGTAAACCTACGAGGATTATTCTGCAAAGTACCAAGCAGCTCCTTGTACAATTGCTCCTCTGATTCCGGCGCTTTATCCACTTTGTTCTGATAGTTGGTGACCTGCTGCGGCAAAATTTCTTGCCTTTCGCCGCCGCCGGCAACTTCAGAATCGTTCTCACGTGTATCTTTCTGCTCTTCTTCAGCCATTATTCTTTACACGCCCTAAAACTTGCTTTTTAAAAATCAACCATCATCCAAATACAAAATATATCTCGAGCAGGTACTTTCCTTGTCCTGCTGCAAACAGTCAGTTCTCAACTTAAACAAAATAGCAGCAATAATTGTGCCAGATTAAATAAAAGCCGCCTTACATCCGCTTCAAACCGCTTTGAATGCAAACAACACCCAAAAAAAGGAAAACATACAGCCTCATTTTCCTGTGAAATTCAATCCTGACGTCGGGATTCTGAACAAATCGATAGATTTTCCGACATGAACCGGTTCGCCTTAATACTGCAGCTTCTAAAAAGAAACTCTAGCTTTTGTGTCATTCCCGCGTAGGCGTGAACCCAGTTTTTAGACGATGGATTCCGCATCAAGTGCGGAATGACAAGTTAGAAAAGTGAAACTTAATTTAATAGAAATGGCACTACCCCGATTTGATATGGCTATAAGCGCGTAGTCCCCCTCCTTTCCTCCGGCGACAGTTATTGATGTTTGAAAAATAAAAGGAACAAACAGGTTGTCACTCCCGCGCAGGCAGGAGTCCAGAAAACGCTGAGTAAACTGCCGGATTCCCGCTCCCCGCCTTCGCGGGGACAAGCTTCGCGGGAATGACATCATTACTTTATTTTCGTGGAAATGTTCCATTTAATAATGGAAGGTCGATAAATTAAAAACACTACAGAATCCACGCACTTTATTGTTATACAGCTACTGCTTCCGGCAAATCTTCTTCTGAGTAACTTGATTGTGCGTCTTTCTGTCTGCCTGAATCCTTTTTTATATTATACTGCTCAACTTTCGCATACAAAGTTGCTCTGCTTATCCCCAGCAGTGTCGCCGCCTGCGTTTTTTGCCAGCCTGTTTCCTGCAGGGCACGCGCAATAAGCTCTCGTTCGGCTTTTGCAAGAGAAAATTCCCTTATATGCTCTCTGTCTGAATCAACCGAATCAACCATAATACTGCTCAGACCGATTTTGTCGGCAGTTTCAAGTAGTATGGCCCGCTGTATAACATTATAAAGCTCGCGTACATTGCCGGGCCAGTCATGTCTTTCAAGCGCCTCTATCGCCAACTGGGTTATCCCTGTAATCTTGCCTTGTTTTTCAGGGCAAAGACTCGACGTCTTCAGAAAATACTCAGCCAGTATTCGTATATCCTCTTTTCTGCGCGGTGATCTCAGCGGCTCTATCCTGATTGGACAGACGTTCAGCCGGTAATAAAGGTCTCTTCTGAATCTTTTTGCCTCAACCTCTTTGTACAAATCCTTATTACTTGATGCGATTATCGTAGCCTTGCAATGAATCGTCTCCACGCCGCCGACTTTTCGAAATTCCCGCTCCTGTAAAACACGCAGCAATTTAGCCTGCAGTCCTGTCGGCATCTCGCTTATCTCATCTAAAAACACGCTGCCCGTCCCAGCCAACTCTAACAGCCCCATCTTCTCACGGTCAGCCCCGGTGAATGAGCCTTTCATATGCCCGAATAGCTCACTCTCAAGCAGACTTGCCGTCAAAGCCGCACAATTCAGCGCTACAAACCTCTCTTTCGGCGACCTAAGATTATGCACCGCTCTGGCCGCAAGCTCCTTACCCGTTCCTGTTTCACCAAGTATTAAAACCGGGTTGCAGCGGCTCTGGGCAACAAGTCTAATCATCTTAAGCTGTTCGATGGTTGCTTCGCTTCTGCCGACAATAGATGCACTCCCGGCAAAATCATCCGCAAAATATGAGAAGTTTTCATCCGAACCTTTAGTTCTATCCGATTCCTGTTTAAGGCGTGCAACGATTTGTTTTAAACGACCGTAGTCTCTGTCTGACCGCAAATAATCATATACCCCTGCCCGCCTGAATTCCTCGACCGCTAAATCCGTATCGTCCTCACCATCAAAAACTATAACTACAGGAATTCGAGACGATTTATTATCGGGCGTATCTAAAAATTTACGAACTTGCTCTGCTGTAAAATAGTGGTCGAATAAAATCAAATCGGGATTGACTGTCTGGGTTATCTGCAAGGCTTCTGAAAGGTCATCGGCAACAAACACCTCTTTCGCTGCCGATTTGGCTAACTGATGAATACTCACCTGTCTGCTTATTGCGACGACTCTCCGCAGAAACATTTTCAATCGGTAACCTCATTATTGTTGTCCCCCCAGTCACAAATACAAAATTTTAACCGGTAACAATGGAAAGCTAATCGACAACGGCAACCACAAAACTTTAATTATTTTATGGGACCGGCCAATAATGTCACTCGGTTTTAAAATAAAATTAGAGTTTATTTTTCTATAATATTCTTTATCGGACTATACATAAAAAATCAAAAACAACAAAGTAAACTCTAATCATATTTTATAGGACCTTCGAATGTCACCGAAGAGTTTTATGAGATACTATAAACGCCACGCATCCTTAAATCAGACAACGGTAAAATTTTCAACAAAACAGGAAAATCCTTTCCAAACCAATTCCAAAAACCATCGGCTAATAAAAAATACTCAGTTTTGTAATCTTTCTATGCTCAGCAATAATAAAGACTTATAACAACACCTCCATTAAGACAACTAAATCTGGCACGACAATTGCTAAACTTTTCTTTGGCGTCCTTAATTAATGAAAACTTATCGCTGTTTGAAAATAAAATCAGGTTAATAATTCAAAAAAAGAAAGGCTAAAAGCATATGAGTTCAGTATCAGCAAGCAGTATTCAGGCAGATTATATGAAACTGCTAGTAACACAGCTTCAAAATCAAAATCCGCTTGAGCCCCTGGATAATAATGAGATGGCTTCCCAGCTTGCACAATTCTCACAACTGCAGCAGCTCGAGTCTATGAATTCAAATTTCGAATCCTTTCTGCAACTGAAATGAACTATGCCAGCTCGCTGATAGGCAAGAATATTTCATTCGTAGCACAACTTTCAGATGGCACAATAGACATCGTTGATGCAATTGTTGAAAAGATTTATACAGATGAAAACAGCAACATAATCTTATCTGCGGGTGGATATGACGTAAACCTTGAAGGTATAGTTGCTGTCCAAAATTAAATAACGGAAAAGCAAACAAAATTAATTTAACAATATATTAACAGGAGAAATAAAATGAGTTTCGCATTATCAGCAGGAGTCACCGGCTTACAGGCACATCAAAAAATGCTCGACATCGCAGGAAACAATCTCGCAAATGTCAACACAACGGCTTTTAAGTCCAGCAGAATAAACTTTTCCGAGCTGCTAAGCCAGACAATCAAAAAAGCCACACAGCCGACATCGAATATCGGCGGAACAAATCCACAGCAAATGGGAAGCGGTGTAGGCGTCTCGGGCATCACCCCAAATATGTCACAGGGAAACATCGTCCAGACGGGAAATCCCCTCGATGTGGCAATTGACGGCGAAGGCTACTTCGTTTTAAGTGACGGCCAGCAGTACATCTACTCTCGAGCCGGTGCATTTTCGGTCGATGAGAATTCAACGCTCGTTGACCCTTCCACGGGCTACCTTGTCCAGAGAATCGGCTCAGAAGGCGAGCTCGAAGGATTTCAAATCCCCAGCGATGGTAATATTAACATTCCATATGATATAACAATGCCTGCAAATGCAACATCACACATCACCGTATCGGGAAATCTCAGCTCGGATGCCTCTTTCGAAACACCACAGATACAGAAACTCGATTCAAATATCTCTTACACTTATGGCAATGGCACTACTGCAACCACAGATACCGAAATCGACCAGCTCGACCAGTACACAGGAACTCTAACCTCGGGCACAATAACCATCAGCGGCTACAATAAAGATGGAACGGACATGACCAGCGGTTTAACTTATGCAATAGATTCTACTACAACACTCGGTGACCTTGTTGACCATCTTAATAACAATGTCCTCACAGACGCCACCGCCTCGCTGTTAAACGGCAAAATAAGAATAACCGACAACGATGGGGGATACAGCAAAACTGACCTTACTCTTTCATATACCGGTGACGGCACACTTGAACCACCTGCCTATTTCGAAATGATTACCGTCGGCGGAAACGAGGTTAAGAACGTAAACATCACTGCTTATGACTCGCTCGGCGGAAAGCACACACTCTCTGCTGCCTTTGTCAGAACTGATACGCCAAACACCTGGGACCTGATACTCACCTCCGTTTCGGGGGACGTTTACTCGATAAATATGACAGACAGAAGAATCGACGGCGCAACATTTGACGCCACTAACGGCTCATATGCAGGACTTATCGGCCCAGCAACTCCTGAATTCAAAATAACATTCGCTCATGACACGGCAAACGAACAAAATATCGAGCTGGCTCTTGGAACTGTCGGAAAGCTCGATGGCTTAACACAATTCGCAGGAAATTCCACTGCCGTTGCAAGGGACCAGGACGGATACGGCTCCGGCAGGCTCTCCAGCGTTTCCGTGAACAGCGAAGGAATCGTAGTAGGTGCTTTTTCAAACGGTATCAAGAAAAACATCGCAACACTTCAAATAGCACTATTCCAGAATACTGCCGGCCTCGAAAGTATGGGGGGCGGCTATTTCATACCTTCTGCAAACTCCGGTGAAGCCGTCGCTACTATGGCTATGACAGGCGGCGCCGGAACGATTCACGGCGGCTCACTCGAAAAATCAAATGCTGATGTCGCTACCGAGTTTGTAAATATGATTCAGGCGCAAAACGGCTATCAGGCAAACGCCCGGACTATCAGGGTAGCGAATGAAATTCTCGGAGAATTAAGCAACCTCATCAGGTAATCGGAGCCCAAAATGCCAGCTACTTATGCAATTGCAGAAGTCCTTAATGCAATCATTATGACACTTGACCCTGTCCAGCGGTGGCAGTCCGCCAGGCGATTTGACGGCAGCTGGATAACGGAAAAATGGTTCATTATTGTTGCACTACTAACACTGACAATCTTAATATCCATCATTCTCATCACAAGCCTGTACAGAAGCTCACAAAAACACAAGACCGAAAACCTGATTGCAGCAAATCTTGCACAACATAAAGGCCTAAGTCCCCATGAAGTACAAATATTAAAAGATATTGCAGACAACTCAGGAAGTAATAATACAACTGAAATCTTTACTTCAAAAAAAACCTTTGACGACAGCACAAAAAAAATTATAGACAAACAAAAGCAGCAGAAAAACGCCGAAAAAACAAAAAAATTAAAGGCTGAACTCAATCTGCTGCGAGAAAAACTCGGCTTCCATGAAACCGAACACACCACTGCCGGCACAGAACCGCCTCAAAAAACAAATACGAAACAGATACCCAAAGGTAAAATACTTTGTATACAGGCCACAGCATCTCAGGACGATGCAATTGAATCAACTGTTATAGAAAACACTGAAACCGAACTGACAGTAAAGCTCGCAAAACATCCCCGAATCAACTTCACAGAACAGTGGAAGGGACGTTACAGCTTCGAAGGCCTTGTCTGTGAGTTCGATACTTCTATTATCAGTTATGATGGCAACTGTCTTGTTCTGAATCACAGCGAAAATGTGCGATGTTATAATCGAAGACGCTTTTTACGCACATCTGCAGAACATCAGGCACTTGTCGCGCTGTTTCCACAGAACATATCGCCGGACGACAAAAATCTCGACAACAAAACCGATACGAAAACAACTGAAAGCTCACAAACAGACCGCTCCCCCGTTCTCTGCCCCCCGGAATTTTTCAATGCAACCGCAACAGAAATAGGCGGGCCCGGACTTAAATTAAAAACCGATTTGCAGGCTCGAGAGGGTGACAGAATATTGGTCATCCTGAATCTCAGTGAACAAAAAATCGTACAGGACATCGCAGGGGTAAGACGCATAGAACAAACCCAGGACGGTAACTTTTTAGCTGTCGAGATGTTTGGCATGAGCGATGAGCTTATCGAAGAGCTGGTACACGCAACAAACACCGCACCAACCAAAGAGCCGCAGGAAAATAACGATAACACAGACAATACAAATACAAACGAAGACAACCAGCAATCGAACATAACAAAGGAAGCTTAAAAAATGGCAGAAATTACAGAACAGGTCTCTTCGAGCATTGATTCGCTTACAAAGGAATTCACCATCATTGCACATAATCTGGCCAATGTAAGCACCACGGGATACAAAAGAAGATGCAATGCCTTTACTAATGTACTCAAGGCCGGCCAAACCGCTGCAGACTTAGATTTCGAAACCAGCACTGAATTGAATTCCACTCTTGACTTCTCCCAGGCCCACATCATTCAGACCGGGCGAACACTCGATTTTGCCCTCAACGGCAATGGATTCTTTGTAATTGAGACAACCGACGGCCCACTTTATACCCGCAACGGCATCTTCCAGATAAACTCGAACGGGCAATTAACTGATTCAGAAGGAAGAATCGTAGCCGGTCAGAACGGCGCCATCACAATACCGGAAAATGTGGCCACTTCTCAATTACACGTCTCAGCCGACGGCTCTATCTCCGCAGGCTCGGTTTCAATCGGAAAATTCAGGCTCGTTGATTTCGGCCAAAACAAAAGCAAACTTTTACCGGCCGGCCTGAATTGCTTCTATATGTCGGACTCCGACATCCAACCGACCGATGCTGAAAACACCGCTGTAAAGCAGGGATTTCAGGAAGCCTCGAACGTGCAAATAATTGAAGAGCTTGTTGATATGATGATGGTCACAAGACTTTATGAGGCAAATATGAAGCTGCTCTCGGTTCAAAGCCAGGCCTCGAGCAGTATGATAAGCGTAGCTATGGGTTAAGAATTTAAACAGTAACAAAACTAAATACGTAAAAATTAATATTAGGAGATATTTTTATGTTAAGGGCATTTTCAACTGCAGCAACAGGTATGAGCGCTCAGCAGATGATGGTCGATGTAATTGCCAACAATCTCGCAAACATCAACACCAATGGCTTCAAAAAAAGCCAGATTAACTTTCAGGACCTGTTTTATGTAACAATGACACAGATGGGCACAGAAGTAGCTTCAGGTATAAAAACACCCGGAGGAATCGAAGTGGGAAGCGGTGTCAGAACCGCGGCCACCATAAAGGTCTATACGCCGGGCGAGCTGCAAAACACCGGCAGAAACCTCGACATCTCAATTATGGGTGAAGGTTTCCTGCAGGTAACCCTGCCGAACGGTGACTTAAGATACACCAGAGATGGTACACTCCAGACAAACGCCGATGGAAACCTCGTAACAACTACCGGCTACCCCTTCGAGCCGGCTATCACCATCCCGACCGATGCAACATCTGTTGACATAGGAAAAGACGGAACCGTAAATGTCACCGACTCGTCCGGAAACATATCGGTCGTCGGAACAATCCAATTGGCAAGGTTCTCGAATCCTTCCGGCCTGTCAAGCGAAGGTGATAACCTGCTCGCTGAAACCGATGCAAGCGGAACACCTATCACCGGAACACCCGGTGAAAACGGAATGGGCACCATCCAGTCGGGTTTCCTCGAAAAATCAAACGTCCAGATGGTTACCGAGCTTGTAAATCTCATCACCGCCCAAAGAGCCTACGAAATCAACTCCAGGGCTATAATGGCCGGAGATGATATGCTCAAGACTACAAATGCGATTGTCAGATAGGAGCTGTTATGAACGGTAAAATAGTAAACACAGTCTTAATAACAATCCTGCTCCTGTCGCTCTGCGCCGGGGCCGGCTCCGCAGAAAAAAATCCGGCATTAAAAATCTATCTGCCGAGACGGATTACAATCGAAAACGATATCATAACGCTCGGCAGCGTAAGCATAATAAGAGCAGACCAGCCCCTGGCTGAAAAGGCAAATGATATCACACTTGCCAAATTCTCTATGCCAGGCCAGAAAATTATTATCGACAGAAATACCATCCTCAGCAGGCTCGCCTGCAGTGACATCAAATCCGCTAAAGTAAATTTAACCGGCGCCGAGGAAATAATCGTAACACAGAAAGAGCACATAATCACGGCAGCCGAAATCATCAACCTCGCAAAATCTGTTCTGAAAAACAATCCCGAATATGTCTCCGCCTGCCGCTTCAATCCACTGCAGGTACCAGCCGACTTTATTGCACCCGCCGACTGTAACGACATCAAGCTCTCAACAAATCTGCTCCCGGCCAGCAGGCCGAATCAGGTAAAACTCGAAGTCCTGCTGCTTTCTGATGGCATTGAAATCGGAAAACGCCTCGTAACTTTCCAGCCGCAATATCTGATTCACACAGTAGTCACACTGAAAGAAATAAAGGCAGGAACCGCCATAACAGAAGATAATATTAAAATCGTAAAAACTACTTCAAATGAGCCCGAGCCTGACGGCTGGACCCCTCCTTATGGGCTTATCGCAAAACGAACGCTGCCCGTAAATACCGTCATCGAATCGAATATGGCAAGGCTCCGGCAGAAAGAAATTCTCGTCAATCGAAACCAGAATGTCATTATCAAAATCGAAAATCCGTCGCTCTTGATAACCGCTGTCGGAAAAGCCCTCGAAAAAGGCTCTGCCGGCCAATTTATAAAAGTTCGCAACCTGGACTCGAACCGAACCATCGTCGCTAAAATTAACGATGACGGAACCGTCGAACCCCTATTTTGAAAAGGAGTTAAAATGAATAAAAAACTATTCTCAGCAATCTTAATAACAGCCCTGTTCCTGACCTCGACTGCCTCCGTAAAAGCCGGCTCAATCTGGGCAAAAAGAAACTGCAATATGAAAAATCTATATACCGACGACGTCGCAAGAAACATAGGTGACATCCTCACAATAATAATCACCGAAGACAGCAAAGTCGACAACAAGGCAAAAAGAGACCTCAAAAAAGACGTGGATAAATCCATAACCTTCGACGGAAAGCTCGGCAACTTCACCGACCTCGGCGAATTCGGAACCTCGGCAAGCTCTACAAACGAGCTGAAAAGCAAGGCAGACTACAAGGATGAACGCAAATTCGTGGACAGAATCACCGTCGTCGTCGTGGACATTCAGCCGAACAGCAATCTCGTCGTTATGGGAACACGACTGCGAAAAATAGCAGGTGACATACAAAACATAGAGATAAGCGGAATAGTAAGACCCAGTGATATAACATTCGATAATACCATTAAAAGCGAGCAGGTCGCAAACTTCCAAATCGTCACTAAAAATTCCGGTATCGCCGACCCATATACAAAACCCGGATTCCTTGGCCGAATACTGGATGTCATATGGCCGTTCTAAATTTTAATGAGGTAATAATAAATGAAAATAAAACATAAATTTAAGTTTAATATATACTGTCTTATACTCGTACTCGCTGTTTTGCTCAACGCCTCCAATACCGCCAAATGCGAGCGCATCAAAGATATCGTCGACATTCAGGGTGTCCGCAGCAATCCTCTCAGCGGCGTCGGCCTTGTCGTCGGCCTTGCAGGTACCGGTGACAGCTCGCTGCCCTCGCAGCAGATGCTCACGAACATACTTCGGCATTCCGGCCTTGTCCTTTCCCCCGAGAACCTCAAGGGTGGAAACATAGCACTCGTTATGGTGACGGCAGAATTAGGACCATTCTCACGCACCGGCTCAAGAATAGATGTCGATGTTTCTTCACTCGCCGATGCCGAAAGCCTGCAGGGAGGAATGCTTTTGCCGACACCTCTCGAAGGTCTTGACGGGCAGGTTTACGCAGTAACACTTGCTTCCGGCGTCTCAATCGGCGGCTGGACGGCAAGCGGACAAAATGCCTCTATCACAAAAAATCATCAGACTGTCGGCAGGATACCATCCGGGGCAATAGTCGAAAGAGAAGAAATATCTTCCTTTATCGACTACATCGCGGGAAACAAAATAATTACATTAAACTTAAGAAACAGCGACTTCTCAACCGCACAGCGCATCGGGGACGCGATTAATCAGACACATCCCGACCACGCCGTTGTCGTTGATGCAGGCACCATTAAAGTCAAAATCCCGGAACAAATCCCCGCCGGCGGCACCGCTGCCTTTATCGATGAAATTACAAACAAACAGGTCACCGTTGACTATCCCGCCGTCGTCGTTATCAATGAGCGAACCGGCACAATCGTTGTGGGGCAAAACGTGGGTATCTCAACCGTCGCAATCTCACAGGGAAGCCTTGTCGTAAAAATAAAAGAAACACCGATTGTCTCCCAGCCGATTGCTCCATTCTCTGACGCCGGCGAAACCAAGGTCGTTGAGGACACCGCCATAAGCATCGAGGAAAAAGATGGATACCTTATTCCCGTACCTCAGACCGTAACCGTCGCCGAGCTTGCCAAAACACTTAATGCAATCGGCGCGACACCGACTGACCTTATCGCAATATTTAACGCCCTGAAAAAAGCCGGTGCTCTCCAGGCACAGCTTGAAATAATGTAGGAGCCTTTGCAATGGACGCTTCAAAACTGTTACTGACCGAACCTGTCCTTCCGCCTGCAGAACTTAGCCGGATGTCGAATACCAACCGGCTCTCAGACGAGAAGAAAATTCAGGCTGCAAAAGATTTCGAGTCGCTTTTAATAAACAAGCTGCTCGACGAAATGAAAAACACAATCGAAGACTGGTCGGGCGATGAGGACGGCGCCTCCAGGCAGATTCAGGCAATCTTTAATATGTACCTGAGCAAACACATCGCTGAAAACGGCGGCCTCGGACTCTGGAAGGATATTTACAGCTCAATGAACCTCGCTGCTGATAAAAACACCGCTCCGCTCGTAACGGATAACAAAATATGAAAACTAACGATACTATATTTCAGGATAATATTGACCGGCTGCTTGATGTCCTTGACACGGATATTGAGAACATCCGACAGAACCTCTCAGCCCTTAATCAGCTCAGAAGCTCGGTCATTAAACGCGATAACGACAGCCTGGCTCAATTGCTCAAAAAAATCCAGGCCGACGACGGCGGATATAAAAACAACGAATCCAAAAGAAAATCAATCAGAAAAGCACTTGCGGATTCTCTCGGCTGCCCTGCCGAAAAAATAACGCTCACAACTCTCGAACAAACGCTGCCCGAAGAAAAAAAGAGTCTCATCGCGGAAAAAAAAGAAAAACTTACGGAACTGCTTAAACAGCTAAAAAATGAATATCACGCTACCGCTGTGCTCCTCTCCGAATGTGCCAGGTTCAACCGCATCCTCTTAAAAACGTTACTCAACAACAAAAACGCTGAGACCGTAACATACGATGCGGAAGGTTCTGCCAGACGGTATTTCGACTCAGCTTTCTTAAATATGAAGCTTTAATTAAAGCCAGATAGGACTAAAAAGATGTCAAACTATTCGATAGGTATTAGCGGCCTGAATGCCGCACAGAGCACTCTCGATATAATCGGCAATAATATTGCAAATGCCGCCACCGAAGGCTATCACAAACAGAGAGTCGAGCTCACTCCAGCCTTCGCCTCACAGGACGGCGCACTTCTAATAGGCGGAGGAGTCAATTTCGAAGGCGTAACAAGAATAATTGACAATCTGCTCGAACAACAGATTCTAAGGCAAAGTTATCTCCTCGGGCATCTTTCTCAGCAACTATCAACTCTTCGCTCGGTTGAATCTTCTTTCGGTGAGTTCACCGATGCCGGAGGGCTCAATGATACCATCAATGACTTCTTTAATGCTTTCCAGGACCTCTCGACACATCCAAACGAACCTATCTGGCAAAACCAGGCCGTCAGCTCCGCACAAACTCTCGCACAAAAATTCAACTCCCTCGCAACCTTCTTATCCGATCTTCAAACACAAATCACGCTCGAAGCCGAAAATACCATCGAACAAATCAACACCCTGGCCGAAAGAATCGCAGAATTAAACGACAGTATCGAAAAAATAGAAATCACCGGCGGACAGGCTAATAACCTCCGCGACCAGAGAGACCAGTGCATCTCTCAACTCTCGGAGCTCGTTGGACTGGAAACCCATAACAGAGAGCACGGCGTCGTAGATGTCACCATAGCGGGAATGCCGCTGGTTATTGGCACTTCCACATCTCAGCTTCAGCTCGGCCTTGACGATAACGGCGAAACTGGCGTCGGCGTTCTCGACTCCTATAATTACAAAACCGACATACAGGGCGGCAGGTTAGGGGGACTGCTCTCGTTAAAAAACGAAATAATCGATGACATTCAAACACAGCTCGACAACCTCGCCGCCGCCATTATACAGCAGGTCAACCAGATACACATCCAGGGCGTCGGACCTGCAGGTTCCTTTCGGGAGCTGACCGGATGGACAATTGTTTCGGAAACTCTTGCCGACTTCGAGCCGCCCATCAATGATGGAACAATTTACGTCAGGATTATCGATACCGCCACAGGCCAGGTAACAAGACACAGCATAGATGTTGACTGCTCTGCCGACACGCTGACTACAATAGCCCAAAAGTTTGAAGACCTGACCGGCCTGACTGCATCCGTGAATTCTTCCAGGCTGCACATTCAGGCCGAGACCGGTTATGAATTCGACTTTACACCTGCCGTCTTACCCGACCCGACAAATAGTAACTTAACTGCAGCGTCCCCGCCGACAATTTCCATCTCCGGAATCTACACCGGCAGCGAAAACCAGACCTTCACCTGCACCGTTATCGGCTCCGGCTCAATTGGAAATGGTACCCTCCAGATGGAGGTGCAAAATGAAAGTGGCGAGGTGGTAAAAACACTAAACATCGGTCAGGGCTACGCCGCAGGTGACAGCCTTAATGTAGCAGACGGAATAACAATATCACTAACAACCGGTGACCTCAACGACACTGATTCCTTTGAAATCGAAGTATTCGCCGACACGGATACCTCTGGCCTGCTTTCGGCTATCGGTATCAACACCTTTTTCGACGGCAGCACCGCCTCTGATATGGCGCTCTGCCAGGAAATAGCTGATAATCCTGCCCGCATAGCAACAGCAGCAGGACCGGAAATGACCGACAACACAAACGCACAAAAACTCGCCGCTTTAAGCGAGCAGTCTCTAAGCAGCCTGAACAATATGACTATTCAGGACTACTATCGCCGGCTCATCAGTGACATCGGCCAGGATATCGCAACAAAAGAAATGAGCACTAACAGCATCGAGGTTATGCTGCAGGACCTCAGCACACAGCAAAGCAATATTAGCGGCGTAAACATCAATGACGAAGCTGCTCAAATGCTAATATTCCAGCAGATGTTTCAGGCAATGGCTAAATACTTAAATACCATTCATACTTCGATTTCGGCTCTTATGGAAATAATATAAAAAATATATAAATCAAGTGAGGTTTCTATGAGTGGACCACTGAACACAATTTACGACAACATCAGTTTCGCTTTGAGCATACACACCGATATTATGAATAAGTTGCAGGAGCAGGTTGCAACCGGCTCAAGGGTCAACAGGGCCTCGGACGCGCCTTCGGATGCATATCAAATTCTCGGGCTGAAATCCCAGACTAAAACTCTTGAAAATTATATAGAAAACCTCTCAACCGTGCTTGACACTCTTGAGGTTTCAAGCACCATTATCAATAGTATGACCGAGTCCATAAATAACGTCAGGACTCTGATATCTCAGGTCACAAGTGGAATTTATGACGAAGATGCAAGAGAAAGAACCGCAGAGCAAATCAACGATATCCTTGAGCAGATGCTCCTGCTCGCAAACACAAAACATAACGGACAATACATTTTCGCCGGCAGCTCCAGCGGCACCGCTCCTTACGCCGCCGAAAGAACCGACGGGCAAATATCTTCTGTTAACTACCAGGCTGCCTCAACCAGCCGAAACGTTGAGGTCGCCCCGGGAATACAATATGAAATCTATTACGTAGCTGACAGCCTTTTCAGCTCCGATAACCGGCAGCAGCCCGTCTTTTCCGGTGACACCGGCGCCAAGAACGGCACCGGCACATCCAGCGCCACAGGTGACGTCTGGCTGACCGTAATACACGACGGCAGCAATTACCAAATCTCAATCGATGACGGGCTAACCTATACAACCGTCCCCCCAGGCGGTGACACAAACCAGGCTGTAACTGACTCAAGAACAGGTCAGGTCCTTTACGTCGATACCACTGAGTTAAGCAGCACAGGAATTGAGCTTGTCCGTGTTCCCGGAACTTACGATTTATTTAATACCCTTATCTCTATACGCGACACTTTCACTAACGAAAGAGGACTCTCCGATGAACAAATACAACTGGCTCTGAGAAATGCCATCAGCACACTCGAAGAAGTCAGCAACCTGATGTTGCAGGCAAATGTCTCAATAGGGGCAAAAATAGGATTCCTTGATGACCTTAAACAAAACATTACAGAGATAAAGTACGGTTCTGAAGACCGTACCACCGAGCTTGAAGAAGCCGATATTACCCAGATTGCTATCGAATTGTCCAGGAGGGAAGTGCTTTACCAGATGTCTCTGTCCGTGGCTGCAAAAATCCTGTCAACTTCTCTGCTCGACTACATATAGGCAGATAAAAAATAACAGCCTTTAACTTGTGGTGGATATGTTTGATTTTTATACAGTTACAGAACTGATTTCCACATAATTGTTTATAAATGCAGATTTGACCGGCAGGCACAAGATTTGCGGTAAAATCTCTAATTGAGGATAGCCGCAAAATGGTGAAAAAAATATAGGTAAAACTTACATAAGGGAGTAAAAAAATGGCACAGCAGGCTCTCAATAACTTATACGAAAACGCCCTTCATTTGGCTGAGACAGGACAATACCTCCAGGCCCTCGAATGCCTGCACCAGCACATCCAGGCCAATCCTGAAGACGCCGAGGCCCTGAACGACGCAGGTGCTGTGCTGCATTGTCTCAGCCGAAGCGAAGAAGCTGTCGATTTTCTCAACAGGGCAAAAACTCTTCAGCCCGGTAACCCTCAGATAACCTGGAATCTTGCCGAAGCTTATCTTGCCTTATGCAGGCCGGATAATGCCGAACAGCTCTTTGATGATATGGAGCTTATGCATATTCTCAATCCTGACCTGCTCAACAGAACCGCAAAACAATTTGTTGACCTCGGTAACAAGGCACAGGCCATCGAAATGCTCCTTCGCTCACTGCAGCTCGCTCCAGACCAGAAAGTCCTGCCGCCTATGCTCGACGTCATTAAAAGCAAAAGACCTCGAATCCACTTTTTTTGCGGCCTGAAAGGAGATGTAAAATTCCTCACCGACATCTACGAATTCACAAAGGCAAGATATCCAGTTCAGTTCAACGAGGCACAAACTGTTGACCAGTTATACAAGCTGCTCTCAACCAACGACATCTGCTTCTTCGAGTGGTGCACTGACCTTGTTGTCCAGGCTTCGAAGCTGCCGAAAGTCTCAAAAAATATCGTCAGGCTGCACCGCTTCGAGGCATACACCAACTGGCCCGCTCAGGTTAAATGGGAAAACATCGACGTCCTCATTACTGTCGGAAATTCCTATATCAAGGATATGCTCATCAAGCAGGTCCCCGATATCGAGTCTCGTACCATACTTACCACAATACCGAACGGCGTTAACCTCGATAAATTCAGATTCGCAGAAAAAAGCCGCGGCAAAAATATCGCCTGCATCGGCTACCTCAATATGAGAAAAAACCCGATGTTCCTGCTGCAGTGCATGCAGAAGCTGCATTTCATCGACCCCGGATACAAATTATTCTTTGCCGGCAACTTCCAGGACCCTATGCTCGAGCAGTACACAAGATATATGCTAAAATCGCTCAACCTTGAGAACGTGGTTGTGTTTGACGGCTGGCAGCAGGATATCCCTGCATGGCTTGCTGACAAACATTTCGTCGTCTCATCAAGCATCGGCGAAAGCCAGGGGATGGGCATCCTCGAAGGTATGGCCTGCGGCCTGAAACCCATAATTCATAACTTCCCCGGCGCTGAACAGATTTTCCCCTCCGAATTTATATTCAATATCTCAGAGCAATTCTGCTCTCTCGTTACAGGCAAAGATTACGAGCCGAAAAAATATCGAAAATTCGTCGAACAAAAATACCCTCTTCGCAATCAGCTTGAAAAAATAAACCGGATTTTCTACGAGCTCGAAACTCAACTGAATGCTCGCAGGCCGACAAGTCCTGAAAATCCCCGGCAGCCTGTTGACTACCTGAACAACTCCCGCCCGAACGAAAAATTAATGCAACCGGAAAAAACACAACAATGGTCTAACCTGTATTTCTAAAAAAATGAGTAATGAAAATTACCGGACAATGCAAAACTACGATAAAACAACAAAACCTTTGGTAAGCGTACTGATGCCGACATTCAATCGGCCGAAATATCTCTCGCAGGCACTTGCCAGCGCACTGAACCAAACGTACAGCAACCTGCAAACTATCGTTGTAAACGACGGCGGACAGGATATCACCGACATCATCAACGCCGCCAATGACCCCAGAATCTTTTTTATAAACAGAAAAGAAAACAGGGGAAAAGCCTTCTCTCTCAACCAGGCCCTCACACAAGCCGAAGGAAAATACATCGCCTACCTCGACGACGATGATTTATATTATCCAAACCATATCGAGCTGCTTGTCAATGCACTCGAAAACAATCCACACTGCGGCGCAGCCTACAGCGACCTGTACAAAACATACTGCAGAATCCTGCCCGACGGAACAAGAGAAATCTTAAGCAAAATCGTCGAGGTATCGCGCGACTTCGACCGGTACTTTATGCTCTATTACAACCACGTCCTGCACGTCAGCCTTATGCACAGAAAAGACCTGCTCGAAAAAACAGGGCCTTACAACGAAAACCTGAGCATCCTCATCGATTGGGATATGACCAGAAAACTCGTATTCTTCACTGATTTCTATCATATCCCCGACATCACAGGAGAATTTTACACCTCCATCGGACAATCCGACAGAATATCTTACCAGCAGAGAAAGGACAAACAAAACTATGCCAAAAACGTCCTGACAATAAGAACAACGAGACCGCCGAAACCCTGGCCAAAAATAAAAGACCTCGCCATCATCTTCATCTCAGAGCGATTCGACCAGCAGGCGGCAAAAACTATCGGCCGTATCTGGCGATACACCTTTCACCCTTACAAAATCTATCTGCCTGTTATCCCGGAAGACATCGCTAAAATAAAAACAGATATGCCGAATCTTATCTTTGTACCCGTAGCTCCTTCCGCAGGCCACGCTCACAAAATCGACGCCGCACTTATGCAAACCGATGCCGAATTCATCGCAATAGTGCCCAGCGGTTTTCCCATCGAACAAATGTGGCTCGAAGACCAGCTTTATGCCCTCCTAAACTCATCAGACCAGATGCACGCCATCGAGTTCGACTCCGCGAACGACCGGCTCTTCGCCGCCATATTCAAAAAAGAGCACCTCTACTACGCCAGAAATAATTTCAATCATCTGCCTTTCAGACAATCTATATCGGCGGCGGGAATCCGGTTACAAAAGCTGTTACCGGAGCAGGTACCTTTTAAATTTGACATACTCTTCGAGCAGGCAACAAAGGAGTACAAAAACGGAAACTGGCCCCTCGCCGCCGAAATCTACCGGCATATCGCAGACAATTATAAAAACCGGTTATGGATGCAATCTCTCGCCGCAAATGCCTTATTCAGAGCAGGCCGATACCAAAAAGCAGCAGAGCTCTGTCGACAGATAAATCAGTCCCGACCAACCGTCGATACACTTCTGCTCGAAGCAAAACTAAAAAAGAAACAAAAAGAATATCTTTCCGCCGTCGAATTACTCGAAAATGCAAAATCTATTCTTGAAGGAAAAAATCTGGTATGGATATAACAAAATCAAAAAAAGAACAAGCTGAAGAAAATAACACCACTCAGCACTATGAAATCCTCAAAGAGCTCGGTGATTGTTTCACTGCTGTTGGAAATTACGACAGCGCTCAAAGCTGTTATGAAAAGGCCGCTCCCCTCGCACCCGATGAAGCTGCACCTTATATCGGCCTCGGTGTAATCGCTACACAAAAAGCACAGCTCGAGGACGCCGAAATTGCCTTCAAAGTCGCCGTTCGGCTCGACAACAAATCCTCAAAGGCATATGCAGGCCTCGCTATGGTCGCCCAGCAGAAAGGCGATTATAAACGAGCTTTTGATATGTATCTTAAATCCCTCGAGTTCGACCCTGACAGCCTGACCGCCCTGCTCGGCCTGTTCCAGACCTCCTGTCAGATGGGCTCTTTCGAAAAAGTCATACACTACCTCGAAGTGTACCTCGATATGCATCCCGCTGATACTTACGTTATGTTCACACTCGCAGCTCTCTATATGAAGGACAACCGCCCCGAAAAATCGAAGGAGCTGCTCGCAAACATCCTCTCGCTCGACCCGGAACACAAAGACGCTGCAAATCTGCTCGAGGAAGTCGAGCGCTCGATTGTTCAGAAATCACAAAAACAATAAAAAAAACAGATTGGTGAGATTATATGAGCCTTCAAAGACGGAAAAGCCTGGTAAACACATTACAGAACCTCTTAAAACAACAGATAGATTTCGCAAGGCAGGGACAAATCAGCACCGTGCAGGAGCTCAGCACAAAAACCAGCTTTGTCGCGGAACAGATCGCAATAGAGAAAATCCTCGAAATGGATGAATTTAAAATTTACAAAAAGCAGTTACAAAAAGCGTACGAAGATTTATCTATGGCCCTGAAAGTACAGAAAAACGACGTCGCCGAAAAAGTAAGCCAAATAAAAAAGGGCAAAAAAACCGTCCGGGCCTACAAAAAAAATATCTGAGAACATAAACCGGCATCATCACCCTAAATAAAGGATAGAAATTGTGTTAAAAATACGTAACAATCTCAATAATCAGCCCGCTGATTCAAACCCAAAAAATATAACCACAGATTACGTCGAAAACGGCATCAAGGTCGAGCAGAAATCAAAATTCAGCGCAAAAATTAACGAGCTGTTCGAAAAAACCAGACCCAAAAAAATCATTGAAACAGGCACCTATATCGGTACGGGAACAACCACCATTATCGCAAAAGCACTGCGCCTGCTCAAAATTGAAGATGCCCTCTTCTTGACAATCGAGGTCAATCCACGGTATTACCAGCAGGCAAAAAATTATTTTCTCTCAAACAATCTTAAAGTCAAAGCCTTAAACGGCCTGTCGATTCCAAGAGCGCTTCTGCCTAACCGCGAACAGATAGCACAAAAAACACTGCTCAAAAACGGTTCACCCGGAATATTTATTGACCACAGCGAAGAAAAAGGGGTCGAGCTTTATTACAACGAGACAAACTTTTCCGACGTCCCCGACAACCTGCTCTACGAATGCCTCAAAATGACTGATTTCCAGCCGGACTTCGTCTTGCTCGACAGCGCAGGCCACATCGGTGACATCGAATTCAACTACCTGCTCGAAAATCTCAAAGGCATCTGCTACATCGCACTTGATGATATCTACCACATCAAGCATCACAACAGTTTCAAAAAAATCCAGTCCGACCCGCGATTCGAAATCTTCGAAGCCTCGGATGAAAAATTCGGCTTCTGCATCGCAAAATTCACACCTGCCAAAATCCCGCTCATCGAAAATAAACAATCGCAAAATTACGATTTAACCACCCGGGTAAAAAATGCCAAAAAGCTTTTAATCGTAAGACCCGACTCCATCGGCGACTTCGTTATATTCTCAGGTATCCTCGAACATATCAAACAGCTCTTCCAGAATGCCGAAATCTCAATCCTCTTGCAGTCGCACATCGAACCACTCGCAGAAAAATGCCCCTTTATCGATAAAGTAATTTCCTTCGAGCGAAAAAAAATATTCACCGACCGGCAGTACACCGAACAAACCATAACCCAAATTCAGCAGCAAAACTTCGACGTCGCCTTTTATCCCGTCTATTCGAGAGACAAGCTCGGTGACTTCTTGACTCTTAATTCCGCCGCAAAAATAAAAATCGCATCAATCGGTGACGATACTAATATCTCATTAGAAGAAAAACTCAAAAATGACAAATTATACACGTACCTTTTGCCCGCCGATTACAGACCGATGCTCGAGACAAAAAGAAACGATGAGCTGCTCACAGGTTTCGGCATCTGTCTCCGGCAGCAATGCAAGCCGCAGCTATGGCTGACAGATAAAGACCGCTCAGAAGCCGAAAATATCCTCGATAGGCTAAAAATACAAAATCCAATCGTCATCTGTCCTTTCGGCCAGTTCGACATCAGAAACTGGCCAATACACAAATGGGCTAAGCTGATTGATGCTTATCCCGACCATCCAATCCTGATTTGCGGTACAAAACAAAACAAAAAACAGGCAGAGCAAGTCATCGAGCTGACAAACCACAACAATCTCCACAACCTTTGCGGCAAAACTTCTCTGACCGCTTTCGCCGCCCTGCTTGAAAAATCAAAACTTTGCATCTGTGAAGAATCCGCCGCCGCTCATATAGCCGCCGCAGTCAATTGTCCCCACGTCGCTATCACCGGCGGTGGTCACTTCAAAAGATTTTTACCCTACTCACCGCTTACCTCGTTGGTCTATCTGCCGATGACCTGCTATAATTGCAACTGGATATGTCCCTATAGCAGCCTCGAAACATACTGCGTCACCCAAATAACTGTTGACACCGTCAATTCAGCCGTCCAACACGCATTAAACACACCAAAGCACGAACGCTTATCACCGTCTCTGTTCGAGCAGAAAACAAATCCCGACCGTGTCACTTCTGAACTCCAGCCCGTCGAAAATCCGCAAATACAAAACGATTATCTCGTCACCGCAATTGTCTCAACTTACAACGCCGAAAAATTCATCGCAGGCTGCCTCGAAGACCTTGAAAACCAGACCATCGCCGACAGGCTCGAAATAATAGTCGTCGATTCCGGCTCAAAGCAAAATGAAAAGCAGATTGTCAGCCGCTTCCAGGAAAAATTCAATAACATAATATATCTCAGAACCGAGCAGAGGGAAACCGTCTATAAAGCCTGGAACCGTGCCATCGCTCAGGCTCGCGGAAAATACATCACAAACGCAAACACCGACGACAGGCACAAAAAAAATGCTCTCGAAATAATGGCACACGCACTTGACGAAAATCCTGACATTGCTCTTGTGTATTCCGACCAGATTTGGGTCGATGACATCGACGGAAAAATCGTGTACGAATATCTCACTCCCGAACATTCGCGATACCGTCTCCTGTCGGAAGACTGCTATGTAAGCTCGAATCCGATGTGGAAAAAATCATTACACAATGAATTCGGCCTCTTCGACGGCGACCTCTTTTTCATCTCCGGCGACTGGGAATTCTGGCTCAGGGTCTCACAAAAATACGACTTCCTCCATATAGACCAAAAGCTCGGCATTCGCAGATTCTCTGGCGACTGCATCTCACGCTCAGAAAACATAGCCGGCACCGATATCGGCCACCTCGACGCCCTGCTGATATCAAAATGCTACCATTACGCACTAAAGACAAACACACTCATCGACCATCGAGGCATCAACGAGCACCCCGTCTTTTCAAACTGGCCGCTGACAAACCTGCTCAGGGAAAAGCTCAAAGCAAAACTCGCAGGAAATAAAATGGATCCTGACGATTATATTGAAAACATCACCTTCCTTTGCAAAGAATCCGAACCGCAATTATCAATAGTAATTGACACACCCGATTTGACTGATGCTCTGCTGAACAATTTAACCGCTCTCAAAAACCAGTCCGAAAAAAAATTCGAGATAATTGTCGTAATCACCTCCAAAGACTCCCCGAAAATTGACAACCGGTTCGCCCGGCTCAATATCTGCTTTATAAACCTCAGGCAAAATCTCGGCCGGTCCTTCGCAAGAAACGTCGCCTTAAAATTCACTAAAGCACCTTATGTGGCATTCCTGAATCAGGACGCTATCGCACACCGCAACTTCGTCAAAAACATCTGCTTTCATTTCAAAACAAAAAACATTCTCGCCCTGAGAGGAAAAGTCCTGCCGCTCGCCGCAAACTCGGCGTTCACCCCAGATTATTACGACCTCGGCGACGAGCCAATCTATTCACTTTGCGAAACTGAAACAAACTGCGCATTCAAAAAAGACGTGCTGCTCAATGTCGGTGGATTCGATGAAGACCTCCCCGCCTATAAATGTCAGCAGCTAACTTATAAAATATTTATGTCTTATGGCGAAAATTTCGACTGCCTGTTTTATTTCCCCGATGTTATCGTTTATCACGACTATCTCACCGACCCATCCAAAGCCCTCGAAGCCGAACTCGACGAACGAATCGGCAAAAAAATCGCAATAAAAAAATCGCTCCGGCAGAAATACTCACTCGGTTTTGAAACTTTCCTCGAATTTATGTGGGCCGCATACCCAAAAAATAAAGAAAATCAGATAACCGACTTCGCAAAGCTCCTGAACATCGCCGTCATCCTGCAGGAAAAAAATCCCGAAATCGCTATTCAATGGGCAAAAAAAGCCCTCGATGCAAAGCCCGGGTTTGCAGAAACTAATTACATCCTCGGCTCCTTATACTTCAGACTTGCAAAATTCGAACAGGCACAAAACACACTCCAAAAAGCTCTGCAGTTATTAAAACCTGCAATCATCTCACCGCCGCCAACAAATTCCGAAAGAGAGCTCGAAAAATATATCAAAAGCCAAAAATGCTATATAAGCTGCTGCACAAAACTGGCTGCCTGCTATATCAAGCAGGCTGAATTCCAGAAATTAAAAAACATCTACACACATCTGCTGCAGGCCACTTACCTGCAGTTACCTGGAGAACTGAAATCCGAGATACAAAAAATGCTTCCGAAACTAAACGATATCAAAAATATCCCCATCAGCAAAAACATAAAAACCACCCAGCCGGCAGCACTCGATGAAAATAAAAAAACCCCTGCTGCCGCTACATCAATCAAACCACCCACCGTCACCAAAGACAAACAACCTCTCATCTCCGCAATCATTTCAACCTACAATGCGGAAAAATACATCGCCGGCTGTCTCGAAGACCTCGAAAAACAGACAATCGCCGACCGGCTCGAAATCATCGTCGTCAACAGCGGCTCAGAACAGAACGAGGACAAAATCGTAAAGCAGTTCCAGCAAAAATATAACAACATCAAATACATCGAAACCGAAAATCGCGAAACCGTTTACGCCGCCTGGAACCACGCCGTCAAACAGGCCAAAGGTACTTTTATCACAAACGCGAACACCGACGACAGACACCGCTGTGATACTCTCGAAATTATGGCGAATGCTCTATTACAAAATACCGATATCGCACTTGTTTACGGCGACCAGATAACAACCTGCACTCCGAACGACACATTCGAAAAACATCATGGCACTCAAATGATAAAAAAACCCGACTACTCTCCACAGAGACTTCTTTTCGGCTGCTGTGTCGGCTCACAGCCTATGTGGCGAAAGGCTCTGCACGACGAGTTCGGCCTCTTCGACGAATCTTTGACCTGCGCCGGCGACTGGGACTTCTGGCTCAGAGCCTCGAAAAAATACAAATTCAAACACATCTCACAATTTTTGGGACTATATTTTTATAACGAAAACGGAATCGAGCACAGCCGAAAAATTCACAGCCTTTACGAACGTTACTTAGTCGGCAAACGCTACGGAAATCCGCACATATCGGTCATCCCTTTATACCAGCACAAAGACAATCCCCTCGTCTCTATAATAATGCCTGCATACAATGCCGCCGCCCATATCGCCTTTGCTATCGAAAGTGCCCTCATCCAGAATTATAGAAACTTCGAGCTCATAATCGTTGACGACGGCTCAACAGACAACACCAAAGAAATCATCGCTGGTTTCAATGACGACAAAATCAAATACTTTTACAAACAGAATTCCGGCCCCGCTGCCGCCAAAAATATCGGCCTGGAAAAGGCAAACGGCTCCTTCATTGTCTTTCTTAACGCCGACGATATGCTCACAATCGATTTTCTCGCAAAACACCTAAAACACTTCGAAAAATTCCCGCAGGCAGATTTGGTTTATTGTGACGACCGCCTTATCAACGAAAATGACAAAACCATCCGAATCATAAAAAGATTGGACTTCCCAGGCAGAAACGAGCTTATAAAAAATCTCTTCTCGCACGGTTACTCACTTGTACCATTCAGAACCTGCATAAGAAAAAGCGTATTCGACAAAATCGGACCATTTGATGAGCAGCTCATTATCGCAGAAGATTACGATATGATTCGCCGATTCCTGAAGCACAACCTCAACTTTCAGCATCTGACAAAGCCTTTGTACCTCAGAAGAATGACCTCCGACGGCCTTTCCGGAAAATCCTCCGTCGAAAGAGCCCGATGCCACCTAAAGGTCATTGAGCGTTTCGCACATACCTTTGCCCCCGAACAGCTCTTCCCTGACGTCACCTGGAAAAATATTAAACCCGAAAAAAAACAGTTCTGCACAAGATACCTCGAGGCACTTACCTTTCTTAATCTCGGCCGCCTTCACCTTAAAGCTCAATCTCCCCTGTTCGCCGACGCAGTGCTCTCTAAAGCCTGCACCGAAATAAATCAGTGCCTCGAAATCGCTCCCGATAACAAACGGCTCATTAATACACTGCAGGACTGTTTATCGGCCCGGCAAAAATGCA
>Ga0307434_1000527_pt1 | contig 25329 bp, 25 predicted proteins | sample SalMarWE160220MG_FD_202156 | JGI IMG/M metagenome (GOLD analysis project Ga0307434, IMG submission 202156) | Salt marsh sediment microbial communities from the Plum Island Ecosystem LTER, Massachusetts, United States - WE1603-220 | ecosystem: Environmental > Aquatic > Marine > Intertidal zone >... | reverse complement strand
GCAAATTTTGTGCTTCTTCCGGTGCTAAAATTACTAGAAGTTTACTTTTCTTATTTATAGCTCTTTTTTACTAATACTACATATAACCTACATTATACATAGTATATAGCAGTGTTTTCAAGGGATGGTGTAATATGCGAACCATATCACAAAAATTGGGTCAATTTTAGATTGGCAGAATTTTTAATCCCCAAAACCATATTTTTTTTCTCTTTTTATAAAAGCTTCTGATCCGCCTTCCAAAACATTATATATTTGTTTCCTAATTATAGGATTTTCAAGGGTTCCTTGATTACAATTCGTACCATCGCTATCAACTGATAATATTGTAATAAGTTCTGAATCACTTAGAACAACAATATTTGCATTATGAGAACAAATAATTATTTGTCTATTGTGCTTCTGAGTCCTTATAATTTCTACTACCCTATCTGCAATAAATTTGGCATCAAGATGTTCTTCTGGTTGATCAATAATTATAGGATGATCACCTGAATGAAGTATTAATTCTATAATTGTGCCACATCTTTCTCCGAAGGAGGTACTATCCTTCCCTAAAATTTTGTCTTTATATTTTATAAGATTGATTCCAGTATTTGAGAATTCCATCAATCTCATCATTAAATTTTCTCTTAACACATTTGTTTCTTTTCTTACAAAAAACCATTTCAGATTTTCTTCTTTTCCTTTACTCTTTTTTAATTTTGGTAATTTATTATTTTTTAGATATAGAATAATCTTATCAATAGTTTCTTTTTTATCTTCGATTAATTCTTTAACAATGTCTGAAATATAATCTTCTCTAACAGGTGAAGAAATATGAAAATATTTTTCTATCAAATACTTTGTTTCTTGATCACTATCAAGAAATTGCTTTATAACCCAATCTGAGATATTAATATAAGGATCATCCCAAATAATTGTAATGTTACTTTTTGAATATAATTTATTAAATTCTTCAATAATTTTGTTGTTTTCGGCTTTCCATTTAGAAAGCTTCTTATAAAGATTATTGGTTAATAATTTATGTTTTTCTTTTGATTTATCAAATTCTTTTAATTTAAAATCTAATTCTCGCATTCGATTATTTACACTATTTAATATTTCAGTTTGTCTTTCATACTCCTGTTTAGATATCTTAACTCCAACCTTTTCACAATATTTTAAGAATTCATTCTTAAATGTTTTTTTATTGTGCAAAAGACTTTCAAATATTCTAGAACTCTTAATTTTACTAATTAAATTTAAAACAATTTTTTTATTTTTTAGTGGGAAAGAATTTAAAAATATAAGAATTTCTTTTATTTTCTCACTTAAAGTTGAATCTACTTGGAAGATGCTTAATAGCTCATTCTCTTTAGGAAAATCAATCATATTTATTTGTGACTCAATTTCATCAAAAAGGTCAGAAACTGCTTCAAGATTATTGACAAAGTTATCTATTAATTGAATCTTTGATCTATTATCTTTAATTTTTTTAACTATTTTTCGATATTCATCAGTCTTCAATTTTTCAAAATATTTTTCAATTTCCTTTTTTCTTGCTTTCAATTTTTTGTATTCAATATTAATTTCGAATTTACTAATGTAATTGTTTCTAAACTCCTGAAGTTTTGTAGTTAAATTCTTAATATCATTTGAAAGTTCAGATTGTAATCCAGATGTTATTTGTTCAGTTAAATAGTTATCTATTTTCTCTTTATTATCTGCAATTTTTTCAATTTGGCCCTGAGACCAGTATTCTATAGTTAAAGGAGGTACGTATAAGGGATCTGAAAATTCATTAATATTTCTTTTAATTTTTTTAATTTCTTCCCCTTGCTTATAGTCTAATTCAACACTTAAACACGGGAATCTTTCAGATAAGTACTGAACTAATGGTAATTTGCCATCTGGTGATTGAGTTTTCTGCTGTTTGTTAAAAACAAAACTAATCAATTCAACAAGTACAGTTTTACCTGAAGCTCTTGCTCCAATTATGCTATTTAGATTTGGATTTAAATAAATAGGTTCACATAAATTAATTGGAGGAAAATCTATAATATCTTTTTTATTTTTAAATTTCTTTGCATTTAATAAATGGATAGAGCTTATATGTGGATAAAGGTATAATTCATTTTTATCGCTAATCATAACTCTTAATTCAGGTTCAAAGTGAATTTGCCTAAATCCTTCAAAAGTTGGATCAGCTTTAATCCAAGTATATTTATCATTATCAGGTTTCCCAATTTTTTCTAATGAGTGTGCATCAGATCCGAATATACATGGTTTTAATGATTTAAACTCGTTGCAGAATTCTTCTGGACTTAGATCTCTTTTCCCTAAAGCCCAATCTCTTGTTTTTGGGTTTCCAGAAAATATAGCTGCAGATTTTTGTAAAAGCACTTTGCGAATGTTATGATCTTGGCTATCCCAATCAATTAAGCTAAGATATTCTTCTGCTAAAATTACCATATATTTATTTTTAAAAATTTTTCTTTTGCTCTCGAGAATATCCGAAATGTCTGAATGGCGAACAACAGCTGTCATACATCCAACTTCAAAATCTGATTTTTTTTGGAAAGATTTTTGTTCACTCTTTAGCTTTCTTCCTAATTCTTCTAACGAAGATCTTTTCAGTTTACGAACCTCATCCTTACTAAAAGGTTCACCTTCATAGCAAAAATTAATTTCATATAAAAATTGATCTTCGATTTCTTCTGGAGGAATGGTATCTGAAAAAATAACATGTAGAGTTAATCTTCTTGGCTTTCCCCCATCTTTTTTACTACTTAGGAAATTATCAAGTCGAAATTCTATATTTGGGAGGATTAAATCATAATTTTCTAATCTCCCTTTTTTCTTATATTTAAGTACTTCTTTATAACCTTCAATTGTAAAATAATCAGTAATCCCAATAACGGAAATATCTTTTATTTCCTCAAGCCTTGATATATATTTTTCCCAATCTGGTGTTCCATCATCTAATTTAAGAAATTGATTATTTAAGCCAGAAAGAGGGCTATGAATATGTAAATCCCATTTACGCCATTTGGATCCATGTATATTGTTATTTTTTTTCATATAGAGTCTAAAATATATTCAATTTCTGAAACAATATTATTATATCAGAATATATGAGTATATGCTCTTAAAACTACTTTTTACTATTTTAAAGAATAATAATATTTAAAGACTGTTTTAATTTGACAATATTTCTTTTAACTTGAATTTAGCCTCAGAAATTAGATTCTTTTTTTCATTTTTTAATTTGAATGCTTTTTGTATATTTACACATATAACTTTTATTGTCTTATCATCTAAAATGGGTATAGGTAAATATTCTAAAGCGTCACGAATTGTTGGTATTGTAGATTGAATAACAGTGTTTTTTCTAAAATAATATTGTGCAAATTTTGATAAAAAGAAAGTAAATAAAAAGAATTGTGGTACTTTTCCAAAACTTCTTATATAACGAATATGACTTTGTAAAATACATTTGTCAAAATCTAATATCAATCCAGATAAACCAATTTTGCCATCATTAGAAAAAATTATATCGCCTGATTCCACATTTTGCTCAAGTTCTTCATATATATTATTATCAATATAATAATCTGGATAGTTGTCTATTTCATAATTTACTATATCTGTTGTTCTAACAAACGGGACATCGCTTTCTAATTTATTAAAATAATCCCTATAATTAGAACTTCCAACTTCATCACCTTTTCTTATACTTGCTAAATCTTTTAATTGAACACAATCAATTTTCTTTTTCATTAATGATATTGTATTAATATATAAAGGCTTATAATATTCAGGAGTCCAAAAATACTCAAGTTTATTAAAACTAATATTGAAAATTTTTTCACGATGATATTCAATACCTAACTTTCTTTGAATCTCTGATTCAATATATTTTTTTGTATTTTTTATGATATCTAATGCTTTTACTTCTTTATTTATAGCTTCTTTATACAAATAAGAAATTTCTTCTTGTAGAGATATAGGAGGGGTTACTATTTTTATTTTTCTGAGCCTTGTCAAAGTTAATAATTTATGAATATTTCCTGAACCCGAATTTGTGGTTTGCATTCTACCATATTGACTTAATAAGAATATACAAAGATACTCAGGTTTTAAAGAATTTTTTGTTACTATTTTCGCTACTTCTCTTGGTAGTGCTGCATCTCCTATGTAGCTTTTATAGAACACTGCCGATTTTCCAACAGTACCCTTTATAGCTAACAAAACATCTCCATCTCTACCCTGTATTCTCTTAGATTGTTCATATTCTTCCTTACTTATATAAGGTAGATCACTCACATCATCGAAATTTACAAATCCTTCTTTTATATTTCTTCCATACAGGTAACGATATTCACCGTCCTTCATTCTATTTAAAGGTTGATGTTCCCCATCAGTTATTAATAATGTTATTTCTGGGTCTACTAATTCTTTTGAAGAATACTTAGAGTTATTCAAGATCTCTTCTGTATCCAGATAGTTTATTAGAAAAGCACAATCAAATCTTTTACTTTCTAATAGATCTTTATAACTAATAATTTTAGAATGGATCATATTGTTTCCTAAACTCTATAAATTTATTAATAACCTCAGGTAGGTCATCTTCTGGAATTTCTTTACCTCTTCTGTCATGACCGCATTTTTCTACTGAAGCTATAAAAATTTTATAATCTGTAATTTTTTCCTCTTTTCTTAGTTTCTTTAAGAACAAAACTGATGTTTTTGTACTGGTACCTCTACTATTTGGAAGTTTAAAAGTTTCAGTAGGAAGATCAACAATTGCAAATATTTTTGCTTTGCTTAAAATAAATTGTCTTATGTAGCCATCATTAACATTTCCTAATATTCCATCTGGTAAGACGATAGCCAACCTTCCACCTTCTTTTAATAAATCTAAACATCTCTCAATAAATAGTATTTGTGGAGGTCTCTCACTTTCAAGGGTATTGGTTTTTGTCCAAATAAAATCTTTGTCTTTTTTCCATTTATAGGCTAAATCATATTGTTGCAATATCTCATAACCTCTAACTGGTATTTTAGATCCAAATGGAGGATTGGTCAGTAGCACATCAAAACCTCCAAATTGGATTTTTTCTTTTGTAGCATTTTTCCACTCAGTTCTTTTGTTTAGACTATTTTCACAAAAAATTCCACCTTTGCCATCTCCTATTATTGCCATATATGCCTTTGTGATTTTTGAAAGAAAACGGTCCTTATCAATTCCTCTAAAATATTTTGTTGCAACATCTTGAAATCTTTTTTGCATTAATGAATCTGACCAATTACTCTTTTTGGCTTGTTTCTTTATCTTTTCCCAAACATATTCTAAAGCTATTATTAAAAACCCACCTGACCCACAAGCTGGATCAATAATATACTCATTAATATCAGGATCTATCATTTTTATAGCCATTTTCACAACATTACGCGGAGTAAAAAATTGTCCTTCTGGCCCTCTTATAGCTGGACCTATAAATATTTCAAAAGCATCTCCTAACACATCACGGCTTGCTGAAAGTATTGAATAATTTTGAAGTTCACCAACAATATAAATAAGTGATTTTATTTCAATTCCTATTCTATCTTGCTTTTCAAAAACATCATCGTATTCTTCTTTCACTTCATTAAATAGTTCTTTAATTCTTTGATATACATCTTTGTCATCTTCATTTATTCCAACTCTAAAACGAACATTCTCATCTATTGGTGTATTTATTTCATCATGGATTTTACAAAATAGAAGATTTATCATTTCTTGCGCTAAAACTTCATCTCTTGTTATACCTGTTAAATTTCCTGCTAAATGATCTCTAAGGTCTTTGAAGATCATCTTTAAGTTTGCATCTCTTATGAGGTCATTTACTTTATATTTCCCAATATCCTCTAATCTTTGACCCCGTTTAGGAATAGTATAAATTTCTTTATACTTGATTCTTCCATCAGGACCAATAATTTTCTGAAGGTATAGATGGTCTTTTCCGTTATACCAAATTCCAATTTGCGCAGAAGACATTCTCATATATGCTTTTAATTGTTTTTCCCCATCTTTTCGAGTCTTTCTTTTACACTCTACCACAATAGAAAGATTATCCTCATACTTGTTATCATCATTAAATACAGCAATATCTACTGGATATGTATCTTTTCCAGAAGGCCTTTCTCTTACTCTAAATTGCGGCCTTGTTTGGATTTGACTTTTTTTATAACCATATTCTTCAACTAATTTTATTGAAAAAGGTTGCACTGCTTCAACTTCTTCTGGACTGCTTTTTACTTCTGTTCCTGAGATATAATCAATAATATAATCCTCAGACATCATTCTCCTTTAATTAAATATTTCATAGACTTTTTATAATTTATTACAATTTTGGGGTGAACCCCATTCTTAGACACATTGTATACTAAAATTAGTTAAGATAAAATGACTGATGAGACTGGCAAAGAGAGAGATTAAGGAGGTCTCATCACAATGAGGCCAAGAAGATCATTTTTAAATTAATCATTTTTAATATTTTCTTTCAGTAATTTATATTGCTTTTTCCACACTCTTAAAGGTTTTTTACATATATGATCATCTGCTACAAAAGCACAAACACCTTTTAAAGAGTTATTCTTACATATATCAGGATCATCCTAGCGACAGCTCCATGTTTGAGTTTCTGAATCTTCAGGTTTTAGAGGTGCGTTATATGGAATAATTAAATCATCCTTTTCTACATTGACCTTTCCCACAAAAACTGTTCCAATTTGAAACTTAGCATTTGTGCCGATAAAATAGAAAAAAGAAGGAAAGGAATATGCCAAGAAAACGCTACACACCGGAACAGATCATAAACTCCCTGAGGGAAGCAGAAGTGCTGATTAGCCAGGGAAGCACAGCTAAAGAAGCTGCCAGACATCTGGGAGTATCTGAGCAGACCTACTACAAATGGAGAAAAGGGTACGGCGGGATGAGAATCAATCAAGCAAAGAGACTAAAAGAGCTGGAAAAGGAAAATGCCCGCCTTAAAAGATTACATTCAGCATTAGGCTATAAATCGCTAATAGAGTTTGAAAAGATGCATTTTAACTCAAGTATCTACTCTATGTGTCCAATAAATGGGGGAAAGTCACTCTACATAGTTTTTTCTTTCTACTAAAATAACCTTTTACTATTTTAAACCCCTAGGATTCCAATGCTGTAGTATATTTGTTATGCCTCTGAACAGCATCCAAACCAAAATCCTGTGTAATTGCTGTAAAAAAACAAATATCAGATATTTCCTCATAGAGTTTTAGAAGAGATCTAAAAAGACTTCTATAGTTCAACCATTTATAGCAAATTCCAGTTTTTTTTGATATTCATTTATGCGATGGTAAATATTGAAACCGTCAATATAGAGACTCGCTTTAGATTTTTTCATATTACTTTATCTAAAAAAATGCCCCTGGCCATAACATTGTTACCCAGGGGGTCCTATGATTCATCATCATAGGGATGCATTCTTATTATATAAAAATTCTATAGATTTTGTCAAAATTATCTTACTCAGTTATATTAACTAAAATCCCCTGTGGAGTAGCCAGTAAAAGTCCCTTACAATATAAACTGTTACCTCATCTTCAATCTCTATTCCATTATCGTAATGAGCTGTAAACTTAAATATACAATCCCTATTGTGGAAATTTATAAAAGATTCATCCCAGATATAACCTTCCCACCTGCTGCCTGAAAAATTAATAAGAGTAGCCTCAAATTCTGTACCCAACAATTCAACATGTACCGAATCCGGTTCAAAGTCCCCAGTAGCATAAGCATTTAAAATAAATTTTTCACCATTAAAGAATATCTCATACCCTCTTGGGTTATCCTGGGTTCCGGTTTTTGAAAGGTTATAACTTATCCTGTTTTTATCCCACTGAAGGGTGTGCAGGACTCTGCCTTCAAGATTTATATCAGCTTCAACCCAGTTTCCTTCTTCTACCCAGACGTCTTCATATATCCAGTAAGAAGTATCTACCCAGATATTTTCGGTATAATCTTCCCAGTAACCTCGAGTTACCTTATAACTGGTGTCTACCCAGACCCTTTCGTTGTAGTAATCCCAGTATCCCTGGTTAACCCAGTAAGAAGTGTCTACCCATCTTCTACTAGTCCTCGTTTCATAATGACTGGTATCTATCCATTCTTTAGCAGTAACAACAGTATAGTACCCGCTGCTTACCCATACATTATAAGATTCAGTTACAGTTTTAAGCTCCTGGTAACACTCATATCTAAAATAATCAAAAGAAGGCGAAGCCAATGCAACATAATTGTATAAATACTTTCTATATTTATAACGAGTACCACTGATTGTGCCTGTATAATTACCTAGATTAGATACAGTATACCCCCAAGAAAAGCCAGAGTTATGACTGGTTACAAATACTTTATTACAGGAAACCCACTTATCAACAGTACGATATCTCGTTTCATAACGGCTGGTATCCACCCAAACCTGCTTGGGATAATAATGCCAGTACCCACTATTTACCCATTCTTGATAAGTATAATTTTGCCAATAACCCTGCTCTACCTTATAACTGGTATCAACCCATCTCCTTTTTTGTACAGTATCCCAGTATCCCTGGTTAACCCAGTAAGAAGTATCTACCCATCTAGTACCGGATTCAGTCTGCCAATAACCCTGCTCTACATATTCAGTAGCTACACTTTCCCAATGACTAGTATCCACCCAAAACTTATGAGTATCGGCATTTAAGTATGGAGAACCAAGAGGAGATAAAAAAGCTAGGAAAAAAATAAAAAGGGATAATATAATTATTATAGATTTTCTAGCCATATCCCTTCCCTAATTTAAATAAAACAAAAGTTCTTTATATTCTTGAGAAGTATAATAATCAGAGAAAATAATATCCTGTACTATTACATTTTCGCCTACTAAAAACTCCAACTCCTCAATATCATGTATAAATATACTGGGTTCTAAAGGGTCTTCAGCCTGGACAGTTATAAAATCAGGCCAATAACGAGCCTTGGAATAAGGATCAGATTCTAAATCGTAAGTGTTAAGGTCAAAAACTACCTGGTAATCCTCTACATCCTTAAAAGAGGACAAGGTGCTAGAAGTTCCAACTTTATCTACAATAAAATATATTTTATTATCTTTTAAATCTCTAATCTCCCCATTATAGAAAATTTGCTTTTCTATAATAGCGTCATTAATTTCTTCAGTAATTACAGCTTCTTCACCGGTAGATATATCTATCGCATTAACATCAGAAAATTCAATTAAATACTCGTTACCATATTTATCCACTGCGTTTTCATATGTTATATTCCCTCTGTTAGCTGCATTTACAAATAAATTCTGAACTTTTTCGCAAACATCAAACTTTATAAAAAAGAAGCAGGCAATAGCAGTAATTACAATAATAAATATTAATATTATTAATATTTTATATTTCATATTCATAATAACCGCCTCCGTTATTATTATTTCCACCTAAAGCTTTTAAAACATCTTCAGGTTTATTTGTAACCCACCTTCCTCTGGCACTATCCGGTGGGTCCTTACCATCTCCCTCGGAGCTATAACTGCAAAAATAAAAAAATTGGATATACTTTTCCATGTATCTTTATCTAGTTGTTCCTTGAGAGCAAAATACCTAAGCCCGTTTTCCCTGATGATACCAAGATAGTAAAAATACTTATATTCTGGATGTTTTTTATAATATTCCTCCTTACTTAACCTCTTTAAACCTTCAATAGTCTTTTCTAGATCAGGTAAACATATACTACATAAATAAAACCTTTTCATATTACCTGCAAAATAATGAGTAACAGCTAGATAATCCTTTTTTCTATATCTAATATCTATCTGCTTACCACAAACCTCACATTTTATAAGTTCCATTTTTGCCTTATAAGTACTGATTTTAAGCTAGGCATCAAAGTACATAATATTGTATAATGTATCATAATGTTGACTAAACAACAATTAACTCTTATTATTACCTATATACAGAATTTTAAGTATTATTTTAAAGCTCTATCTCTAGCCCTTAAAAAATTTATTGGAGTTAGCCTGTAAGCCGAGAACTGTACTAAATAGGATATAATTTCTTAGTTCGCATTGCAAAAATAGAATAAAAAGGACATGAGAAATTATATCGATAGCTTCCTTAGCTACATGAAAGTTGAAAAATTTGCCTCCCCTTCAACCATTTATGGCTACAATAAGGAGCTCAAAAAATTTATTGATTTTATAATTTCAGAAAATATTTCTGATATAAACTTAATTAGTACAAGAATTATAAGGCAGTATTTCTATTATGCTAAAGATAATAGAGGCCTCGGGCAAAGCACCATATCAAAAATAATTGCCACCATAAAAAGCTTTTTTAACTATCTTGAGGAAGAAGAAATAATAATTAAGAATCCGGCAAGAAAAATCAAGGTTCCCAAAAAGGTATGCAGGATCCCTTCTGTAATGTCCAGGTACGAGGTAGATCTTATTATAAGGTCGGTAGACTTTGCGCCCTTAAGATGCAGAAAAAATAATATAAGGGATAAACTTACTCTATCACTCCTCTACTATACCGGTATAAGAAAAAGTGAGCTACTGAATCTAAACTGGACCGATATTAATCTTTCAAAGAGTTTTATTATTATAAGGCGCGGTAAGGGAGGAAAGGACAGGTTAATCCCTCTTCATAAGGAAGTTACTAGACTTCTTGATAAATACCTTGATGAGAGGATTCCATTAAAAACAGATGCATTAATAATCGGTGAGCAGGGCAAAAGACTGTGTAATTGTAGCTTTACATATCTACTGAACATGTATCTTTGCATATCAGGCCTAAAGAAGAAAGGTTATACGGCACACAGTTTCAGGCATAGTTTTGCCACGCACCTGGTTGAAGCCGGAGTTGATTTATTTAAGGTTCAAAAGTTGTTGGGTCACGCAAGCCTGGATACTACAAAAATTTATATTAATTTTAACAGTTCACAGATGGCAAAAGCTGTCGATAGGTTGTAGATAATGATGGGAGGCATCAGTAAACCCCGGGAAGTTTTACCTTAAAATAGTTATTTTAAACTAAAGGTTTTAATATCTTTTAACGGAATTATCCATTATACACATTTAAATTTATAGTCTTTTATCACACCATAATATAAAAAATATAATGGAGTTATAAAATTTATTATAAAGAATTTATGGATAAATTCCTAAATGAAAAAGAAATCATTGATTATTTGTACTATCAAAGCTTTGATTTTATAAATAATTATTTATGCAATGGTGAAAATGATATTTGAAACGGGGGAAATTATTATTGACGGTTTTACATTTGAAAAGATTGAAGAAAAAAGGGTAATTCAATCTGTTTTTATTTTAGATGTTGAAGATGGTAGCTGTGTTGAAACTCCTGTTTTAAATGATGAGTGTATAGATAAGGAAAAGCTGGCTATTAAGCTAATGGAATGTTTTAGAAAAGAGGTTGTTGCAATTATTGATATTGAAAATGATTTTACAAGAACAGATAGTTGTTATTATAATCTTTGGTTTGTTAGGATTAAAGATAAATAGGGTGATTTTCGGTATCTTGTAGTCATACAGTTTCAAGACAGAGGTGCGATACATTACCATATGCTTGCTAACTTTGGATTTATTGAACAGTCTGAAATTGTAAAGATATGGGGTAAGGGTTTTGTGTGGATTAATGATTTGCTTCATGCAAATAACGGAAAACCTGTTGATAATGTTAGCAGATATATCTGCGGATATATGAATAAAAAGCTTGATGATAAGAGACTTAGAGGAAAGAAAGCTTATTTTAAATCAAGGAATATAATTAGGCCTAATGCTATTTATGAGAATTTAAGTATTGAAGAATGCTTTGAGAAATAAAAATGTACTAATAAAAATCTTGTTTTTCAAAATAACTATGTGAGTGAAAAAAATGGCATGGTTGATTTTTATGAATTTAATAAGAAAAGAAATAGGTATTAGTTTTAATAAATAATATAAAATAGTTTTTTCAATCAAAATAATTTTTATTTTTCTAATCTAATGTATATAATTAATAAAGTTTTATTAAATTTAATTATTTTATAACTTTATAATATTAAGAATGGATAATTTAACTTTTATAGCAGAGATATTAAAAATATTAATATGGCCAATAATTGTAATTATCATAGTAACTCTACTGAGGAAAAATCTTATAAGTTTATTAACTGAATTAAGGTTCATTAGGTTTAAAGACCTCGAAATTGAATTTTATAAAGAATTAGAAAAAGCTAATAAAAAAGTTGAAAAAGCAAACTTACCAAAATTTGATAGTATAAAAGGTTTAGAAGATAAAAATGATTATTTAAATAAAATTGCATATAGCTCATCACGTGGAGCAATTTTAGAAGCTTGGATTTTAATTGAAAACCAATTGAGTGAGATTGTACAAAAAAAAATTGGGAGTATTTCAGCTAAGTATCCAACAATGATGATGATGGATTTATTGCTTAAAGAAAAAATTATATCCAAAGATGTGTTTACAATATTCAAAGAATTAAGAATTATTAGAAATAAGGCAGTTCATGATGAAAGATTTGATATTGGAATTTCACAAGCTATTGAATTTATAAATATGTGTTTAAGATTATTAGCATATTTAAGGAACATTGATAAATAAAAATTTTTGTAAACTATTTTGGTTGAAGATAACAATATAAATGATTTTGGTTATGAATTAAGCATTAAAAGTGTAGAGGCTTTTGATAATGGAAACTATTTGGAGGCTATTATTCTACAGGTAGAAATATTTGAAACTATAATTCCAGTATTAATATCTGGAAGAGCACGTAAGTTAAGAATAGATGAGAAGATTATTAAAAGCTTGGCATATAAAGGAAATTTAAATACAAAAATTGATAATCTTATTGAATTAAGTGGAGAAGAATTTAGCTATTTAACAGAGAATCTACATGATTATAGGAAAAGAAGAAATAGAATTATACATAGAAAAACTGAATTTAAAAATATTAATGAATTAAATGAGTTTGCGAAAGATACATGGTTATTAGGTACTATAATTTTATCTGTGTTTGTAATGTCAATTGAGGATTATTCAGTATAAAATTATTTATTTTTAAAAGGAGTTAAAATGGCTAAGAGTGGAAAAACTAGTAAGGTTTACAGAAGTGCTAAAACTGGAAAGTTTGTAAAAAAGGATTATGCAGAAAAACATAAAAATACTACAGTTAAAGAAACGATCAGTAAACCTTCAAAAAAAAATAAATGAAACAATTGAAAATTTAGTTAAAAGGATTAAAAATATTAGATATTGATAGTGATAAAGGCTATTAATGTTGCAAATGGGCATTCAAATAACTTAGAATGAAGAAAAAATTGAAAATGGTATATTCATTAAGAGTTAAATGTTAAGTAATATCAAGATATAATCAATTAATAAAACTATTTGATTTTAATTATTTCATATAAAAAATGGTTTGAAATTTCAACAGATTTAAATAATATTTTCTAATCTTAATTCTATGAGGTGATGGTTTGGATAAAAAAGATAAAAATCCTTATTTAAATATATTAATAGGTAGTATTTCAATATTTTTAGCTTTAGTTTTTGCTGGATTATTTATCTGGAAATCATTATCAGTAACACCTCTAACTGTACTTGAAAGTATTTTTTTTCAATTTCTAATATTAGCCTCTTCACTAGTGGGTTCTTTTTTCATAACAAAGAAATTTTCAGAAAAAACAGCACTTGATTTTTTAAAACCTTATGCGCGTTCTTCTTTTAGAAGAATACATTCTTTATATACAGGATTATTAAGATTGAATATTAAGGTTGCCAAAGAGAAAGAAAGCACACAAGATGATTCTTCATTTGATAAAATACAAGGAATTATAATTGAACAAATTTATTCATCTATTGATGCTTTAGAGGAGTGGCGCGATATAATTCCAGAAGATGTAGAAGAAATTGAATTAAAAGCAAAAGCTAAAAAGATTGACTTGAGAAATGGGGAGATTAAAAATGAATAATAAAGAGTTAATAAAAGGAAAAGTTGCTAAAATATTAACTTCTAGGGATTTAGTTATAAATAAGGGTTCTGAAGATGGGATTTTTGTTGGAATGAAATTCGATGTTCTAGATCCTAAAGGAGAAAATATAATTGATCCAGATTCAAAAGAAATTTTAGGATCAGTTTTAAGACCTAAGGTTCGAATTGAAATAACATCAGTGCAGAAAAGATTATCAATTGGATCAACTTATAAAAAGGAAACTTACAATATAGGAGGTTCTGCAAATTTTTACCTTTCAGATTTTGCACGTGCTTTAAGACCACCTGAATGGGTAACGAAATATGAAACATTAAAAACTGATGAAGCAACATGGGAAAATTTAGATGAAGAAGAAAGTTTTGTTAAGACTGGTGATCCAATTATTGAAGTAATAGAAATTAAAGAAGATGTTGATGAAAAGAAAAAGACAATATCAACAATAGAAACAAAAAAACCTGAAAAATTAATAGAAAAAAAAGATGCAAATAGTGAAGCTAATAAAACTTTGTAAGATATTTCAAAAAAATTATAACCACAAAAATTAATAATTTATTAATTTTCTTATATTAGCTAATCCTTTTAAAAACTGGTTCGAAATTTCGCAACTTGGGCCAGCTAAAGTTGATTAATTTATATTTTGTCCCTTAAAAAACTTGATTATTTTGGAAATTTTAGTGATTCCAATATAAATACAATTATAAAAAATCTGCTGGAAACATAAATAAGAATAGTTTGATTTTGTTGAGGTGATTCAGCAGCTAATTCTAAGCCCCACAAACCTTTACCGGCATTCCTTGTTTGATGTTGAAGCTCTAAAAAATAATCAGAATACTTAACATCTGGCGGATAAGTATAAACAAAGGCAAAACCCTCAGAAACAAGTTGGGAATTAACAAAAATGTCCCTGACATATACATATCTAAGGAGCCTTCCGTATTTATCAGTTTCCGATACATCTTTTTCAAGTCTTAAGGTCTTTCCTTCAACGAGTGCTTTATTTGCAGAAGTCGACTCTTCAAAATAATTATCCCCGCTTTCAGGAGTACCTATACCAATATATCTTACTTTAAAGATATTTTCTGCATTAGTTTTATTATCCATTTAGTCCAAAAAGGTAAACCTGGGTTTACCTTCTCAATAATGCCCTCAGCATCTTTACAAGCTAATAATCTAGTTATTTTACTTTCTTTATAACTTCAGATAATCCACCCCATACTGCAGCTAAATCATCATTTATTTCCTTTAAATTCTCTCCTAGAACAGTAACCTCTCCGGCATTAACCCTGTGGGTTAATTGATTTAGGTTATTTCCAATCCTTTTTAAATCCACTATAAGATCTCTTACCCCCGGTATTACTGTTATCTTTTTATCCAGTACACACTTTCTTATATATTCACTCTGGCTGTAGTATGTTTTGGACCTTTTATTCCTATAAGCCATGTACTCTTTATCATCTAGATAACAGGATATATGATGTTTTCTCTTTCTTTTTGGCCTCTTGGTATTTTTATCCAAAAAATCTGTCCTTTCTATGTAAGGGGTTTGGGGTCTACCCCAATATAGAGTATGTGTGGCACACATACATATCTTGCCTATATTTTTTATTTAATATTACTTTTTCACTCAGTTTAAGGTGACTCCAGACAGCATAAAGGAGAAAAAATCTTTTTACAACTACGAGTTAAAACTTACTATTTTAACGGCTAATCGTGAGTTGATTTGAGGTTAGATAAAATTACTTTAACTCCTGCGAGATGATACTGGTATGCTGCTTCCCGGGCAGGGATTGTACACAGAACCTGTCCTTCGTCAAGGTAGTATTTCCCTTTGCGAACATAAACCGCTTGCGCTATTTATCCTTCGCAATTCTCTCTACGAGAGAACCGGAAAATCTCCACCTTGACTGTAAGGACAGAACCTTAGTCTTGTTGCCCTCAGAAGGAAGCGCATTATGTTTTTTGATATTGATAAATAAATAACCAGCATATTTTAACCTTAGTTTTTAAAGGAATTAATTAATGTCAAAGGGATAATAGTTAAAATGACAGATAATGATTCTTTAAGAAATATAATTGAGAAAGATTTAATTAAGATAATAAGAGGATTATCCTCTGCGGATCTAATAAATGTCTACAGGAATTTAAGTGGTATAAAAATTTACAGTAATAATAACTTACAAATCAGAGAAAAAAACAGTCCATCAAAAAAAGATATAATAAAAGAATACAGTACAAATTTACAGTCGCAGAATAAAGCCGATTCAACAATTATTGACTACCTAGGTGCAGCAGGTAAGCTTATTTTTTATATGGGGAAAAATAAGATTGAATTAGATTCAGTTTCTATTGGTGATATTGATAGTTACCTATCTATTGTTAGATCCAAGAAAATCTCAAACAATACCTATGTAAAGATTTTAAACTGCGTAAGATCGTTTTTACATTTTCTTTATGGGAGAAATTACATATATAAGGATCTTGCCTCCTTTATAAAAGTGCCGCCAAAGGTAAAACCAATTAAAGAAGAACTTTCAGACCTTGATATAAAAAAGATTAAAAATTATCTTTCGGTAAGGAAAGAAAAATACAGAAATGAAAATTTAAGGGACGAAATAATCTTTAGCCTGGGTATTGATTGCGGTCTCAGAAGGCAGGAGTTTATAAACCTAAACTGGGAGGATATAAACTTTAAAGAAAATTCCATTAGCATAAAAAATTCTAAAGGCCGGAAAAACAGGATTGTCTATTTTAACAGTAATCTGGGTAAGCTTTTATATTCATACAGGAAATCAAGCGGTAAATATATAAGTGCTTTAATCAGGGGTGCGCATGGTAAAAGAATGACAAAATGCTCGCTGCAAAATATAATATCAAGGATTTATAAAGAATCAAAAACTTACAGGGAAAACCTCACCCTACATAGCCTGAGACATACATACGCAGAAAGGTTAAGAAGAAAAGGGGTAGATCTACCAACAATAAGCAAGCTTTTAGGGCACTCCAGGCTTGATACTACTGACATTTATCTGCATGTAAACAAAGATGATTTTAAAATGGCAGTATTATAGTGGGGGAAAATCTAACTGTTTCCTTAAAAATGCAAAACCCCGTACGCTTTTAGAGCAATCATCCGGAAGCCCACGTACGAGGAATTACTTGCTATTACCAGTATAATAGTAATAAATACTATATCAAGAGTTAGTGAGGTAAAAAATGAAAAAGAATAAAAAATCACCTTTAAAAGACTCACCCCTACATACAGCAGGCCAATCATTAGATGAATCAATTCACGATCTTGCATTTGATGGTTTGGCGATATTTTTTATACTGATATTATTATTTCTTTTTTTATTATTTGAATTACTATATCTAGCTTTTCCTTCAATAATTATTAAATGGTTAAATCAGACTTTTCCGCCCCAAATAACCCCGATAACAATAATAATTTTATTATTATCTTTAATAGGTATTATTTATTGCATATGCAGATTAATTATTATCGTAAAAAGAATAAAATCCTCTAAATTAGGAAGAGATGGCGAGAGGATAGTTGGAGAAATATTTGATAATTTACGGGCACAGGGTTTTGTTGTGTTCCATGATATAGTAGCTAACAATTTTAATATAGATCACGTCATTCTTACTCCTCATGGTATATTTACTGTTGAAACAAAAACACGGAGCAAAAATCCAAAAGATGAGATTACATTTAAAGACGGTAATATAATCGCAGGCAATATGAATTTAGGCAAAAAAATAATTATACAGGCAGAATCTCAGTCAAAATGGCTAAAATCAATATTAAAAGAAAGCACTGGAAAAAATTATCCCGTTATGCCTGTTATTGTATTTCCAGAATGGTTTGTTAAACAAATGCCTGAAAACTTAAAAAAACGAATATGGATACTAAACCCAAAAATGTTACCATATCTTATTAATAAAGAACCAATAATAATATATAAAAGCGATATGCACCTTGCAGCTTTTCATATTTCCAGATATATCAGAATGTATAATTGAAGGACACCAACGAATCAGATTAATTTAGAGGATTTAGGAGTGTATCAGACTGAGCCTGTTGCAAACTCCTAATAAGAGTCCAAGATAACTATTAGTGCCCCAAGATTAAAATTTTTCAATTCATAACACTCCTTACATAATTTTTTCCTATGTAATGAATGTAAAAATTTATCTTTTATATCTTCTGCATAATAAACATTACCAGGATATATTTTTCGTCCACAGTTAGAACAAAGGTGTTCTGATCCTGCTTTTATTTCTTTAAAATATTTTAATTTTTCATATTTGCTCATATATTTTTTTATTTGTTATAATTATAACTTTGCTTTATTAAATAAAAGACTTTTTCTAAATCTGATTCTTTTTCTATTTTCATCTCATAATCACCATTTCCCCAATGACCTATTGGTTTAGGCTTAGTCAGATCTCTTGCTAAACCTCCTGGATCTTTTAGCTGACCACTTTTCATATTAAGAAATATTTTTAAAGAAGATACTTTAATTACAACATCAACAAAATTGGTAGATGTTTTATAGGCAATGTATTTAGCTTTTGGTTCTTCAATTATATTTTCATCCAAAGAGGTGATATTCTCTCTTAATTTATAAAAAAGCATACTTGTTTTCTCACTGGCTTTACTAATATGGTCCTCTATTGAATAAGCCTTTTGAAATATTTTTTGTTTTTCTTTTTGCTTTTTTGCCTTTTTTGTAATTCCAGACATAGAAATTTTAACCTTTTGATAATTATCAGGTTCTAGATACAAAATATCATCATCGTAAATCCTATATCTTAGTAATTCAATATTTATTGGTAAGATATCTGCAGTATCAAGGTCAAACTTATTATAGTTTTCTGCAATGCAAATCACTCTTGGTGAATCCCAATCGATATCAATTTTAATTTCATTTTTCCTACACAAAATATCAAAATCTGATTTATGATCTAAAAGCCATCGTAAGTAGGATAAGCCCTGGTTTATTACATTATCATTTTGTGTTTTTTTGTATTCAATAATTACCGGTGAACCATTTCTATCTATACCTAAAGTATCAATTCTACCACCAAAACTGGTAGAATATTCTCTAGCTAAAAATTTAATATTTAATAATTCTTCAAGATTATCTTCAAACAGTGATTGAAGATTTTTCTCTAAGTCTAAATTTTTTACAACTAATTTTTTAGCTATTCCCTTTTTTATTTTAAATAAAGCCATAATTAAACAATCACTTTCTAATAATTTTTATATACTCACAAGCTTATAATCCAGATAATTTATTAAATGACTGATTAACCAACTTTTTAAAAGTATTTACAGAGGAATTAATCCTGTCATGTGGAATAAGTAAATACTTCCATCTTTTCCTACTAATCTTATTAATATCTTTAATCCATTCTAGTGCTGCCTTCATTTTTGTTTTTATTTCTTCTTTTTCTATTTCATCTTTTTTTTTGGGCTCTATAATATATAAATTACCTTTAGTCTCGGCAATAAAATCAGGAATATAATCATGTCTATCCCCTCTATATTGATACGGAATTGAAAAATTCTCTTTTTTGTAAGGCCTAAACCACTTAATTACCTCGTCATCCTTATCTAATATTTTTGCGACAATCCTTTCCTGCCTTGACTCAAAAACGTTTTCCTTGTAAATGGACTTTTTATATCCAGTTACAAGCCCTCTTTTTGTCTCCTTATCATCCCAATTCTCATAATCCTCTTTCACAAAACCCGATTCAAAACTAGCTCCGTATTCCGAATAATGTATTTTTTCTTCTGTTGGTTTAAATGTGATTTTTGTTTTTTCTCCAATTTTTTCTTTTATCTGTGTATAAATATCATTAATAATTCGTAACCTATTTTCCAAACTTATTTGCTGCCCTTTTTTACCAATTAAATCTAAATATTTATTAACAATTTTTTCAAGAATTGGAAGCTCTTTTATACTTAGGCTTGGCAGTTCTATAAGCCTTGCTAAGATATATTCCTTCGAAGACTGTTTTAATTTTTCTTCTATCTTGGCAATTTCCTTTTCCTCTTTAGTTGCCAAATCTTTAACAATGACCGAGATTTCTATGTCCTCAAGTCGTGCTGGAACTTTTGGCTTAAAGTATGCAAGTTTGAAATCGACTTCAATCTTTGCCTCAACTAATGGAACCGGTATCGCCTTAACTTCATTTTCGGCTTTTAGAATATAAGATTCCATCTGCCTTTTAGGCGGCTCAATAACTTCCATATTCGCAAGCCACGCTTCAGCCCTTTTTATTACATTTCCAAAATTACTATGATAGGTAACTCTTAATGTATTCAATTCCCCATTTTCAATCCATTTTCCAAAAGGTAGACGTAAACCTCTTCCAATTGTTTGTTCTACAAATACTTGACTATCAAATGCTCGCAAGGGAACGATCGTATAAACATTCTTAACATCCCAGCCTAATCCAAGTTTATTTACATTAATCACAATTTCATAGGAATTGTTTGGTCTCTCTAATTCTAATAATTTTTCAACTTCTGTATCTTCATCATACTTTTCCCCCTTTGGAAGGTCTTTATTGTCTTGAGGTGTTGAATGGATACGGACAATCTTATCTTTATATTTTCCATCTAAAAATTCCTCTTTTAGATGTTTCTCAACTTGTATTGCATGGCGAATATCTTCGCAAACAATCAGAACAAGAGGTAAAAAGCGTTTTTTATCATCAACATTATCGTTGGTAAAATAAGTTTTTAATTGTGTTTTAATTCTCTCGTGATTATCCAATCCATCGGAAATTAGTAAATCATAGAGGTCCCTTTTGGGTAAAGAATCATAATCAAAATCTTTGCGAAAAAGCAATTGCGGTCTTTTAAGAACGGGGTTATCTGCCGCCAAAGCTGCTCCTAATGAATATTCAAATAAAATATTCTCAAATTTTCCACTCTTTTCATTATCAGTTACTCGTTTAAAAGGTGTTGCTGTAAATTCTAAGCCCAAAATAGGTTTAAATCCATTGATTGCGTTAATGGAAATAGGAGTTTTATATTTATGGCTCTCATCCATCAAAACAACTAAATCTTGAAGATTACTTATATGTTCATAAAAACTCTCTCCAAGGTATTCATTAATTTTCTTTACCTGTAAAATCCTTTCTTCAGATTTGAATTTGTCAATATTAAATATATATACAATAAAATCCTCACTCCATAGAGCAGATTGTTTTATATGCACTTTTTTGAAATCCTCGCCACTGAAGACACGAAATTTTGGTAAATCTGTAATTCCTTCGAAAATGTATTTTTCATCTTTCTCATTAAATTCTCTTATAAATTTCTCATAAATTGTCTTATTAGGTGCTATAACGAAGAAATTCTTATAACCTTTTTCTTTATAAAGAGTATATATTCCCGCTCCAAGCAATCTTGTCTTACCAACACCAGTGGCTAATGCAAAGCAAAATGATGGGAAGTTGTAATCAAAATTACCAGCCTTTCTAAAAATTGACTTGTAAATACTTATTAGCTCACTTTCCGTATAACCTTTCTTGAAAATGATATTCTGTTTTTGCAAAATATCCTCTAACTGAATAAGTGAATCATACTGAGCTTCTCTAAGCCTCATCTCAATTTTTAGTTTATCTGAAATCATAATCTTAACCTCAATTGATAAGCCTTACCTAAATCTTTTGGCAATTTTTTAATAATTATATTAAATGGCAAGCTAATTTTCTCATCATAATTAAAACAATAAACAATCATTTCTTCATTATCCACTATTTTATCTTTTAAAAAACTAATATAACTTTGAGATACATACTGTTCAGTTATGTGTCCATACTTATTTCCAAGTTTATTAACACCATGAAGGACTTTGTCATTTTCTCTAAATTTAAACCCTTCTAAATTACAAATAACCTTTATTAATGCTTTATTATAATATTTAGGATTAATTATTTTTATTGAGGGATAACTCTTATGTTTTACTATCAGAGGCTCCCCAAGTTTATAAAACTTAAATCCACCACCACCTTTCCAACCAACTTCTTTGCTGATTCCTGTTGGATCACCTTTAACGACAGCTTTTATTCTTCTTAAAGTTTTTTTCTTAATTGTATCTTCCTTCGATTCTATCATTATCCAATTCCGTTCTATTTTGTGTGCAACAGCACCTGTTGTACCTGAACCAGCAAAAAAATCTAATATCCAATCGTTATATTCTGTAGAAGTTTCAATAATTCTCTTCAGTAATTCTTCACTTTTTTCCGTTTTAAAATCCCAGTGAAATGAGTAAGCATTTATATCTGTCCAAACTGTATCTGTTAATGATTCCTCCGTTGCGGGGATAAAATATTCTGGTTTATTAGTTCTTGGATTTTTTCTTAGAATACCTTCTTTAATTGCTTTTTGAGCTCTCTCATATGACCATCTCCAATGATTTCCAGTACGGGGTTTATGTCCAAATAACTCATAATCCATACCTTTTCGAACACCAGCAGCTTCAAATGAGTGCCACCTTTCTTTTCTTTTTATTTTTATTGTAGGATGATTTAGCAATGCCTCTGGATTCTTTGAGTAAAGTAGCACAAAATCATGCCCAGTATTTACACTCTTGACCTTCTCTCTCTCTCTAATATTCTTTTTTATCCTCTTTGTAATAATATTATTTCTAAAGTTGGCAGTTTTGAATACCTTATCAAGTAAAATCCTAACATAAGCCTGATTATTATCATCTATATGAACAAAAATAAAACCATTTTCACTTAGAAGGCGATATGCAATTTCTAATCTATTCTCCATCATTGAGAGCCAAATTGAGTGTTCTAATCCATCCTCATAATCCTCAAAATCCTGTCCTGTATTAAAAGGTGGGTCAATATAGATAAGTTTTATTCTACCAGTAAATTCCCTTTCCAAACTCCTCAAGGCAACTAAATTTTCACCCCATATAAGCATATTTTCAGAATCTGGTTTACCTATACTTTCAACTAATTCAAATTCACGGGGCATTAATTCCTCATCAGAAACCTGCCCTTGAAAATAAGAGGCGGGATAAGTCTTACCTTTCTCATTAAACTTAGTAAGTATGATATCCCCTTTGCCAACCCAGTCTAATTCAAGTTTTCCTTTTCGCTTATTTACCATTTCAATCCTTATTTAATATATATCAGTATTATCCCTATACCTACAATTATCTATTAATATATATCTATTAGATTATATTATTAAGTTGCCATAATATTTATGGTATCCCTATTTTAGCATAAAATCATATTCATTTTGCTATAATAGTGCTTGGTAATTTTAAATTACCTAATTTCTTATGAAAGGAGGGATTTATGATGGGGAGTACTCTCTCCATTATAGATATATCCCGTGATTCATCTTGGTAACTTTATTGGAGCACCGTTGTTAATAAGGAGAAAATGCGAAATCAAGATTTCTTGGCGGGAATATCTGAAATTACCAAGCACCATACAGCTTGAACAAGAATATGGGAATAAGATTTAAGGGGCTATCCTTAATCCCCAGAGAACCTGAAGTATGGAAGCTGGTTTGGATAGCCACAAGCCAGCTTAAATATTAAATTATCAAGGACGAAAGGAATAATATGGTTAATACAAGAAAGATAATAGACAAAATCACAACATCTCAAGGCGAAGATGAAATCAAGACAAGCTGTTATGAATTATTACAAGTTATGTCAGACTATAAAATTGCTAAGCCCATACAAGATGAATTTCATAACCTAATAAAAGAGAATATTATGAATAATAAAACCAAGATAACACTAATGATACAACAAGTTATACTGCCAGCTATTAAAAAGAGTGGTAGACCACATATCAAAAGAGGTAAAACTGCTTGGGATAAAAAATATTAAATATATTTTTTTATTCTTTTTCGTGTTTTAATATCTTGTAAGAGTCTGTAAATAATTAGACCTGTGTGGTCCCTTCTTTTATACTCTTTACATTTTTTTTGTTAATTATCAGTAACCTATTTTATAATCTCTGAATTTGATTTCCTCTTTACAGTAACAATAGCCATAGACCAACCCATATTCTGTCCTTTTACTTCAAGTATTTGTTTCTCCCGTGCACCAAAAATCCAAAAACCTTTATCCTCAAGTTCCTTCATTAAATTAGTTAAGAGAAATTCTATTTCTATCCGAGAGCTTGGATTTAAGTCTGAACCGAGATCACCCCAATCCTTAATAATATCAAGAAACTCTCCAACAATTTCAATTTCTTCTTTATTTAACAATTCATCATTATTAAACTGAATTGTATCTGCACCTTCAACTATATTAAATATTTCCTTACCAGAATTAATTCTCTTTAAATATTTTGGTATATTTTGAGTAATACGTTTTATTCGCATTTGTGGAGGAATTTGGGGATCTTTATCTAGTTGTATAGCAACCCACTTTTCGTGATTTTCTTTTATTTTTCTTAAGTCTTCAATTGTATATAATTTATATTGATCATCAACTTGCTTATGGTGAATACGACATAATAATAATAAATTATCACATGAGTCTAACTTATTTTTAGGATAATTTGGATCATATCTAGGGCCATTTGTTTTTTTTGATATAATATGACATTCATCCCCAATAATAGATTCATCGTCTTCCAAAGTCGCTTCAGCACAAAGTACGTTCCTACATATTGCACACCGATTGCCAGATCTCCCCCAAATTAATTTTCTTGTTTTACTAGTAATTCCCATTTTTTAAAGTTAATAATAGCATAATTTTAAAATGAATAAATATATCAATTATTTCTTAAACTACTTACAAACTAAAAAATGCTTCACAATTAATAATTCATAAATACAAAGTTGTTTTTAATTATCTATTCGAATATTTAAACCTATACATATTTTACAAAAAGTATTAAAGGTCAGATAAGACAAAATAAATTTTATTCTAACAAGTATTCAGTAATTTCCTAAGAAATAGAGATTTTTAAAATAATTCTTGTACTAAATAGAAAAAATAAATTGAAAAATTCCCTCTCCCCTGTATAATTAAACCTGTACAATTTAAGCCCGTACAGCGTATAAAACTGTAAGGATTCTAGAAGAAATGTATCCTATTAAACTGGCTTAAGGGGCAAAAATTAGTTGGAGTTAGCCTGTAAGCCGAGTTCTGTAGTATCTACGATATAAACCATAGACACCAGTAGTCATCCATCTAGGATAAATATTACTATTTATCTCAAGCGGCCTAACCCGGAAGAAGGCGGG
>Ga0307434_1000526_pt1 | contig 25403 bp, 27 predicted proteins | sample SalMarWE160220MG_FD_202156 | JGI IMG/M metagenome (GOLD analysis project Ga0307434, IMG submission 202156) | Salt marsh sediment microbial communities from the Plum Island Ecosystem LTER, Massachusetts, United States - WE1603-220 | ecosystem: Environmental > Aquatic > Marine > Intertidal zone >... | reverse complement strand
ACACCGGCAAAGAATCCCTACGTAGCAGAGATGTACAAACTAGCATTAGAAGGAAAGCTGTACAGCAGATCAATCCCATAACAACAACAACAGGACAAAATACTAAACATACGCTCTTTTTTTCTTTGTTTTGGAAAATGAGTAAAAAAGGCCTAGAGGATGCGATAAAATAAGAATGTGTAATCTAGGATCTGATTCAGTTACCAATAGTATAACTTTCAAAAATCAATCAGGAGGGACCTTTCACTGTTGCTGTGCGCATTTGCGTTCTACTATTGGAGGGATAAGGAATAGGGAGTCAGTGCTATTACCCATTGACTGCGAGTCAACGCGTCCTTAAATAAACCGATCCACAGGTCTCGCATTTCTTAACATCTGACCCAACATAACGTCTGCTGCACCCTCTACATATCAGGGATCGCACAAATGGTCGGAAGAATGGAAGTCCGGTGCCGACAGCTATTGCCTTACTAAGTTCATCCTGTGCCGAAATACCAGTTAGATCTATTGACGTCGACAATCCACCCCTTAGGAGACCATCTATGAATATACATTCTTCTAAAGCTTTTTGAGGTTGTAACAGAAGCTCCTTTCCGTTCACAGTAATACCTTGAGAGTAGCGCTTAGCTGACTCGGCCCCAGTAGATAGTAGAGTCTTACCATATTTTTCTGAATCTAAGGTTGAAAATCTTGTGCCACTGTCATCATCTATCATTGAGATACCTACCGATTCACTATTCATTTGCCTCCCGTGGTCTAAAGCTACATCACCTGAAGTCTTCAGTACTTTTCTCAGGATATCCTCTCCAGCAGAATTGCGATTATATCCCAAGATATCATACACTGATTCCTTTAGCCCGGTGAGATTGAGAATTATGTTAGTTGTACCGAAACGTTCGAAACCGGCAGTTCCCATGATGGGGCATAACCCCACCCTGATTGCGTTTAGAATGTTCTTCTTTCTCATATACATCGCCTCCAAAGCGGGTTTTATTGTTAAGGCGAGTTTTGCCCTGAAATACGTTTCATCTTTGTTTGACTGATATGCTAGTCTAGGAAGATTAATTGACATGGACTGTAAAGATACAACGTTCCGTGAATCCTTACCATCTAATGATTTTCGAATGCCATTGCTCGTTCGCTTTCCATTTTGCATGATGACTATCCTACCTCCAAACCTTACTACAGATGATATCGTCTGCGAGTCTTCTTCCAACATTCTGGAATCTTCACCGTAATCTAATGCTAGACCAACCCTTGGTAATGGAGTCAAGTCTGTATACTTTATGTAGCCATCAAGTAAGGCCCCAAGTGTCTTTTTATCAAGAGTACTTGCAGATATTAGAATCGTAAGTGAAGGAAGACCTTCAGAATAGGAACTCGTAGCAGATGAGGAGATAAGAGACCTTGCAAAAGATGAGGCGATGCCCTCGCGATCCAAAGTGTCATTCGAGAGAAAATCTGTAATACCTTCTAGCACTACCTCCGATGATGCTTCTCTGCTCATCAAAGCCAAAAGTAATTGCAATGCTGCCGCGAATTTTGACTTTTCATCGAAGCGTACCCTTGATACGTTAAAAAACTTGCCATTTAAATTTTGTAACCCTTCAGAAAATTCATTGATATTTAGGAAAGCCACATCAGGAACTATACTCCATATTCCAGGATTTGAGATGTTTAACTCGCCACCTAGATGCATATCTGAAATGTCCTTGGGCAGAGAATTCAATAATAGGTGCTCCGAAAACACTGACATGGAGGCATTATTGATAATTCCCTCTACTCCATTTGTAATTCCTTCCGCATTGTTAACCAGATCAAGAACATCAAAACTAGGCATCCCTAACCTGGACATTCTACTCCGATACTCTTCATATCCATGTTCTATAAGCACGGAATTGACTGTTTCACGAACAAGGGAAGATGTAAGATAAGCAGCTTGGAACTTGTAGATCTTATTTTCCACTTCCTCGGTGATTTTCTGCGCTTGCTCTAGAGGCATTCCTGCCTCCCTAACGATAGATTGGATTATCTTGTGGGAATTAAACTCCTCAATAGAATTATGGCTTGTCCGAACATACATTTTGCCACTTTCAACTATTGACCTTTCTTCAATTTGTCTTGCAAGGCTCAAGACTAATTTCCCCAAGTTAGTTATTGTATATCTTCGTTCTCCTTTATTCAAAGCAACTAATGACTGTCGAAGCAGCTTCCTTAAGTGATAAGCAAATTTTCCAGATTCTTTTTTCGATTTGAACCCTGCGAGTGATTTCAATTCAGAGTAGGTAAGCGGCCCCTTAGAATTCAATATTCTAAGAATATCAATTCTGTTAGGGCTGGCCATAACAGAGAAGATCATCCGCACTCGTTTTGAAGCGGATTCGAGAATCCCATATCTTTTGTTCTCTGTTTGAAATGAATAATTATTACTCAACTGTTCCATTGCACCCGATATTCAGCCTAGACAATTAAAACTACTTTGTAAATTATATTTTACTATCGATATAATATGACCTACCTCAACTCTGCTATTTAAGTCAAGTTTCGACCATTACCTGACTTTCCTTTACTAAGCTCCTTATCTTCATATTATCGGTTGATTGGATTATGGCTTCATTTATCTCTATAGGTATTTCAGGTAATTTCGTTTTAGCGTCTCGTTCCATTACTGACTCGATTTCTGTTAGAATATCCAGTGCATCTGTATCTATACTAGTTGGAATGGCATAGTTTCCATCTATCTTTGTGCTTTCATTTAGAACCTCTGATGAAATCTCAGACATTTCGGACAGCACCCCAGTCGCGGCAGGCACGATGGCTGATATATCAAGCTGAATATTCTTTATCATATCTACTGTAGGTTCAATAGTATCCATTATCATTCCAAAATCTTTGAGAGTACTAAACCTGATTACCAGCATCTCCAGGGTAAGGTTCATGTTTCGAGTTATATTCTTAATCCGTCGAATGTTCACTAATTCATTTGCAAGCGCTTTTGCCCGTACATTATTCCCATTCTTCATGAGATTGGAAATTTCAAGGCTGAATTTGTCATCCATGTTTGAGAATTTTCTTTCCAGCATAGTCAGCTTTGAAAGTTGGGTATTTACAACGGCACTTGCATTTGTAATCTCTCCACTGAATCGCTGACGATGCTGTTCCATATCTCGCAAATACATTAAAAAATTGGATGTAAAAACAAATGTTAAATTCTATGTACCTTAAGCTAAGCTAAAGGAAATTTGCCTCTATCAAATGGCTGATGGTTCACGACAAGTATTATTACACCGTATCAAACACGTTTTAAAAGCAACCCATGTTTCTCATCAAAACCAGTCACTTGTACTTTTGAACCAATTGGTAAATCTGAAGGCGCATGAATATCCTTTAGAAATCCAGACACTTTGAAAGGGGCACCGTCAACTCTAAAAACGACCCATGCATACAAGCCTGCATCAGTAAATCCTTCTGGAGCGACAGATTGAATTGTGAATGTAACCACTTTACCCAACCCGTCGTATTCCTCTGTAGTAGATAAGTCTGAAGAGCATTTTTCACAGAAGTATGCTGTCTCAAGAGTGGAATGACTGCATTTTACACATTTATTTGCCAGAATCTTTCCACGACTAGCTGCTTCTATGAACCTGCTTCTCCTGTTCATGACTTGATTTGGATCAGACAAATTAGCTCATTTAATTTTCTTAAAAACGTGCACAGCAGCACTTGCCCCGGTAGCACCGAAGTTATGTGTAACGGCGATCTCTGCTTCGTGGATTGTCCGGTCTCCTGCCTTCCCTGTAAATTGTTCGAATACTTCAACAACCTGACCTACCCCCGTAGCTCCAATCGGGTGACCTTTGGATTTCAATCCTCCTGATGGATTTATTGGAATCTCTCCTTTCCTCTTTGTTGCACCAGACCTTATGGCTTCTGCAGCTTCTCCTTTCTTAAAAAAGCCCAGGTCCTCAGTATCAATGACCTCGGCAATGGTAAAGCAATCGTGTACTTCAGCAAAATCTACATCTCTGGGTGTTATCTTGGCCATTTCATACGCCTGTCGCGCAGCATTGACGGTACTGGGTATAGTTGTGATGTCCTCGCGCGATTGTACCGCTGCTGGAGAGGCACCACGGCCCGATCCAATTATTTCTACATAGCTTTTGCCCTTTTTCTTCGCAAATTCCTCGCTACAAAGAATTAGTGCTGAAGCGCCATCGGAGAAAGGACAACAATCGTAAAGTTTTAGAGGAGATGCTACAACAGGGGATTGCATTACATCTTCAATCGTTATTTTTTTCCGAACATGTGCTTTGGGATTTAGTATTCCGTTCTCATGATTCTTGACCGCTACATAAGCCAAATCCTCTTCTGTTGCCTTGTACCTCGTAAGATAAGCCCTCGCAATAGATGCGAAAAGCCCGGGGAAAGAAGCTCCATTTCCTCCCTCATAAAAGAAATCTGAACAATATGAAAAAAGTGTAGTACTCTGAACCGTGCCTACCTGAGTGATTTTCTCAACACCTACCGCCAAGACACAGTCATAAAAACCTGCAGCAACATTCGCATATGCTTCTCTTAACATTATAGAGCCTGATCCACATGCTGATTCTATAGTTAAGCCTGGAGTATAAGGAATGCCTAGGTTGCTCATTATAACAGGTGCCATATGGACCTGCTTGTCGGAAACACCAAAGACATTTGAAATGTAACCTGACTCTATCTCCTTTGGGGCTATACCAGCAGAATTGATAGCCTCCTTTGAGGCATCCAAGGCTAATTCTACAACACTTTCATTTAGCTTCCCATATTTCGTACTACCTGCTCCGAGAACGCAAACCTTATTTCGCATACATGGCACTTTATACCTTTAGGTAATAAAAAGGTTAGACAGGTCAATTTTGGCATGAAATATGCATGTGTGCGAGAGTTGTAATTTCATTTAATTCACTATCTCCCAACATCTAGCAAGAAATTGCCACCTCTAGTGTCTTGCTTGAGATCGATCCGTGGCCTTAAGAGCGAAGCTGTCCTGGGTTGTAATTCAAAGTTCTGTTACTTAGTGTGGTAATCTCATGCTACTTGCATGTTTAATACCAAAATAATTCCTTCGGGGAGGGAGGAGAGAAGGTACGATAATTCGATACTTTAGATGTGAAACACGAGAGTAGATCTGTTCCACTATTTAGGCTCGTCGTTTCAATCATAGCACTCTGGACAATACTTGCTCAAACGAAACAAGAAATCAATATATTACATTGGTATTTTCACTTAGGTCAGATAATAGCCTTATTTTGAGTTCCGAAAATCTAACATCGATGGTCATTTGGTTAGCAGAATTAATCGCAGCAAGCTGGGCTCTCTCATATGGAGCCGAACATCTTTCAGCTAGATACGGTGCTAAGTTTGTAGGAAGGACGATCTTGAGTGTGGCAACAACTCTCCCTGAAATTGCAATCGTTATTTACGCTGCTGCAGCTGGATCATACGGAGTAGCCATAGGAGCAGGATTAGGAAGTAATCTATTGATGATGACGTTGGGGTTGTCACTTATGCTAATTATTGCAACAACCCGCATATCCAAATCTCCATTAAAAGGAATCAACGTCAGTACTTTCAAACTAGACAAGATTTTTCTGCTTGTTAGCGCCATAGTGAGTGCACTACTTTTCATTGATGGATATAATTTCTTGGACGGTTTGATCTTCACAGGATTCTTTATTGCATATCTTATAGTGGCCCTGTTTGAAATGAGATCAGAAAGAAATGATAATCTGGTTAGGTCTAAAAGAATGTCGAATGTGGTTAGTAAGCAGCAAGATAAGGTTTTAGAAAGCAGCAGGAAGGCTTCGATTAATGAAAAACAAGATGATCGCAGGAATAGTGGTGCCACTTCGAGATTAGGAGGGCATACATTGCGATCCGTATTGTTATTTGTAGCAGGAACAATCGGAATCGTAGTAGGCGCAGGTCCATTCATACATGCACTTGAAGGATTTGCAGTTGATATAGGAGTTTCTGCGATAATTCTTGCAGTAATAATTAGTCCTATTGCTGGAGAAATGCCTGAGAAAATTTCCTTGATGATACTTGCAAGAAAGGGCGCATTAGGTGTATCCATTGCAATAGCCAATGTGTTAGGATCTAAAATACTAAACAATACGTTGCTTCTTGCAGTAGCGGTTTTTGGAGCAATGTATCATGCAGGAATTCTGACTGTGGTTGAGTTGACTCCAGTACTCGCATTTCAAGTAGTACTTGTAACTGTGGTTACGATAATAGCTTTAATACCAATGCTCAAAAAAGAAATAGGACTAAAGACTGGTATAATGCTATTGTTAATGTATATTGTAAGTATAGTAGTCCAATTTTTTCTGCCACACGAATGAGTCCATGCACGTAACACAAGTCCTTGGATCTAGGGTTTGTATTACCTCTTGTCACCAGCAATTGTATTCCCAATTTCCCTGCCTAATCTCCCTGAAAACCTACAAAATATAGTATCTAAATAACATTTATGAATGCAATAAGTTACTGTGGCATTCATTCATATTACTGAACCTTTCAACTAGAAGTATCTTTATACTTTCATCCGAACGCCGATAAGTGACTTTAATGAAGCAATTTGCCGCAAAATAATGGTAGGACAGCCAAGTAGCGATATGGCTACGCTTTAGCCACCTAGCATGGTAACTAGAAGTCCTAGTTAGACTGCTACTTCTCTATTGATAGAGATGAGTTCATTCATTTTACTATGTATTTCTAGGTAGCGTTTTCCTTTTTCCGTAGTACGATAGGCATGAGCTCCAACTTCGTATTCCAATAGCTCACTTTCCTCCAGATCGGTTAAGTATTCTTCGAGTTTGTTATATGATAAGTACGCTCTATACATAATCTTTGTCTTGGTAACTCTACCGTGGCTTGCAATGTCAAGGATCATCGCATTTATTTCCGCTCTATCCCTATTTTTCATTTTTCTATGTCCAGTATTAGAAATAAACACAAGTATTTAGGTAAATTTTAAGTAACTACTTGGAAATAAATCTGCTTTTAATGGTATATTTATTGAGGATAGATAATCTATAGAAGAAGAGTGTTATCTATAATGAGCATCAGAAATTGTCGATTGGGCCGGAGTATCCAGATCGTTCTTCAATTGCAGGAAGTACAATAATTAAATATTGAATAACTTACTCATCATTTAGTCACCCGAATTACACTAGTCACCTAATCTCGGAGGTTAGAAGTGTACTAGTCGGAAGCTCTTATCCCTTCTCTCCTTCAAAAAAGTATCAATATCTCTGATAATATGTGAGTAAACAATCTTCGAACCACTCAAGTTGATAACATGAGCTGTATTCTTACTATGCAAATCTAATGTCGTAATCAGCCGCATATTCAGATCTTCAGTTTTGAGCTTAAGTAAGGACACTATTTCATCAATGGTTGTCATATCTTTATAACTTCGAATAAACTGTATAAGTATCGCATCACTGGGACTTCTTGACAATGTATGAAGACTAGGTATAACGAGGTCAATAGTAAGATGTGAAATTTTGACCTTCCTCTGAGAGGGGATAGTGCATGCTGTTAGCATAAAGTGCAGTAATATTTCATATAGTGTAATCAAGGAATTGCTATCGAGTTTGTTGCTAAATTGTTCTAATGATCTATCGAATAGGCGTTGAATGTACTTATCGGCGATTTTTATATTTGAAATTACATCTGAGCGAATTTTTTTTTTCCCAATCTCATTTATGGCATCATATACTACAGAGACTAGGTCTGCTTTATTGCTCATACACCAGTCTCTCATTTAGATGCGTAATAAATAAATATGATGGTATCAAGTTATGATGTCTGAGTATACTTCTTTAAAGATATAGCAAGATTGATTGTAGTTCTTATGATATGATATTGCAATGCGTGCATTAGTTTTATGACAAACAATATATTATTTGATCACTCGTGAATCAATGATGGGCTTGGCGCTCATTTTATAAGTAGTGGTAATGTCATCCCGTAGTCTTCTGCATTCCCTAGTCTGTTGGGTCGAAAATTACGCTATTTTTGAATTGCCCATTCAGCATTATCGCAAGTTTCACCATCGACCGTGTATCCAGACAATGAGTGGGGGGTGATGTTTATCCTTGTAGTAATGTTTATCCTTGAACCCTTATTACTCGAAACTATAACAAATCGGACAACCAATCATGCATTAAATTCTGGATGAAAATGCCACTTGATTCTGAAAATGGCTTACTTACAACACCCAAATACATCTCTAAGATATCAGAAAAATTGGAGATGGTCTAGTCATCTGGACCAGTCTTTTTTATCATTGCTTCCTCATTCCTACGCTGTTGTGGTAACATTATATATACGCAAGCTCCTCCACACATAGTGCATGGGACATTATTGCCATCTAGTTGACCTTGTCGTCTGTGATGTATCTTGGACGCCTGTTCAGGGTCAATAGATAGAGCAATCTGCTTTTCCCAATTCAGAGTTCGCCGTGCTTCAGTAATCTCTTTGTCCCAATCGATAACTTTTTCGCGCAGCTTGACAAGATCTCCTGCATGTGCGGCTATTCGATATGCTATTAGACCTTCCTTTACTTCGTTGACTGTAGGTAGTCCCAGGTGCTCTGCAGGCGTGAGGTAGCAAAGAAGGTCAACACCTTCAGCAGCAGAAACAGCTGCTCCAATTGCGCTAGCGATGTGGTCATATCCGGCCGCTATGTCAGTTACTAAAGGACCCAGAACATAATAGGGAACATTTCCTATAAGTGATTTAGCGAGTCTGACATTTGCAGCAACTTCATTCAGTGGAACATGCCCTGGACCTTCTACCATGACCTGTATCTCTTGCTCATGAGCCTTCCTTGTAAGTCTTGATACATTCAACATCTCTTCAACCTGCAACTCATCGTGGGAATCTAGTATCGATCCAGGGCGTAATGCATCACCCAAGCTGAATGTCACATCATACTCCTTAGCAATTTCACAGAGATAGTCAAAGTGTTTGAAATAAGGATTCTCCTTGTCGTACCTTAGCATCCATGCTGCCGTTATGGTACCTCCTTTAGATACTATCCCTGCATGTCTCTTCACCTCAAGTACCCTTTTTGCTAGCTCCTTAGTTATGCCACAATGTATGGTAGTATAATCAACTCCATCTTTAACGTTCTTTTCAAACGCATTCAGAAAGTCATCCTCTGTAATGTTAAGAGGGTTCTTGTATTTCCGAACACCATGGGCATAAGCCTGATAGATCGGAACTGACCCAAAGGTTATTTTGGCTTCTTCTAATAGTCTCTCTCTGATTAGATCGAGATCACCACCATCTGACAAATCCATTATCGTATCTGCCCCATGATTGACAGCAACCTTTGCCTTTGAGACCTCTTCATCAAGATCTTGATACAAGGTCGATGTTCCAATATTCACATTTACTTTGGTTTTTAAACCATCTCCTATCCCAACAACTCGTACAGCTTCTTGCTTTCTAGCAAGGTTTCTTGGGATGATAATACTTCCTCTGGCTATACCATGAATAAGGGCCTCAACAGTTGTCCTTTCGTCTTTTGAAACACGAATCATTTCGTGAGTTGCTTGACCCTTTCTAGCATAGCTCATTTGGGTACCCATGAAATCAGGTTAGACTTTCAATCAATATATAGATAAGCCTATTCATGATCTCGGGATTAGTTTGAAGTAACCGCTATTGATCAATAGTACCTTCGTGATCCCTTGATTCCGTAAATTATTGTTTCTGTACCATAGAAATTTATCTACTTATGTGCCCATAATAATAATCCAATTGTAGGTCAAGAATAAATAATAATACGCTAAGAAAATATAGTGGGAATTTACAGAAAAATATTTTGTGTGAGTTTATGATTGCAGTAAGATAGTAACTTCAATGCCGCTGAAGACCTCCCGTTACCATTATTTACGCTAACATGATGTGCATTTCAAGATACGACTTGCTGCTGTTTCATAATCGTCAGATCATTCATCTGCGAGTACATTCTAAGAAAACGCATGCCTTTCTCAGTGGTTTTAAATGTTCTATCTCCAGTAGTATATTCTATCAATTCGTTTTCAATTAAAAACAACAAATAGTCCTTCAAGAGCGTATGTGAGAGATATGTTTTGTAGAGTATTTCGGTTTGTCGTATCCGATTGCCATTCGCTGTTGCAAGAATAGACGCTATTATCTCCGACCGGCTTCTATGTTGTTGTCTTAGTTGTTTCATCACAAATAATATAATATTAGAATAATATTAACAAATGTATTGTAAATTCTATAAAAGTTTTCTATAATTTTACGCTAAGAATCTTATCTCTCGGCGTCCAGTGTAAAATGTCTCGTGATGAGATCAACAATATCAGGGGACATTAATTTAGTATGCTAAAATATTCAGTTCAGTCAGTAGCTACTTTGACTAAATTCGTCAAGGAGTCCAGACTCAAGAATCCTGGAGAGCACCCAAGTGACCCTAAGATGATTTCTAAACGCAATCTACGTTCACGCCTCGAAATATGTGATACAAAGCATCGCGATATTGGTACAAACGATTTCCTAACCGGATTGATGGAAATCCATGAGAAAATAGCTGGATGCTGAGGGCTCAACTTTAGGACATTTATAGATATGCTCATGCAACAAACAGATATTCGGATAATGAATTTAAGGGCCAACTGATATCTGCTGTCTAATAATAATAGTCAACACACGCTTGAGTTTATTGTATTCTCATCATTCCTCTTAGATCAGATTCAACTCGATGTTTAGGGCGTAACGGGTACCGTTGTCATATATTGACGGAAACAAACTCTGATGAATCACTTTCCTCATTCTCTTAAGCTTTGTTCCATTGTTAGTTAATATTTCAATCGCATAACAATATGTAGTGGATCGTTTGGTCGGTAATTTGCCTGTTAATTAACTAGTAGTTCTAGGAAGTCATAGATACGTACATAGGCGAGGTCATACAAGGCTTATAATCCTTGACTTCGCATATCTTGGAGTTCATCGATAGACAATGAATGACATATTATTATTCTCTGCTTAATTTTAATAGATTTCTTGGCAATGACAATTCGCATTGGATTTAATCTTAATAGAAGCTGGTTTATAGGAAGTAGTTCAGAATGATATGCCGCTTCCCAGGCGGTTTTACCAATGTCCAACAAAGAAGCTCCTTTGAACACGTTCGTCGAACTTATCTTGAAATAGACTTGTTTGGAAGATAAATTTTTAGAATCTGATCTATTTCTTCATCAGTAACGTCCGAATTCCTGTTAGAACCATATAAACTATACAGAAAGCCAAATGCTTCTTCTTCAGTGCAGGACACCAACGTAATTCCTGGATCATGAGACAGGCTTGCCTTAAGAAGAGATCTGTTGGGTTGAAGCTCTCCTTTATTGCTAGTTTGGTACGACGACGACGATAAAATAGTCCAGTGCAGCATTAAAAAGCTATGTTCACTACCTCGTTTCTTGTAAAGCACGACGCCCTGAGTAGAAGTATGATATGGATATCGGTCACCAACAGCTGCTAGTCGTATTGGATCCACCAAGTCTATCATATCATAATTGATACTTTCAAATGACGAGTCCTGTTCAGCGTAAATGATATTCTTTAATTCATATATGCTTTTGTATGCGTCTGTACCGTCGACATTTCCGGCCCCGCAATTGTCATATGTCGTAAGCTCCTCTGTTGCATCGTTAGTTGATATCTAGCTCACCAACTACATCTTGGTTTAACGCTTGTTAATAGTTATGAATGAGCATATTTATTGATCTAATTATCGGCAGTCATTGAGCTCTATACTATAAAGTGCTATCATTTAACAAATTGTGGCCTGTTTCATTACGAAATTTGCCAATATCGTGTTGCCTATACTCGTATGCTACCCCGTGGTAGATTATTAGATTACATATTGACACCTTTATAAGGGGTTTTTTGACCGAATTTTACAAGAAATGATTGCGGCCCCCTTTTGCTATCGTCCTATTCAGCTTCAGTACACACAAAATCATTCTTCCAATGTTAAGATTGGAATGACCAACGCAAGGAATATCACTCCTCCCACAATCCAAGCGCTCACGTATCCGAACTGATTGATTATGGAAGCAAAAAGAATCGGTATCCAAAAGGCACCAAATAAGGAAATACCATTAACATAACTTACAGAAAGCGTCTGGTATGGAGGAGGAGTTTGTGTGTCCACTTGTTTAGCCTTAACATAGACTATAACAAAACCCCACGATAGAAAGAAACCTGCTACGACCACAGAAATACCAATGAGGTAAGCCTGAGATTGCAAGACTCCAATCATCATTACGCTAACCGCAGATATGATTCCAGATATTGCCAGCAGCTTTCTTGCATTTCCTAGCCTGTCATATGCCTTTCCAACTATCGGAGAGGATATTAGGGCCACAATCAGATTGAGACTTCCAATTAGACCGGCTATTGCTGGATCTATCTTAATGTGGCCGGCAAGATAAAATACGATAAAGGACCAGATCAGACCTGAACCAACCTGAAATCCAAGTAATACCAGACCAAGCTTAATGAGTGACTTATTAATCAGTATGTTTCGTACGTGGCCAAACTTGACCTTAAAAATAAATCTTCGTTGTTCCACGTCCATTTCGCTACCGATATCTTGGGTCGTATTCTTATGTTCATTATTTAAATCAGGTCTTATTTTATCCCGTTGTTTCTGTTGCGGTTCAGTTGTTTTCGGTAACCACATTTGTAGGATGATTAAGGTTATGAAACCAGCTATTGCACTCAGAACTATACTTGTTCTCCATCCAAGGAACTCCGCCACTAATACCCATACAAAGAGGCCGATGATTCCACCAATAGCATGGGCTGAATTGAGTAGCCCCATGCCTAAGCCTTCAGATTGCTTTCCCACATATCCTGAAATTAATATAACACTTGGGCCAAAGAAAAAAGCCATCCCTAATCCTACAATAAATCTTAGTACTGCTATAGACAACAAATCTATGGAGAATGCAGAGAAAAAAACTGCGGTAGAAGCAATCGCGATACCCAGAATGGCAATTTTTCTTGGAGAATATTTGGCAGCAAGAATTCCCGCGACAACCTGAAAGAGACCAACACCGATTAAAAAACTCGCAGTTATTAGCCCTAATATAGAGACGTCCTCATCAAAATCAACAGCTATGAAAATGAAAATAGCGGGGACATTAAACCAATTTACAGTATAGATTATTCTTGCAAGCATTAACGAAATAACAGCTTTCCTAGGAACAATGGAATTTAACATTAAAACCGACCTATTTGGTCCTCTTAAATAATATCTGATCTTTGCTCTTAATATACGCTCATATTATGCCAGGAAGTCAAAAAAATGACCGTGTTTTTGATGTAAATAAATTTGTTTTTGTTTTCTTCGAATTTACAATTCTTTTGAGAAGATTTGATGCAGCTAAATAATTAAGCGAAATATTGACAATCATAATTAATTCAGCGATTGAGTTTTGTAAAATTTGGCGATAGAAGTACCTGACAGGTTATTCACTCAATCTGACAATCAGTCATCGTCTATTGTTTGATACATCTAGATCTCCGATATTAAACGACTCTCCATTCTGCGCCAAACAAATGAGATTGACCTTAATAAGCAAACTTGCGGATGTCTTTATCGATTTCAAAGCAGAAATTCAATCGTAGGAATCTTAACTTGAAATGTACTCGACACACAAAAACATATTTGGTAGTTCTGGAATCCGAGTAATGGCCGTCTTGACTTTTCCATCTACATTTAACAGATCTAATTCTATTCGTTCTCTATCCCTTTTTATTAGATTCCCTCCATTCTTGTTACTATAAGTGTTTACCCTTCCTGCCCCTATTAAATATGGTAGTAATCGTTCCAAATAGAATACACAACTCTTAGATACATCTGCACTATCCTTTTCAGTTGATGACCTATATAATTTAGAAAGATGATCACATCTATACTTGCCAACAATCAATATCCCATTTTTATTCACCAAAGCGGCAAATATTACGTTTCTACTCGCAGATAAAGCCGCTTCACAAACTTTATGCAAATCATTTCTACTATTATTTCCATAGTTGTTGTTGCATTCCAGCATGATTGTATTCAATGGATGAAATTTTGGATATAATAACAGGTTCGATTGAATGTTATATTATTAGTTTCAATTGAGATGCTATAATAAATGATGTAAGAATTATTAGTAATAAATATCCTAGTCAATAGATACGAACCAATTCACGTCTTGATCCCTTAGTAAGAGACCTGGTATCATTTATTTTAACATTGATATGACAAGTACATCTATCGATTTCTAGCGATAGAAATCATACTGCATACAGGAAAGGAAAGGAAGCGATATCGGCAGCTCAAGCTTAAATTCGATTACTTTCAAAGCGAATGTGATGAATGTCATGTCTTGAAAACCTGTATATTATACATATTAGCCCAGTGATGCTAACCAAATTTGATGGTCATTCATGTATATCAACAACTTCGGTAGAGTGATCCTCACGATAATGAGAATCAGCGTCCTTTTTCGTAAGGAACTCTTTTGCGCATATGGTACATCTAAATGTGCCGTCTACATACTCGGACATGTTACTACAAATGGACAATGCACATATATATTGCTAACATACGCTTCATGAAGTGTTAAGGGATTTGGGTTAGTGCTCTATCTTCACAAAGATTTCAGCACGGATGAGATGCATCACAGATCTGTATCTGCATTTTTTCTTCAGACAGGGTATCATTGCTCAAGACATCGGTGTCATTTTCATCGATGTTTGTGTTGCTTGAATTCAGAGCCACGAAACTAGGTTCATCTTGAGCTCTGATTTCAATTTGTTGATGTTCGGCGAGAACTAGAAAAGGGGTACCAATAAGAAAAAGCAGATTTATCATAATGAACTTACTACAAATTAATTCCTTCATTGTCTCATTCTACCCTTAATTAGTTAACAAAAATGATTTATACGTATTATGAGGGATTATACTATATTTTTTATAATTCTACGTTACTGGAACATGAAAAGATTTTATCTGACATTTTCTGAACTAAAAAATTGTCTTTTGTTGCCTTCCACCACCAGCATTTGACAGATAAATTCACTCATAGATCTGAGGCAATATTGCGAACTTTCCCTATTGGTGTTCATCCCTATCATCATATAGATATCCCCTATCTAAACAAATTAAATTGAATGTCCATAGCGATCATTATCTCGAAAAGGCTAATATTGGAGAAAATGACAGAAATCATAGTTTAGTGTCCAACGAAACAGAAAATAAAGGAGATCGTACTATGTTGCCAAATGGCATCTATTCTGAATCACGTGGTGGTTTACGAAATCAGCACACACTGTTGGTTGATGGCACCGATGACAATGAGTCCTACGCATTAAATTCAAGAACATTCAATGAATTACATGATAATGATAACAAAGTCCTCATACTCCTAAAAGGCAATGCAAATGGTGATTCTAGCTATACGTTCAATGGATTAGTCAGGGAGCTTAATATGCATCAGCAAAGTCTTAGTAGATCGATTAAGAGGCTCATTAATTTGGGACTAATTGAACAAATCAAGCATTGTGGATTTCGATTAACTAAATTGGGACGACATCTAGACATGGCTACAATTTCGATGAATAGCAACAATAAGTACAGAAAATATACTCAACTGGCATATTTGGATATGCATTTTACTAAATTTGATATTGATAGTATAACCTCAAAGCTGACTGGGAAATGGTTCGAAAATCTTAGATGGGTAGGAAGAATCAACGATTCTGGGGTTTCAGTTCTGAAATGGAAGAGGTATGATAATTCTTTTGTTATCAACGTTATTATTATGCAAGGTTCATTAGTCATTGAATCTGATGCATCATTACAAAAAGAGATCATCGAGGCTGCAAGAACTATTCCAAAGATCATCTCGATGGTAACGGATGTTGTTTTGGAACAGTTCAATTCCAGGCCGCCTCCAAATAATTATTTGTCTATACACAGGATGTGCTCCGGTATCAATGAAACTCGGTATAATTGATAAGGAGAAACTCATAATATGTTCGACCATATATAATTTGCCATACTGCCGGCATGCAGGTGATTTGATACCACTAGTAGTTACTAAATTTAACAGGAATAAGATACGGTGTGTTATAATTTGACACAAGCAAGTCTTAGAGCATCCTGTATCATTAAATGCGCTAGGTCTAAAAGCAACTATCATTAATAAAGGATCTCATAAGGTCATTTTACTATTCTATATATATGCCCATCTAAATAGGTTAAGATGTATACATAGCCATCTGGGCCTGTCTCAATGTCGGTGATCCTACCGCTAAATCCCCTGGCGAAAAGCACAGGAGATGTATCATCTTGCAGATCAGCAACTGAATCGGCTAAGTCGGTGTGACCAGAGGGATCAATTCTAATCCCAGTTCTCTTGTCATCTATTTTAAAGAAATACAGATCACCAGCATTGATATCACCTATGAAAATATTGTTTGAAAATTTATCCCCAAGTATAGATGAATTATAGAACTCTAAATCAGTGACGCCTATTGGTTTAACCCAACTAAATTTTGGATCAGAATAGTATGAATTATTTAGCATTACTAGGTCATTTTCGCCGAAATTTTTGTTCCTAGATAATGGTCCCATAATCTTATACCATCCGCTATTAAACCCAGGTTTCACTAGGTTAGTTTCATCAAATTTATCTTCTCCATTTTCGGTATCCCAAAGGTTTCCAGTGATAGGATCAAACGATATACCAAAGCTATTCCTGATCCCATATGCATAATAATAATCCAGATTGGAATTATCGCCGAGATCGTTCTGGTTTTTGAAGGGATTATTTGATGATGGATTTCCATTGATGGGATTAATACGGATTATAACTGATGTGTTATTAGGAGTAGCATCACCGTCAAGTACATGATTTTGTAGTATAGTCGAAGGGCTAGTAAGATCACCAATTACTACATACAGCTGTTCGTCTGGACCAACCTTAATCTTGCCACCATTATGGTACGGGCCAGGCTCTCCTGGCAAGTCTAGCAAAAGTACAGGATTAAAAAGGCTTGTACCGTTCCAGTTGTATCTATATACTCTATTCCTTACACCGGCTGCTTCGCTATTTTTGTTTGTTTCCTCTGTTAGGTAAATAAAGACATAATCGTCAATTTTAGTTTGTCCAATTCCTCTCTTAAGTATATCGATTCCAAGTAATCCACGTTCTGCTTTATGATCAACTCTGACAGTCGATGCAGGATTTTTTTCAAGTGTTCCATTATTTACAACTCGAACCATTCCAGTATCCTTTTCCAGGACCAGAATAGTATCTTCATCTACAAACGTCATACTGGTAGGTTGAGCTAAGCCATCGACAATGAGGTCAATTCTTAAGTCAGTGTCAGCACTTTGATAAAGATAAGGCGCCTGAGATATTTCATTGTAATATCGCATCAAAGTGGGCAAATAATTAATAGCCAAAATAGAACTGGGAATTAGCATGATAATGATAATCAGAATCCGTGCCTCTCTATTATTTTTAAGAGGATTGAACAAAGTTTAGCTTCGGTTTAGGACAGTGTCTAATTTAAGAATTTACTCGGAGAAATTCCTACTCCGCATCGGTTTCCAAATAAAGAGATTATTCACATTTAGACCTCCCGGATAGATCAGATGCCAAAAAAGAGTAGTATAAACTTTTTCAATTGGCACAATTGAAATCAGAATTTGTATTCTGGGGGGCTCGGCCCATCTTATTCGAATCCTTCGACAGAGTGTCTGGGAACATGATGAAATGTCGTCATGAAAGGAAGCGTAGAATGCCACAACAGTTTTAAGCCCAATGCAACTTTCAATGGTGGAGAGTACATTCATTATTCACACAAGTTGATCAGCCATTAATGTGTGTGTGAAGGAAATTTCCCTAATTTTGACCATGTCCTTCCCGATGACTTCTCTTAATAGATCCAAATCGCTTCCAGATAGCTTTACCACTATATCATAGACGCCTGTGACGCGATCCACCTCTTCCACGCATGGCAGTTTCGCTATTTGTTCCATGGCTTTGTCTTCAAAGCCGATTTCACACGTGACCAACACATATGCTACTGGCATAATATCCGCACTAACTGTATATGCAATCACTAGTTAATTAGTTGACGGGTGTTTTTACGCCAATATCTTATATAGAAGTTACCTAGTTCCAAGGTAGGTTTTATGGAGTCGGACTGGTAAGGTGGTGTACAAAAACTAGAAAACAGGTGACCTCTCATGTTATCTGATGGAGCGATAAGGCACATGGCTAAAAAAGTTTCTGGCATTGTATTTCAAACAGCTTGAAATTACATTTTCAGTCGCGCGTATTTTAAACAGCCATGTCGACAATCAAGTTATTGGGATCTTATAGAGACAGTGTCTGAGGTTCTATCAACCACATAAATATAGTCGGTTGCATTCAATAGCTCGGATTACTACCAACGATCACCGGATCCACCTTCATGTTATTAGTTTCGATGCCCGAGACGAAGTTTGAACCATGATGTATCCGCCCTAAGATTTAGCCATTCTAATGGATCTGATCTTAACCTTGAAGATATAGGAGTCAAGATGGAGGCAAAATCAAGTACCATGATCATTCGAAGATATGGGATCACCCCTTGGTGAATCAGATCAAACAGCAAAGCCATTCTTTTTTTCCCTTGCGTTTTACAGTAGCTGAATGATATTACAGGAAGACAATTTGATGTCATTCATATCGTAGCCGTCTTCCTAGCGTTTCTTGGTAGAATATAGATCAACCAATTTACAACAATATTATTAGTACTCCGGCCGTCAGATGCTAAGTGATCCTGACCTACATGATGGTGTCAGAACATGGGTTAACTCCATCAACAGTTTCCTAGTATCATTATTTCTGAAGGATGTTCTAAGTTGTGATCCGGAGGAAATTAATAACACTTCTTATATCAGACGTTCTTGGATGACAATGATAATTTTCTCCTTAGTTTTGCTCACTGTAGTCATTAGCTACTTAGGTTCGAATATGGTACTCGCGACTATCCGTGTTACACAGCAGCAAGCTGATCTGATAGAATGGTGCACTAAGGAGATGGTGAAAATAACTGATGCTAGTATGGTTCAAGCTTTGAATGTCTGTGCAGAGTATTATCTAAAGGTAGGATAACAAGTTTAACCAGCCGTGTAACGTTTGTTGTTCGAAAGCATGACCAAACTATCAAAATGGCCTGTCGACGAGCCCTGCTACCATGTTGAGAAAAAAAAGTGTACAATTTGAAATATATGCGCGACCCCCCCATCTTTGGCGCCTTCTTTTGTCTAGCTAGTCTGTCATGCTCTCTTTGATCGTTAACAATTATGAATGTAATGATCATGAATTAAAATGCTAAGGTCATAAAATCTTGTTCAAAATATCCATAATTGATTACTACTATGGCTAATCTTTTTCAGAATATCCATAGTTGATTTAAGTATATCTTTTGCAGTAACAATATCCACTAGTTCACCTTTGCCATCCAGTACTGGTCATACAACGTTTAAAAGGATTAACTATGTGTCAAAATGACGGCTACTCGTTCGAATTCAAACTTGAATGGGCTCGATATCAATAAAGACAACTTACATTACGCATGAGAGTTGAACTTATTCACATCGAGAAAGATTGTCAAGTTATTATACTGTGTTGTATCAGTAGAGTGGTATTAGCCTGACATTTTATGGATTTCGTATTGATGTAAGTCTCCTAATTCATGTGTAACTCGGTCATTCATCATGACAAGAATTTTCTGGTTCGATATGCGTACAGTCATTTATAAATTGCAAATTAGATACTTGCTAGGATCATTTCTTCGTAGTTCTTAAATAAGCATTAGGATATCAATCTATAAACTGAAGTTGTTTGGTTTGGGAAAGCGTCTAGGCAAAGAACTATCTATGAGAACAAGTGAAAAATTTTCGATACAACCACTCAACAGTGATGATATGGGCGAGATTAGAAGAATTCAAGACGTATTAAATCCTGATGAGAACGTAGTAATTGTTGCTCGTCAGTCAAGAATCTTACCTGGAGGTTCCTACATTACTCCTAACACTATTTACGCGACTGAAAAGCGGTTAATTATTAGAGATCCGTATATGTTAGGCATAAAAGAAAACCTAATTGATATCCCTTATGACGTTATTACAAGCATTAAGCTTGAAAATGGATTGTTCTCATCTACTATAAAATTCGAAGCTCCTGCCTTAGTTGGTTCCAAAAGGTTAGGTATGATACATGGCATAATTCATGGTAACAATGATCATGAAGGAGTGATACAAGCGATTCCGAAAGCGAAAGCAGAGGATCTAATAGAAGTAATACGTTTTGAAATGCATCAAAAAGAATCTGAACGCTCCGCATTAGCCCTCAAATCAAATCAACCAAGCAGTTATTCAATTGCAGATGAATTGACTAAACTTATGAACCTAAAAGAACAAGGAGTACTGAATGCAGAAGAATTTGATCATATCAAAAGAGATCTTTTGACAAAAAAGTAAAGTGATCGAAGAGGTGTCAGAATTCCTGAAGTAGAATGGAATGTAAAGACTTTCAATTGACAATAATAATACCTTTTTCGGATTTTTCTACTTGACTATTGATATGATCATCGTTATCATCACTACCACCACTATCACCACACCATTGTCTCTTAGACCAACTTTTCAGCATCGGCGATGATTTTTCCTCCCTTTATTCCTAATATGATGTTACCTGTGAGTACGCCGCCGCTGTATACTTTACCATATTCCTTACCAAGTCCAAGGAACGATTCGAGAATATTGGATTTAGAATGATATCCAGCTTCGATTATTTTCATATTCAACTTGCTGCTCACTTTGACTATTATATGACGGGCAGCGGACCACTCTCCTTCCCATGAGATTACTTCAAAATTTCCAAAGTTTATAGTTGATAGGGTATAGCCGCTAAGCTTAGCGTTAAATTTTTTGTTTCTCGTGATGGCATAATTATTCATCCAGTTTATTGCTTTTTCTGCCTTACCCTTTTCAATGGCAAAATTATCAGATCGTGCCAATTTAGTAATAGGTACACCAGAACCTATATAGACTATTAATCCAATTTAATGCCAACCAGCTCGTGACAGAATTATGGTATTTGGTAGCTGCCTAGTATACCGTCAGCTATCTACTTTCATAAGTGATTTTGGTCAAATATCTCGGCCCCCCAACGGCATTGACTGAGTTGCTTATTTTGAATTAATAATATGGTCAATATACTTAAAAGTGGAAGACGCTTTTCATTTTAATTAGATGGCCACAACTTTAAGAGATATCATGAGGAAAAGGCTCGAGACTATTAACGATTCAGCCTCGGTCCAGGACGCAGCTAAAAAAATGAAGGACAAGGACGTGAGCTCATTGATCGTAGTCGATAGTGATGGTAAACCTCAAGGTTTGGTCACTGAACGGGATTTAGTCACTAAAGTATGTGTTAATGATACCTTTACAAGTGAAATTGCAATTAAGCAGATAATGTCTGTGCCTCTCATTACAATTGATTCCACCTCTACCCCTGCAATAGCAGCTGATACGATGTTACGTTGTAATGTGAGACATTTGCTTGTTACTGATGATAGCGATAAGAATGAGAAATCCAATCCGAAATATTTTGTGGGGATAATTACACCTCTCGATTTTGCGAGATATGAAGAATTTCCAAATGACGAAGTAGGTAAGGATGAAATCGAAAGAATGTTAGAGTATTATATTTGAGGGTTATGCTCTAGGATATTTTAAGAAGCTATATTCATCATAGCATGATAAAATCTGTCCTTACGGACAGATATCTGGCTGTGACAAATACTGCATTTTAGTCTTCAATAGCAAGGCGAGGTCTAAATCGGAATCAAATGTCATTGGCAGTAAACCTTCAATACCGGTATGGATGGGCAAGATTGGGCAGGGACTGAGACGAAGAGATCTCAGAGTGACTTCAAGCAAAGCATTATTTAATAGACCTTAATGATTCGACTCCAGAAAGGTTGATTGCGATCCTTCATATTTCCTTACAGATAATGACTACGAAAGGCAATAAGTTTATTGCTAATTTCTTCTTCAATCCTTAAGTATGGATACTAGCTCCGCCTTTGCAAATCTTTCGCCTATAGCAGTTATTTTTACTTTCACTTTGTCACCGACTTTCCCGTCCTTGACGAATACTACTAACCCTTGAATTTTGGCAATTCCATCGGTTGCACCGCTCTTTCCCCTATCAGTGATTTCTACATCATACTCATTTCCTAGTTCGACAGGCTTTGAAAGCCTGCCGTGGGTTCCAAGATTGCTAACACGATGTGTGTCATTATCTCGTACCTTCATTCGAAGACTCCAATTTGAAATCCATTGGCGTACACAAGATATACTGACTCGAAGGAAAAGCTGGGCAAGAGGTTCCATTTTTATGTGTTGGTTTCAGAACGACAACACTACCATTCAAACTCCATATACCGTGATAGGTTTTTCTATGACATCCTCATATTTCTCGAAGAATGCGTAATCTGATTTCTCATTCACGAATAATAGGTGTAATCCTTCTCCCATAAGGTTTTCCACGGTGACACTAATCTCATCTTTCATAATAATAGACAAGTATGATAAAGAGTCAGTTACAAGAATAAGGTTTGTGTTTTCGTAACTGTCTATAATATCATATAAGATTGATTCTATATGTCCAAAGAGTCCCAGATCGTAGTCTTGAATTTTTGGGTTAATAATGCATACGGTAGTGGTAATTTTGTTAGTATCTCCCCCAAATGCTCCATTTACTTTTCGCTCACCTTCCATTGGCTTCCCCTCTTGATTCTGCACTAGTGTGCAATCTTTGTCTTGCCCTTGATATACAGTTTCGTTCAGGTGGTCTTGGGATGAATTTCTATATCCTACTATAGGGGAAGTGAACTGATATCCGCCCTGATTAAATGTCTGGTTAAATTCAATCTTTTGGTATCCACTCAACCTGATGAATTTCTCTGCTCCTGCCACTAACTGACCTTCAGTAAGCCATAGATCATTTCTTCCAATATTGTCACTAATTTTTCTCGAAGTTCTATCATGATTCAACTTAAAAAAAAGAGACCTTACACTCATCATTCTATTTGTTGACATCTACATTTTATTGGTATCCCCGTGCCAATAAAAGGCTATTCCGATCTCATAATACAAAAGCAGGACATGAGTTGATATATTGAAGTAGAGCAAAAGAACTGCTGGGGTTTTCACCTATCAAGTTGAAAATTTCATGTCTAGTTATCAATATGTTTCTGAGATCTGCAGATTTGACGGAGAATTGTTGGACATGATCCAGGTTTAGTTTTAGCGAGATCACCAATGAATAGCAGCGCATTCATTTCCTGGATTGGTACAAGTGGTACACCCAGTTTTGGTACGAGTGAGTGATCTTCATAAAGTGGTTTGTCAATCAATTGTTCCTTACACTCACTTCGAGAGCGTCTTTGACATTCTTTGTAAATTCTAATGTAGTTTCAGTGGATTGACTCTTGTACCTCCCTGAAGCCCGAACATACTGAAGGTAGTCTTGCATTTCATTCTCGTATAGCAGAACATTATCTGCAACTACCACCACCCTATCACTTAACAAGTTGTTCTTCTCTGCCAGATTAAGATAGTTTAAATAGTCGGATTTTATAGCATCCAAAAACATTAGGTTAAACTTTTGTTTCTGAAGAAGTGGGATCCCCTTTAGCCCATCTACATTAATGACCTCAATGATGTGGGACAGTCCAGCATCTTCAACATTCTTCATCGCTATCCTTGATAGATTTGTATCTTTCTCTATAGTAATCAGCTTTCCGTCATCTGGTAACATATCGGCCATCAAAATTGCAGAATAACCATGTAGCGTTCCAATCTCAAGTATCGTTTTAGGTTTATATTTACAGATAATACCTGTCAAAATCTTTCCCTTTACCGGACCTATAGATGGTAAACTCTGTTTTTTTGCTATTCGCTCCAGGTCCTGTAACACCCGAACAACTTTCGAATTATAAGTCAAGATCTTTATCAAATATGACCATCATGATTATTCAAAGGTTTCTTATTGTTTAAAGATAAACTTCATCCAGCGAGCTTCTTCATTCGATGCTCACTTCATTTAAGATCATTATGGCTCATCCATTCTTCAATAACCTAAATTGTGATTTAAACTCCTTCAAGGTGTCACTATCCATGATACAGAATTCTACAATTTCTAGAGTAGAACCACGCTCGTCATCGTCTCCGCAAAGGAGAAAGTTCAGAGATTCACTCACCAATATAGCGGCACATTTATCCTTGGGAAAACCAAATATCCCTGAGCTTACCGCAGGAATGGAAATATCTCGAAACTTTCTCTCAGAAGCCAATAAAAGACTAGCCCGAATTGCACCTCTTAACTTTACGTCTTCACCCCCTTCACCCATTCTTGGTCCCACTGCATGAATAACTGCTTTACATGGCAATTTACCACAGTTCGTAATTGCCGCGGAACCAACTGGAACAAACCCTATTTTATCACTCTCTTCTTGGATTATCTGTCCTCCTTTCCTCATGATGGCAGCTGCTACTCCTCCTCCGTGTTTAAGATTTGAGTTTGAAGCACTTACGACTGCATCGACATCTCTTGAAGTAATATCTCCTTTAACTAGCCTTATGATCTTACCATTTTGTAGTTCAATCTGATCCACTATTACCGAACGCTCTCTCAATCTATTTTCGCAATATAATATTTAATCAAATTAATAGATATATCAGACACAGGCATAACTGCTAATGGTGATGAGATAAGATAATTAAAGGAAAAAACCGAAAATGTATTAAGATTGATTAGAGGCTGTTGTTGTTTTGCTCGCTCTATTCTGTGGGATAAATAAAGATATAGTGGTATTGAAATCTTCCTTGATAGGAACATTCGAGCATCCGATATGAAATGTCTTAATTGCTACTCGGAATATATTCCGACGCTTTTATACCCTATCTGCAGACGGTGTGGATTTTGCTACTATTGTAGAAGTTTTCTATCATGTATTCATTACACAGAAGATCTGCATAACACGCTGAAAAAGTGTCCTCAGAGACGATCGCTGCAATTGCCGGATCAAGGATATAAGGATTTTCCATACCGAGAAAGGAAATGGGACTCATATAAAGAACTCTCGCTCTTATTGATAAGTAGAAACCCTTATGATTGCTTTGCTGCCGTATTAATCATTGATGAATCGATTAGACGTGGTATAGGAAAATCAAATATGTT
>Ga0307434_1000518_pt1 | contig 25650 bp, 22 predicted proteins | sample SalMarWE160220MG_FD_202156 | JGI IMG/M metagenome (GOLD analysis project Ga0307434, IMG submission 202156) | Salt marsh sediment microbial communities from the Plum Island Ecosystem LTER, Massachusetts, United States - WE1603-220 | ecosystem: Environmental > Aquatic > Marine > Intertidal zone >... | reverse complement strand
TTACAGTCAAACCGTCACGCGGAAAACTCGCAAGACCCCCGCTTATTGTCAAAACCCCCCTGCCTTCAGGACCAAGAAGAGGCAGCTTGGCTTTTTTCAGCTCTCTTTGGAGTCGCCTCGCTACAAAAATCGCCTCCTTCGGATGTTCTTTCTGCAATGAACGTCTTTCAGAATCTATCTGAGCCGAAATTATTTTCGGGTCATCCCAGAAAATCACAACAAATTCATCCCCGCCAATCCTTCCGACAATATCGTGTGGCCGGCTGCAGCGATTCAAAAGAACAGCAACCTGCCTTAAAATCTCGTCACCCGCCAAATGACCAACAATATCGTTATATCGCTTGAAGTCATCGAGGTCAAACATCAAAACTGTCACCCTGCCGTCCCTTTGCCTGGCATATTCGATAATCTGCCTGCAAAATTCCATCACATATCTGCGGTTCTTAAGGCCGGTCAAGTGATCGGTAGTAGCAAGCTTCTCAAGAATCTCAATCCTTCTGCTCGTAGCTGAATCATAACCTGCAGGCTCCTTCGCCGACCCGGTGACCCGGCTCTCAGATGACAAAACAAACGAATAAAACTCTTCTACACAAACCGGACAAATCAAATACTCATCAGCCATCGCAGCCCTGTTCCGTCCGGAATTAACAAGCTGCATAGCCTGCGGCTCTTCGTACATCTGAGCCAGAAGAACAATTCTCGCCGTGGGATTGGCTTTTCTCAAGGCCTGCAGCGCAGAATTCAATTCCACCGTTCCCGTCATTACCACGCCGATCGCCTGATATTCCTGCTCTTCGGCGGCCTTTATACCTGAAAGCACATCGTAATGGTATTCGAGGCCCATTTTATTGTCTGTAAAGCTGTTCGGAAAAGCCCTCTCAACATCGCCTATCAGCAAAATCTTCCTGCCTTGTTCCCGGGATTTTTGGTTAACACTCATTTTCTCAAAACCCGCCTCATTGCCGCCGTTAAAACCAACAACTTACTCGTTAATAAAAAAGTCTTTCCCCAACAATAAAAAACCTGTATCTCGAAATCCCTTACCGCCGTTGGAGACAATCGGAATCACCCATCCAGCCTCTCTATATAATATGTAATTGTCTAATACTATATTTTACCGCAAGTTACAAAAAAAAAACAATGCCAAATTCAAACACAGCCTCCGCGAAGAACAATCAGTAAATTTATGATAAAAAAGCCGATGGAAACAGCATTTATTGATGTTTGAAAAATAAAAGGAACAAACAGGTTGTCACTCCCGCGCAGGCAAGAGTCCGGAAAACGCTGAGTAAACTGCCGGATTCCCGCTCCCCGCCTTCGCGGGGACAAGCTTCGCGGGAATGACATCATTACTTTATTTTCGTGGAAATGTTCCATTTAATAATGGAAGGTCGATAAATCAACGCAGCCTTGATTGCATTATTTTGTGCTATAAGAAAATGATAATTTAAGCTGTACAAAACCTACTCAACCTTTGGCAGGCCTGAGAGTATCTTTTCCACCTGCTCGGCATAGATGCTGTCAGGATACAGACTGACAAATTTCGTAAGGATGTCTCTTGTCTCAGTGAGCAGCCGTGTTTTCTGTTCCGAATTAGTCTCCTGCTGAGACCATAACCCTTTTTTCAAAAGTCCGAGCTCATAAAGCGCCCTCATTCCGCCGTCCGTATTAAGATACTCATTATGAAGTTCAGCCAGCTTTTCCGCCCGAAGCTGCTCGTCGGCTATCAGCATAGTCTGAGCCAGTAAAACGTTGTCACGAAGAGTATCCGTTTCGCCCAGTTGTCTGAGAAGCTCGGCGAGCTCCCAGACAAACTGACTGCTGTGAGGATTGAGCATAACAAACTTAGCCAGCCGTTTTTCTGAATCCGGCTCATCAATATGATTCTGCGAACTGATTAAGCTGCGAAGCTGACTCAGCCGGCCCTGAAGCTCCTTCAGCTTAAATTCCATCATTGCGGATTTGGCCGGCGGTTGGAAAGGGCTAAACAAATTATCGTTCGTCTGGCCGTTCTTTTCAAAACCCGGTAACAGCTCACCGAGCATAATTTCAGCCTCGGCAAGAAGACTATCCGCACGAGAAAATCTGCCAAGTCCTGCCCAGTGCTTGGCTATCCGCCAACGTGCTTCGAGCGATTCCGGACTTTGCGGAAAATCCCTGTATAACCTGTGCCATATGCCTCTCGCTCGCTCGTGAGGATAGTCACTATAAAAACGAAGCTCTTCAGTTTGCTCAAGATGCTTTATGTCAGGACTGTATTCCTGAAGCAAAGCTTCATAATAAAGAGCAATCGGCATACGCCCGCTCTCCGGCCGCTTGCTGATAAAATTATCATACTGCCTGAGCAATTCCTCACGCTTGTCCTGATAATTCAGCTCTTCCGGCACTATAAACCACCAGGGCCAGCTATCATAATCAAGACTACTAATAATTTCACGTTTCAACACATTGCGAAGCTCAATCTTGTCTTCCGGATAAAAGTAAGCCTTCAACAAATTCTCTATAACCAGCTCATTGGCAATTGTTGAATCGAGTGCCCTGGTTATGCTATGCGTATGAAACTGGTCAACCTGCTCCGGGTTATTTCCCGCAACATATAATTGATAATCCAGCTCATCGAAGCCTATCTCTACTTCAAACAAGGCAACAGTTGCAAAAAGTAAAATAACTGTACATACCCACACAAGGCCGGGCCTGTAACGGGTAAAATGACCTATCCCAAGAACGATACCGGCTACACTCAGACTGACAAGCCACGCGCATATCCAAGGCGTGTAAGAATAACCCCAAATAATAGGCTCAGCCCACTTGGCCCCGCCGAAAAAGCCCCAGTACAAAAGCTGGGGCCACGTACATAAAGCTATCGACGTAAAACGGGAGCGAAAACGAACCGGCCGGCACGCCGCCGCAAAACAGCTTATAAACACCGACAAGGCTAAACCGGGCAAATTCGCCAGAAAAGCTATTGCCAGAACAAAAAGCAGGCTGTAACTAAAGCTCATTAACTGCGATATCAGAACCGGCACTACAGCAAGAATACCCATCAGCAGGCCCAAAACAAGAATCTGCCAGGGATATTCAAATATGCTCACGCCGTTTATTACAAAATCGCCAAGGTACCAGCCGCGTGACGATATAAAGCTGCCGATATCGAAAAATACGAAACCGCCCCTGACTAACTTTGTCCAGAACACACAACAAAGCCCAAACGCCAAAAGTGCGAGGAACCAGCACATCAAGACATTATTATGGCTGTAATGCAGCGTTGGCCCAATCGTCAATAAAGATTTGGTGGCTACAACGGGTTTCTTTTCTGCCTCATTATCATCCATACTAAAAGGCTTTCGCTTGGATATCCCCTGAACCTTTTCCCATTCGGAGCAACTCGCGTCACGGCTTAACAGCCAAAACATTATATCAATAAACTGGTATAAAAAGAAGTCAAAACACAGGCAAAATCATAGCTCTACAAGTCCTTTAATAACAAGGACTTAACACTTAAAAACGAGTGCAAACCCATCTTTCTGCACACCCTGCCTTTGCAATGAAGGCTGCCTGAAATGAAAACCTCTATTTATATCGCCTTGACAAACCATTATCCTTGATAGAAACTGCAATTCTGTTTATTTATGCTGTTATAACTTCAGGAGTTAATTATGGCTCTTATCGAATGTCCCGAATGCGGAAATCAAATATCAGACAAAGCCCTCATCTGCCCGACCTGCGGTTTCAGTCCCGCTGCCGGATTTTTAGGCGGCTACGAGTACCGCTCAAAAACAGAGCTTTTCGGCCTGCCGCTTGTTCATATCGTCCTCGGCTTCGGCATACACCCCGTAACGGGTAAAATCCGAGTTGCAAAAGGCATTATCGCCGTCGGAAACATAGCCGTCGGCGGCATCGCAATAGGCGGTCTTTCAATTGGCCTTATCAGTTTCGGCGGATTAGCCCTCGGACTGCTCGCCCTTGGAGGCCTGTCAATCGGCCTTCTAATTGCTATCGGCGGTTTTGCAATCGGAACAATAGCGATTGGCGGCGGTGCTCTTGGCTACTACGCTCTCGGCGGCGGCGCTTTCGGCGCACATCCGCTCGGCGGTAATGTCCAGGACCCAAATGCTGTTGAGTTCTTCAAAGGCATTTTCGGCTCCTGTGTGGAAAAGCTAAATCAGGCGTCGAACAAATAGCTGCCGCAAAAACTTCGTGGTGAGCGTTTTATACTGGTACAAACAAAGCTGACTCAATCCAGCCTTATACCCTTTTTTACAAGCCACTGTTTCAAGTCCCCCATTTGGTCATCGAAAATCTCATTGTCGTAGTTCTCCTCCATTTTACGGATATGACCAACCAGCTCCGGCTGACCGTCCACAACCTCGCTCAATCTCTTTTCAAACTCTTCGCTGATATTGCGAAGCTGCTGCGTATCTACATGCACTCCCAGCAAAGTGCTTATTCGGCGTACAACCGACTCAATACAAATAGGATTATTACCCTGCACATAAGCCGGCACCGTTGCCACAAGGCTCACCATACTTACCCCATACCGCGGCGTATTTGCTGTCAGGTAAGTGACGATACCGGCTGGGCCCTCGTAGTCGCTGAACCTCATACCGTACTTTTCGAAAACCTGCCTGAACTGCTCATCCGAAACCGAGCAAAAATATAAAGGCTCACGTGTATGAGGAACCAAACCCGATACGCTGCCGACAAAATAAATCTCTTCGATACCGAACTGTTTGCAGGCCGAAAAGATGCACTCCGAAAATTCCTTCCAGCCGAAATTTGGCTCCTTGCCTATAAAAAATATCAGATTACTCGCTGCGTCAACGTAAAAAATATTTTTCGGCCATTCGATTTTTTTTACAAGGCCTTTCTCAATCTTCACAAAGGGGCGAAACATTGCCGCAAAATCCATCGTACCCGGGAAATTCTCAATATAGAAGCCTTCCGGCCTAATCTCTGCAATTCTTTGGGCACCGAGGGTTTCCACTAAATATTTGACAGTGCCCGTCGAAACCTCTCCGCTGTCCATCCACCCCTCAAAACCCAGAAGCAATTTCGGTTTTTCAAGCTTCACACTTTTATATATGCACAATCTGTCCTGTTCCATAAATCACCCTGATTTTTAAGCACATTCTTCGAAATAACCTGACGTTTGTCAAGCTTTACCTGAAAAATACGCTTCCGGAATATCCTGTACAACGAATTGTTCTCTTGCCATAAATCGCCAAAGCGATATACTTATTTCGTTAAAAAAGTATTCAAACTTAACATCAAGTGACGAAAAAAATGAAAAACGAAACAAACGCTCCAAACCCGTCAAAAAGCAAATCTCTGGTTGCCTTTGAATCGTTTTTACTTATTCTTTGTCTTTGTATAATCGCTCTTCGTACCACGCTTACCGAAGTTTTATCACCCCAGTCAACAGACGAGATAAGCATCCTGAATACTGTAATTTACAGCCTTATTCTTTCTGCTGTTTTAATTATCGCATTTGTAATCTGGCTCATCTTAAATTTTTATACAAAGCACTTTCTCTACAGGTTCACAGGTATCGAAATCGGTCTATCGCTATTGGTTATCGCCTCGGTAATCTCAGGCTCAGCCGCTTCGAATACACGGGCTGCAATCACCTCCGCAGTCATTTTTATCGCACCGCTGCTGATGGCAGTCCTGCTCGTTCAAATTCTCGATTCCTCTCTTAAAATCAAACTCACACTGGCTGTCATTGCCGCTTCGGGATTTCTCTGTACCTACCAATGCTACGAGCAGCTCTCTTATATGAACGAACAATCAATCAAACAATACGAACAAAATCCGAACGAAGTGCTACAGTCGCGTAACATCCAGCCCGTCTCTCTGGGGCATTTTCAGTTTGAACACAGGTTATATTCGAAAGACATAAAAGCATCTTTTACCACCTCCAATTCCGCCGGCTCTTTTGCAATACTGGCCATCTTCGCTGCCGCCGTCTTATTTATCGAAAAGATTAAAAACCGCAAAAATCCCGACGCCGACCCCTGGCACTATTTAACATCGGTCGCCGTCTTCGCAGTAGTCATTATCGGCCTGCTCCTTACCCGCAGCAAAGGCGCCATCATCGCTACTGCCCTCGCATCAGTACTCTTCGCGTCACTCTGGTTTCTCGGCGGCTGGATATACTCACACAAAAAGATAATCTCAATCACCTGTCTGCTTGTAATCGCCTTTGTAACCTGGGCTGTAACTTCTTACGGCCTCGCTCACAACCGCCTGCCGGGAGGAAACTCTATGCTTGTTCGATGGCAGTACTGGCTTGCCGCAGGCAAAATCGTCGGCGAAAATCCATACACCGGCGTCGGACCGGCCAACTTCGCAAATGCTTATCTGCATTACAAACTTCCCCAGGCAATAGAAACCGTCTCAGACCCGCACAACTTTATCCTTAGCCTTCTGGCCCAGTACGGTCCTATCGGCCTTGTTGCTTTTCTCGCAATAATCTGCCTGCCACTCTGGAAGTTAAATCCGATAACTACACTATCCGAGACAACTGTTAAAACCCATTCGTTCAAAAATCTCAAAAAACTGCTTATCGTTTTTATCCCGCTTGTATTGTTAATCTTCAGACCATTGTTAATACCAATCTCAGACAACAACTCTACTCAGGAAATTGCTGCTGGCACAGTCCTAATCTTTATAATGCCCCTCGTCGCATTTATTATAGGCTTTTTCTTGATAACCAACGGCCCCGTGTACAACACGCAACAAACCAAACGCAAAATGAATATAACCATAGCCGCTCTTGTCTGTGCCGTTTTCGGCCTGCTAATACACAACCTCATAGACTTTGCCATCTTCGAGCCTCCTGTTTTCACAGCCTTTTGCGCTATTCTGGCCTGCCTGATTGCCTCGGATTTAAATGCCCGGCAGAAGCCCTGCCTTCATCTTAAAACCAACTCCACAATAAAAATAATAACAGCCCTCGCAGGCCTTACTGTAATCTTCGCTTTTCTTTATTATTGCATTGTCCCTGTCGTAAAAAGCACTTCGAAGATAGCCGCCGCAAAAAAAGCCGAAGCCATCAGCAACTACCAGCAAGCGCATATCCTTTTTAATAAAGCCGCAGAAGCTGATCCGCTAGATCCGACCGCACCATACCTCAACGGCCGGCTTTATAAGAACGATTACATCTCAAATCCTCGCTCCGGGATAGAGCTGCTCACACAGGCTGAAAGCTGTTATATGACCGCAATCAGACGAGACTCCGATAAATTCAATTACTACGAACAATTAAGTGATATATATTTGCTGCTCAGCCAGGCTCAACCGGAACCACAAAAAACCGAATGGCTGAACAAGGTCTTCGATGCCGCATCGCAGGCAGTTGAGCTTTATCCCGGCCTGGCCAGGCTGCATCTCTCGTTAGCCCAGATAGCAGAGCAGCTCGGAAAAATGAATCTCGCCCTCGAACACTATGAAAAGGCTGTCGAAATCGAGGATTCCTTCCGGGCGCAGTTCAAACAGATGTACCCTGACCACACCCCTTTCAGCCGTCTCGGCCAGGATAATTACGAAACAGCACTTCAAAAAATCGAAAACTTAAAAAAATAAAAAAGATGACGGCAGCACTTCAGATTTTCTTTACTGCTTATCCGGCACATCAGCCGAAAAAATAATAGCTTGTCTTCTCCCGAATATTATTTACGTGAGCTTTCTTTAATATGATTGAGCTGCGAAAACAAACTGCTCTCGACGACAAAATCGCCATATGTGTTATCCTGCTTATGGCGACTGGTGCTGTCTTTGTCTTCTCAGCTTCCGCCAACATAACGCAGGACATAGACTTACGTCATTTTTATAACTCAGCCTCGCTCAGGCAAATTCTCTTTTTCCCGCTCGCAATCCTCATAATGTTAGCAGCCTCGGCAATAAACTATCACAGGTTCGAATTCAATAAAGGCCTGCTGAAATCGCCTGCCGTTTACGCATTAGCCCTCAGTATCGCCCTTCTCGCTGTCGTTTTATACCAGCGATTCCACCCGGTTTTCCCAAAATTCATACCCAAAATACATAACCATTACCGATGGCTAAAAATCCCTTTAGGCCCGATAACAATCAGCTTTCAACCCTCAGAGCTTGCAAAATGGGCGGTTGTTTTCTTCCTCGCAGGAATCTGCACAAAACAAGGTTTCAATCTACAACAGTTTCGCAAAAGATTCATACCGCTCTGCATTATTATAGCTATTGTTGTAGGTTTAATTATCATCGAGGACCTCGGCACCGCCGCCTTTATTGCTCTGCTGGCATTTATTATGCTCGCAATCGCAGGTGCAAAATGGCGGCACCTGCTGGCCCCTGTTCCGTTTGCACTTATCGCATTTTGCCTTATTCTCTGGCTATACCCGCACAGGATGCAAAGAATTGTCTCCTTCATAAAACCCTCCGAGCTCGCCGACTCATCTAATTATCAGGCGAACCAATCCCTCATTGCTCTCGGTTCAGGCGGTTTATTCGGCAAAGGGCTCGGCAGCGGCATCTGCAAATACGGCCACCTGCCCGAAGATACCACCGACTTTATATTTGCCATAATCGGCGAAGAGCTCGGCTTTGTCGGTACCGCAGCGGTCATTATGTTATTTATTATCTTCCTCTGGCTGGGAATTCTCGTTATCAAAAGAACCAATGACAATTTCGGAAAAACCCTCGCTGCTGGGATAGTGCTGACAATAGCAATACAGGCTGCCATCAATATCGGCGTTGTCACCGTCGTTTTGCCCACAAAGGGAATACCGCTGCCCTTCGTAAGTGCCGGCGGTACCTCTATGCTCCTCTCAGCCGCCGCTGTCGGAATGCTGCTGAACATCGCAAAACAAACCCGCGGCCTCGCCGCGAGGCGGGCCGGCAAAGAACAACCAAACGAACCATTGCAAACAAATGAAACTGCTGTTACTCTACAGGCTTTGGAGTCTATGTAAAAATGAGTAACAAAGCATTTTTCTTTGCCGGCGGAGGTACAGGCGGACATATCTACCCCGGTATTGCTGTCGCTGAAAAAATCATCAAGCTTCAGCCAACTGCGAAAATACATTTCTTCTGCAGCAGACGTGACATCGACTCAAAAATCCTCTCAAAAACCAGCTTCGAATTTACACAACTACCTGCAAAAGCTTTTTCACTGCATCCGGTAAAATTTCTCAGTTTCCTGAAAACCTTTTCTCAAAGCGCCAAAATCGCAGGCCGAATTCTCGACAAAACCGAAAATCCGATTGTTGTCGGCATCGGCGGTTTCGCCGCAGCCCCCGTATGCCGCTCTGCACATAAAAGAAAAATACCCGTCAAATTAATAAACGTCGATATCGTTCCCGGCCGGGCAAACAAGCTAATCGCCCGATGGGCCGACGAAATCTTCGTGCAGTTCGAGGATTCTGCCCGATATCTAAAAGGGCAAAAACGCAAAATAAATGTAACCGGCTGTCCCCTTAGAGCATCCTTCGAAAATCCAAATCCTCAAAAAGCTATTGACCACCTCAGCCTCGATAAAAATAAAAAGATTCTGCTGATAACGGGCGCATCAAGCGGCTCACAGAACATCAACAATACGATTTGCTCGCTGCTCGAATTTCTCGACCGCTTCGCTGAAAATTGGCAGATAGTACACATCACAGGCGTAAAAAACATCGAGCAGGTCAGGGCAAATTATTCGAACGCAAAAATCACACATAAAATTATTGACTATTACGACGATATGGCTGACCTCTTGTCAGCAGCAGATTTGGTTATCGGCAGAAGCGGTGCCGTGAGCATCGCCGAATACGCCGCTGCATCCGTACCGAGCATCTGCATTCCGTACCCGTATCACAGGGATATGCACCAGTACCTGAACGCCGGCAAACTCGTCGAAGCCGGTGCTGCAATTATCGTTGACGACCTTCCCGACGAAAAAGACCGGCGCGAGTGGCTTGCCGAAGAGCTCGAAGAGCTGGTGAAAAATAATGAGAAACTCGCCGAAATGAAAAAAAACTGCAAAACCGTTGCCAACAAAAACGCTGCAAATATAATTGCTGAAAAGCTGCTGAAAATTTGAGAAATACAAATGGCAAAACCGGAAAAAACAAAAATTCTGTTTTTATGTGTGGGCAATTCCTGTCGCAGCCAGATGGCCGAAGCCTTCGCAAACTCTTTAAGGCCTGACGAGATTGAGGGCTTCTCTGCAGGTGTGAATCCGAGCAAAGTAAACGAACGGGCAATCAAGGTTATGGCCGAAGCCGGAATAGACATTTCCAGCCATTATTCGAAATCCATCGCCGATTTACCCGGCATTGATTTCGATTACGTGATAACTCTCTGCGACAAGGCCAAAGAGAACTGTCCCCTCTTCCCCGGAAAAGCAAAAATAATGCACCGCAACTTCAACGACCCGACATCGGCTACCGGCAGTGAGGAAGAAATTTCAGCCGAATTTCGCCGCGTCCGCGACCAGATACAAAAATTTATAAAAAAACTGCTCGTTTAATTCTTTACAATTTTCCAAAACCACTAACACAAAAAACCAAAAGCCAAGATATACCTTTACATAGGAAAGCAAAGCCTCTATCATATTGCCAAACTTTAGCTCCATGGAAAATTTTATGGCTGAAGATAAAAACCTTAAAGCGAATCTAACTGTGATAACAGTAAACTGGTATTCTATGGAATTCTTGGAGCCGCTGTTTTCAAATCTTAACAAAAAAGCTCAATGGCCCCGGAAAATTAAATATCTCGTCATTGATAACACTAACGGCGAAGATAAACAATTGCCTGCTCTGAAACAAAAGAATCCGAATTTGACCATACACCCTAATGACCCAAAAAAAGAAAAAGGCTCCTCTGCCCATGCTCTCGGCCTGAACACAGCGATGGACAAATTAGAAACCGAATACGCACTGATAGTCGACCCCGACATCCATATTTTCAAGACCAACTGGGACTCTCTTTGCATTAATATAATCGAAAATCAAGGCTGCTCAGCCGTCGGTGCAACCTATCCCAAATGGCAGCTTGGAAAATATCACAATTTCCCGAATCCGGTGTTCTGCTTTTTTAAAACCGATGCTTATAAAACGATTAATGCCGACTGGGCCGCATATTCCAGGAGCCCATTAGTAAACTTTTTTAACTTCTGCAGGCGGCAAATCCTGCGCTTGGGAATCTTTATCAACAGGAAAAGGTACCAAAAATATCCTGCCGTAAGAAAAATATTCGGATTTCTTGAGCATTTAATCGGCGTATGCAGTAATGATACGGGCTCAAAAATAGCTTCAAAAGCAAAAAGAAATAATATGAAGGCAATTTTGTTCAAAGCCGTTCTGCCCGATGACGAAATAATTAAAGGCAAAAGCGAGTTTATCATCAACCTTGCAGAACAATTTGAGCTGTACTTTTATAACAAAGAGCCTGTTTTGACACATAAATATGGGACCGCTTCTAAAATCTGGAGAACTGAAAAAGGAAAAGATACCCTCCTGTGGAGACAATGCATCGAGAAAATTGAAAGTGAAATTGATAAATCATCAAAATAATTCAAAATGATGAAATATAAGAAAATTGCAAATATACTTCGCTGGATTATTGCTGTAATATGCCTGGCTTATATAGTAAATTTCTTCTGCAAAAATACGGAAGAACTTAAAAAACTATCCTTATTTCAACCAATAATTCTTGTATATATAATATTACTTCAGCTCATCTATCATACGCTTAATGGAATGAAATTCAAAATAGTCCTCGAAAAATGCAGTAATAAGAAAGTCAAATTCTTACCCTGGATGAAAATATTCATACTTGGCAGGTTCCTGAATACGGTCATCCCTCAGTCAGGCAATATCTACCGTGGAATAACCTTAAAGAAACAGTTTGACGTTTCCTATACAAGATATATTAGCGGATATTCTTCATTTGCGTGGATGGAAATTTTTGTCAATCTCTTCATTGCAGCCCTGGCTATTTTCCTTATAAATCCAGGCTTTAGAATTGGATCATTATCAGCCTGGAAAACTCTTATCTTTCTTAGCCTGATATCTTTAGCTTTCCCAATTCTAATCGAGCTCATATTTAATAAAATTACTTTCAAAAACCAAAATCTAAACTGGTTGCATTCAAAGCTGGCTGAGGTCATAACAGTTTCTGTCAGCAATCTAAAAGACCCGGTGTATATGCTCAAGATCGTGCTTTTTACAATTATAATTTTTGCCCGCACCTGCCTGGCTTTTTATTTATACTTCAAAGTGTTCAACCTGGATGTCAGTCTGCCGGCTCTATTAGTTTTCTGTTCTCTTTTTAAAATTAGCGCTTTCATTATTATCACACCATCAAACATCGGGATACAGGAGCTGGCATACGGTTTTTTATGTGAAAAAATGGAAATAGGAGCCGCCCAGGGCATACTCGTCTCGGCATTGATTAGGGTGGTTTCAGTTTCTGTTATTATAATCCTCGGGATAGCGCTCGGCGGGAAGGATTTGATCCGCAGGAGAAAAGACTATCAGCCTCCGCAGAAACAAAAAACTAACGGTGATTAGGAACCCTGGAGAACAATCGATTAAATCCTGTTTCCAAAACCTCGACCTCCTTTAAAATGTTTTCTTTTTTAACATTTCTCTTAATGTGACAATTATATAGTGCTTTTGCATATAAGGAATTGCGAAGCGCCAGTTTTTCCTGCCCGCAAACATTTTCGATTATTTGTTTTTTTATCGCAGTTTTATTATTCCAAACCTTATTTATTACTCCCGTCAGCTTATCATAATCCAGCTCATCCGAATTAATCAAATATTCACTCATTCCAACAGCTTTCATTACGCCTATTGACTTATGCTCATATGCTATGCAGACTGTCGGAATTCCCGATTTTAATGCAAAAATCACTGAATGATAACGATTGCCCACTAACATATCAAATCCCGAAATTATCTGCTGTTGAATTCCGGAATCGAGATGGTTAGATAAAATCTTTACCATTTCTTTGTGTTCCACAAAAGAAATTATCTTCTCAATCAAAGGTAAATCACTTCGATTTCCACATAGTTGAGGCACAAAAATAATTGCAGCATTCAACTTGTGAATTATATAATCAATTACAGATGCCATTAACTTCGAATATTCTGCTTCCTTTTCCTTGGCATTTGTTGCTCTCGGATAATTCCATCTCGCACCCGCCGGGGTAAAACCGACCAAAGACCTGCCTTCCTCCTTGAAGGTATCCAATCCCTCCTGCTTATACAGCTTCGATAAAGTCTCATCTTCGGAAATTACCTTGTCCTGAAAAGCAGAATCTGAGGTCACATAAACAACGGGTTTTGTAAGATTCAAATCACCTAAATATTTTTGTGAGACAGAGTCTCTCAATGAAATTATCTCAACCTTATTGAGCAGAAACCTCCTGAGCGCATTTCTCCAGCGTATCTTAAAAGGCCCCATAGAAGGCCCGTATATCATCACCGGCTTCTTAAACACTTTCGCTAAGAAAACAAATATAAGGTGCTCACTGATTTCATGTGATTTGTACAAATCTCCAAAGTAAGGCCCGCCTGGAGCCGACAAGATGATATCCGCATCCGATATACTTTTCAGAACCTTGAAAATATCAAAATCGCGAAAAAAATCGGCTAATTCTATCCCCAGCATTTTCAGGAACAGCCACAAAAAAACAAACGGAAAACTGACAAAAGGAAAATGCCTGCTTGAAGCGACAAATTTGAAAACACTTATGTTCTTCCTGAGGTCAAGCCCAGATGGCGACGAAGTTATAACGGTAAATTCCGCTTTGGGTATCAATCTGCCGAGTGTATTTATCATTGCTCTCTGAGCTGCTTCATCCCCTCTGTTGTCTGAATGAGAATTGATAATAACTATTTTGACAATGTTGTCATTCATAATTCTTGTTTCTAAGATTACCTTCCGGTTTTAGACAGGTAGTATGCGCTCTGGCCGTCAGTTTCTCCGCCGTAATCAAATCTCTCAACTGCCAGCCCATTATCTCTAAACAGCTTTTCCATGAATTCTCTATCGTATCGCACACAGTGCAGAGGCTTGGTCCAATTACGCCCCTGGTAACCCTTCGGATTTATGGTCATATCCGGAACATTTTCTTCTATAAAGGCGGTCATAAATACTTTGCCTTCGGGATGAATAAGCCGCTGGAATTCCCTGCAATATGCTGTTACATCTTCCCTGGCTAAGTGAGAAAACACCGAGTAAAGGTAAATGATATCGAAGATCAGGTCAGCAAAAGGCAGCCTTATCTCGGTCTGCGCTATTTCCCCTTTTTTATTATAATAAAGATTAGCTACATCTATGTGTATGAACGTGAAGCTGGGGTTATTTCTATGAATATAGCGTTCGCACCACTGGACAGATTTCCTGTCCACGTCCACATCGCTGTACTGCCTAATTTTACCAACCTTCTTTATTATTCCAATCGGTAAGCGTCCCGGGCCCCCTCCTATCTCCAGCACGCGGCTGTCCGGCGTCAGTCCACAGTATTTCACAAGTCTTTCTGCCTCCATGCAGGCGGAATCAAAAAAGTCCTTGTCCTTTCGGAAATGTTCGCCGCCGAATCTTAAGTGTTTTGCCGGAAGAATAACTCCTTCATAACCTACAGTCTTCGAGCGAAAAGGATTTATCATGAAATTAAACAGTCTATTTAAAAAGCGAACTGCACATATAATAAGATTCGCTTTTTGCTCAGCCATCGATAACTCCAATATAAATCATGGATTTTTTATCGTCTTGTTTTTCTTACAACTCAACAGCAGCTTAAATATTAATCGATTAAATCGCAATATAACAAAAGGAACATATTTCAAAATTCTTCTTAAATATTTGTTTTTAGATATAAATATATTGAAGCACGGCACAGGTGCTATCAAATAATCCCGGAAAGTGGGAGACAAAAATGTATCCAGGTTTTCGTCTATATTCCGGGGCACAGGCTTACCAATCATCTTCAGATATCTTGTCCGTGCAATTATATTCCGCTTCTTCAAAAAAGCCATAACATACTGAGACCGAATCACATCCTTCGAACTGACGGGTGATATTTCAATTTCGTTACTCGAAACAGCCGCTTCAATCAGCTCCTCCGCCTTGGGTGTTCTTGTTATAATAATCGATGTCCCTGTTGTATCACTCTTGAATTTCGGCAGGTACGCATCCGCACAACTTATATCAGACATTTCAGCAAAAAGGTCCGTACACAAAGTGCAATAATAGTTGCTGAAGAAATACCCGCCAAAAATCTCGCTCCACCATGTACCCAGCATCGGTAAATATTTCTGCTCTCCGTTTGTCAGCAAAACCCTCATTCCACCGGGCCATCCCTCTCCTCTATATTGCAATTCAGCAACCTCGTCAGGAGAAATGCCTATCTTACGAAGGACAAATTTCGTCCCTTGAATGCTCATCGTCCGCGAACATATCAGTCCAAAATGATAATGGATTTTATCTCGTAGTCTCTTATTTTTCATCTCTGCTCTGCGGATACCCTCCAGATGACAGGGAAGTCCAACTACGGCAAATCGGCCTTCCTCAGCCAATATTTGACCGAGTAACAGGTTAAGGGGTATTGGAATATATTTTGAGCCCATAGCCGCGATAATATCATCCTCCGTTCTTGCCACAAAAGGTTCCGCCTTCAATGGATATTCCTCACTCGTTCTTGTCAGAAGAGCCCCGTCAATCTGTTTCTCTTTTAACAGGAAAAGCAATAATGAGGTTATAATCCCCCCGGAAGAAGCCTTCCATCGTATAGTTGTATTTTTTGCGTGTCCGGTATAGCAACTGATATAATTGCCCAAAAACTTATTAGCGGGTATTTTATCGAATACAAACTGATTAAGCTGTTTGTAATTTTCATTTGCGGCGGGACACAAATCCACACAGTAACCGCAATTTGTACATTTGCTTTCTGCTATTTTCGGCACATACCTTCCATCGGTTGTGTATTCAATTTGCAAAGCATTCTCCGGACAGAACGCCACACATGTACCACAGCCTGTGCACCATCCCCGACTAACAACCGCCGACACATTATCCAAACCGTCTTTTTTCCCCATAAACTTCAGCTTTTACTTAAATATTACCGGAAAAAGTATAGCAGACAGGCATCCAACTGTCTATAGTGTGTTGTTATGAACAGCCGTTTTATGAGCGGCTGCTGTGTCGATTTCTTAAATATTCTGATTCTCAGCTGAATCGAATTCTTCTTTCAAACCTAATCGTTCTATGCTTTTGCTCGTTCTCGTATGCCGCTTATAGTAAATACTCGCTTATAACTTAAACAGGAGATTTCTTTTAGGGTCTTCCGATACTGTAATACTCGATACCAGCTTTGCGCACTAAATCAGGATTATATAGATTTTTGCCATCGAAAATAACAGTGTTTTTTAATTTTTCAGCAATCAGCCCAAGGTCTGGATTCCTGAATTCCTGCCAGTCATTGAATATAACCAGAGCGTCTGCACCATCGAGAACATCATAAGCATTCAGGAACGTCTCGATTCTGCCATCTAAAGCTTCTACGGCTGCCGGCATGGCCTGTGGATCATATGCTCTTATTCTTATACCCGCATCGATAAACTTCGTTATGCAAAAAATTGCAGGAGATTCTCTAATGTCATCTGTTTTCGCCTTAAATGCCAATCCCCAAACTGCTAACGTGGTTTTACGTTCACGCCCGGTAAAATAGTCCATTATTCGCTTCGCGAATCGGTGACGATTTGAGCTCCATCCATCATTGTACCGTGATTGCTGCCCACACTGTCATCGGCATTACCTTCAAATTCATACCATGCTACAAGTCCCGCCTCCGCGCAAACAGCAAAAGAGCCGATTATTAAAAAAAATGCCAATCCTTTCATTTTCCTTCTCCCTTCTTTAATACAAAATATTCCGGAAAAATACACAAAATCTATATGTTCAAAAATTTAAGGGCTTGGAAAAAAGAATTGTTCTTGGCCTTCTCATCACCCTCTCTTCTTCTCGCCGTATTACATATTCTTGATTATACTATCGGAATTTCGCAATAAAGTCAACTAAAAAAGGCCTATAATTTCACAAATTTTAATCATATTTTAAAATTAATCTCAAATAACCACAAAACCTATAACCTCATCAAGTACAGAAAGTTATAGATATGGATAACAAAACCCCAGGTGCAATTTATGTATTCAGGCCAAAATTGTCTAAAAAAACTTAACCTTCCAGCTTCAAAAACTCCGCGACAACTTCGACCACCCGCTCAGCCGCATTCCCGTCCCAGAGTGCCGGCGGCTCATAATCCGACGAGTCAAAATCTCGCGCCCACTCAAGTGCAGAAATAACCGCAGAAATATTAAGACCGGTAACTCGGTTGATACCACTCTCAATGGTCAGGGGACGCTCTGTATTATCGCGAAGCGTAATACAAGGCACCCCCAGCCAGCAGCTCTCCTCCTGAATACCGCCCGAATCTGTCAAAACATACCTGCAGTTAATCATCAAATTCATAAAATCAAAATACCCTACAGGCTCAATCATCTCCAGATTCTCAATCGAATCGAATTCACCTTTCAAACCTAATCGGTCTATGCTTTTGCTCGTCCTCGGATGAACGGGAAAAATCATTTTGTCCTCCCTCGCAGCTTCTTTCAATATGGTCAATACAGCCTCGAGAGAAGCTTTGTCATCAACGTTCGAAGGCCGATGTATGGTGACAAGGCTGAACTTCCGTCCTTCAAGACCCATCTTTTGAACTGTATCGACAGCTTTGATTTTATCAAGATTATTCTTCAATGAATCAATCATCAAATTACCCACAAGATGGATACTCTTCTCTTCAATTCCCTCATTTCTCAGATTTTTCACACCCGATGGCTCACTGGCAAAATGCAAATCCGAGATTCTGTCGGTCAGAACCCGGTTTATCTCCTCCGGCATCCGTCTATCGAAACTTCGCAGCCCTGCCTCGATATGTGCAACCCGTATTCCGAGCTTCACCGAAGCTAAGGCTGCAGCTATCGTGGAATTAACGTCACCGACTACTATTACCAAATCCGCCGGCTCAGCGAGCAAAAGCCTCTCCATCTCAATCAAAATCCGCCCGGTCTGGTAACCATGTGTCCCCGAACCAACACCCAGATAAAAGTCCGGCTCCTTCAAATCCAGATTCTTCAAAAAAACCTCGGACATAACATAATCGTAGTGCTGGCCGGTATGGACAACATAAACTTCAAATTGCTCCTTCTGCTCTCCAAACTTGTGCCACAACGGAGCAATCTTCATAAAGTTCGGCCTCGCCCCTGCAACAAGGTAAATCCTGTAAGTTCCCGGCATAATAATTTACCTTTTCTCTGTCAACTTATTGCTAAGCACAATATCCTACAACATTTACAATCGCTTAAAAGAATAAACAAATATATACGATTTGTCTATCATAATAAAAAAAGCTGTGCCGATGTTTTACAAACATTCCCCCCACTTGAGCTTAAAACCCAAGGCAATTAGATGATTGAATATCTAACCAGCACTCAAACCCGCTGACAAAATTATGTTAACACAAAACCAATAAATATCAATTAGTATTTCTTTTTCTTCTTAACAAACCAAGAACGCCAAAGCCCATCAAAATCAATGTCCCCGGCTCAGGAATAATAACAACGTTATCTGCCCATACATCGGAGACTAATTGATCGCCATAACCAGACCCATATACCCTAAAATAAAATCTTACTGAATCAGCAACTGTAGGATCATGACCCAATTGTAATAGCATATCTTCTGCATTGAAAATATATGAGAACATTTCGCCTTCAGGTATTGGGTAAAAATAATATGAATCTGGTAAAATATTGTATTGTTCAAAAGGAACAGATGAGGTTGTATAAACATAAGCTATTGTTCGAATAAGCTCACCTGAAGCATCATAAAACGCAAAATACACACCGCTCATAGCATAATCATCATCTGTAGGCCCAAAAGGTGAAGATGCCTGAACTTCCATTTCAAAGCTGAACGTCAAATCATTGCTATAATCAAAAATTTTTTCAATTGTTATCTCGGTTAAGCCGGTATGGTACAAATGCGCAACTTCATTATCACCCTGAGATACCACCTCGGCTATATTATTACCCTCCTGACGGCCGTCAATAGTCCATTTGCCAAGTGTACCATCCTCAAAATCATCCGAAAAAATGATGTTGGCTTCTAAGATGGGACAAAAAAACAAAACAAACAAAATAAATATACATTTTCTCATCTCATTTCTCCTTAAAAGTGTTATAGTAAATTTTATATCAACCGCTTTTTTGAGCATACTTAGAGGGCATTAAAAAAACAGGATTGAAATCCGCAAATTATTACCCTCTCTTCTTTTTTTACAGATAAAACCTGACTTAAACTAATATTACTCTAACAATATCCTCCTAATGAATCAAGAAAAAAGTCCGATAATTTTAATAAAGATTGCTCAAAAATATGTATTTCTGTATAAACCGGATAATGCTAAGTATTTAACAATAAATAACTTACCCGAATTGCTCTATGGTATCTACAATATATTCCGTTACATCAATTTTCTCAAAGAGTAATTTCTCACGAGCAGCAAGGCATTTTTCTTTCGCCTTCGGGTCAACAAACCATGAAACGCTTCTTTCAAATGCTTTTTTTGTATCGGTTGTCTGTTTAACAAGGCCATAGCCTTCAAGCATATCTATGTAACCCAGTTTCAGAGTATTAATATAAACCGAGGGTACACCTAAAACCGCTGATTCAGAAGCCATTGTCGCCCCCTCACCAACATAAAGGCTGGAAAAGGCCATAATATGATGTATTAAATGTGCGGGGATTGGCAGCAGGTATTGCTCTAATTCAACCGGCAACGCGGCCTCAGATGTTATATATGGTTTTGCATAGTTCGATAAACCTTTTATAAACTCAAGTTTTTCCTCGTCTGCTATACCTCGCTGACCTACGTCATGATGCGCCTGCCAGCTCACAAATCGTATTACGCAATATTTTTCTTCAGGGTTTATTCCAAACGACCTGACAATCTCAATATCAGGTGTGAATCGCTTTGGATGAAGATAGGCAAGCTCGTGACACCCGGCATACCTTTTCTGCTTTTTGCCCAGTGACTTCTTATAACAATCCGGCGTACATATCACACTTGCAAAAGGGTCGGCAAGCTTATGTGCACCCGCATGCTCCGTGTCATCCCATATAACAACAGGCTTTCGCCTGACAAATCCTACATGGGCGGCGAATATGGCGCTTATTCCGGTAAGAATATCAGGCTTGAACCGCCTGCAAAAATTCCATAACCGAATGTCCCTCACAGTCAATTCTCTCGCTAGGCCAAATCTGCCGACCCCCATTTTGCTGAGCAGAGTATAAGGTATGTTATAATTCTCTAATAATTGAACTGTTATATCTTTCTGCCTCGCCGTCACAGCAACAGTATGCCCCCGTTTCTTAAATTCCTCAATTGCATTACGAAAAAAATGAACATGCGCGGGATGTGTAACCTCAACAAGTATCCTCATCAAATCATACCCCAAAAAATAATTCAGCGCTTCTTCAGTAAAATAAGCGGTACGGCTCCTCTGCCGCTGGGATGCAGGGCTTCTTTCTGCTTTAATTCATATCTTTTCTTCAATTGGCTAAATTCAGGCCTTTGCATTAGCTGCATCGTCTGCTCGTCGGCAATCAAAATCGCATAATCAAAATCAGCCTTCAAAATATCCTCTTCTTTTCCAATAAAAACCTGGTCACAATCGAGTTTCCTGTTGAAATAAATATTAAACATATAGGCGCTATAACAAAACCGCTCATGTTCTCGCCCCAGCATCCAGGTCCGGCTGTGAACATTTTCAGAAATCAGAATCCTCGTATCTTTGTCGAACTCGAAATCGTCTTCGAACACTCGGCAGGCCTCATATCGCCATCGGCTCTTCACAACCGCCGTATCCATCAAAACCTTACCGTCCGCAAAAGCAGGCAGCATTAACGCAAATAAAAACAGCGAAGTGAAAAACAATGTCGGCAAACCACGTTTTTTGCTCAGAACCGACGTCACTAAAAGACCCGTCATCGCAACAGGTATTATCGCAAGAGCATAAAATAGCTGTTCCGGCGATAACCTCTGGTATCTCAAATTAGGAAAACCCATCACAGACTCATCAAGCTTATAATAAACCGCCAAGCTGTGAATCTTCGGTACGAATAAGCTAATAACAATAATAAAAGCCGCTGCCGCTAAGATAATTCCAAATCCCATTCTTGAAATCGTAAAACCTGTCCCTATACCGGCTTGACCCTTCAAATCAAAGTGAAATAACTGACACGCGAATATCGCCATAATCGGTATCGCAGCACTCATATATCGCGGCACAACATACCACGACCTTCGGGAAAACGTCAGAAACAGCATAAGAAATAAAGGTATAAGCCATATAATTTTTTCCCGCGTCGTAAAATTTTTAACAGGCGACCTCCATCCGACCAACAGATAAAGCAAAAAGGGTACAAATATCGGCCTTGTCGTGAAAAAAGAAAACCACGACTGTACCGTACGGGTCTGGGTAGCAAGCGGCTCACCAAGATTGCCCCCGAGAACCTTGCTGATATTTGAAGGCCGAACTGAAAACCAGAAATCTCCCACAAATGCAGCATCAAGCACCATTAAAATCAGACTGCCCGCAAGAACTCCGCAAACAACCCATCCGATGTCCTTAAAAAAACGCTTGATACGCCAGAGATTCTGCCCGTCTCTGCCGAGCCCGAAAAACAAAACCGCCATACAAATACCGGTTTCTTTGGACTTAACCGCCCAGAAAAAAATCAGTCCCAAAAGCATCAACAGCCAGCACGTATTCCTGTCCCTGCTGCCGAGAAATGCAAGATAAATGAATACCCCTGAAATCATCAGGAACATCACCGTAAAATCTGCCAGCGGTGACCCGGCCTCTCTGCCGAACATCGGCTGCATATAAACTAAAAGAACCGCTATTACCGCAGCAACAGCACTTCCCCTGCCCGCCAGTATCCTCGCAGAGAAATATATCAAAATACAGCTCGCCGAAAATAAAAAACACCAGAAAATCCTCGCCCCCGTTATGGAATCACCCGCAAGAAAATAAAACAGCTTCAAAAGATATATATGCCCGTACCTGTTCAATATCCACGCCTGTTCGTTGGTGTACCGTGCAAGTGACATATAAAGCAAATCGTCCCAGTTAATCGCCGAATATATGTGAAAATAAACCCATATACCGCCGACGACCGCGATAATCGGCGCCAGAATCCGGTCAAGCCGGGTTAACCTGAATCCCAACTTTATATCTTCCATCTTTTACCCTTCTGAAGCAAAACGCTCCATCCGCATCTTCGCGTTATCCAAATGATTTTCTGCATTGCTCACAAAAATCATAAACAGATTTTGCATTAACCGCTTTTCTTCTCTGACCTGTCGCCGCGTTTGCCCGCTGAATATTCCTGCTTGCGAAGCAAAAACAACTGCTCATCCTGCAGAATCCGCAGCCGGTTTATCATCCCCGCCAGAAGTGCTGTTATATAAGACAAAAGTGACGCAAAGCCGAAACCACCCGCAAAAAAAGCTACAAATATATAAGGTGAAAAACTCCCCGTCTTCAGAAAGTGATACGTTACAAATCCGCCGCAAAGCAAAGTCAAAACAAATAGAACAAGACTTATACTGCCGAAAAAACGCATCGGCCGGTAATCCCTGAACGCCCTCAGTATGATTGCCAAACTGTGCCACCCGTACTTCCATACATTACCCGCAACCTTGCTTTTACCGACTTTCCTGACACCTTTAACCTCAACCGGAACCTCCACTATGCGCAGCCTGCGGTACGCCAGGTCCAGAATAATTTCATGCGTATAGGTATGCTTGCCAAGAAGAGTCACCCTCAACGCCGCGTCTCTGCTGTAAGCCCTGAATCCGCACGAAACGTCGTGAAGATTAAGCTCGGAAAGATGGTTGACTATATACGAGACCCTTCTATTGCCCCACTTTTTTATCCACGGCATTTCCGGCTCGAGCTTGGGGTCGGCAAACCTGCTCGCCGTAACCATATCCGCCTGCCCTGAGATAATCGGCTTGAGCAATTCCGGTATATGTAATGGATTAAACTGGCCGTCACCATCAATATTAACTATTACATCCGCCCCAATCGAAAGAGCCGCACGAAGTCCCGCACCGAACGCCGCACCAAGCCCCTTGTTCTCAGCGAAGCTTATCACCTTTGCGCCGGCATCAGCCGCTTTTCTCGCCGTTCCATCTGTGCTGCCGTCATCTATCACAACAACCTCAACGCTTTTAACCCCCTCGATTTGCCTCGGAATTGTCTTTATCACGCCGGCAACCGTCGCCTCTTCATTATAAGCCGGTATTGTCACTACCAATCGAAATTCTTCTTCCATAACACTTACCTCTCACACAATCAGCCGAGAAAAGAAAGCAGCGTATCAACAACCAAATCTTTCATCTCATCGGTCAGCTCCGGATATATCGGCAGTGCCATCACTTCCTTAGCCGCCTTCTCTGATTCGGGAAAGTCACCTTGCCCAAAACCAAGATAAGCAAAGCACTTCTGCAAATGCATCGGTACAGGATAATAAATCTCACAGCCGATATTGTTCTGCTTCAGATGTGCAACAACCTCATCACGTCTCGGAACACGTATAACATACTGATTATAAATAGTAACACAATTTGAGCTTATATACGGCACCTGTACAACCGTACCTTCGAACCTCTTACTATAATACTCTGCATTTCTCCTCCGCGCCTCGCTCCATTCGTTCAGGTAAGGCAGCTTGACTAAAAGTGCTGCTGCCTGTATCGGGTCGAGCCTGAAGTTGCCGCCTATAAAACTGTGATAGTATTTCGGCTCCATTCCGTGATTGCGCATAATAAACACACGCTGGTAAAATTTCTCATCGTTTGTCACTATCATCCCCCCGTCGCCTATCCCGCCGAGGTTCTTGCTCGGAAAAAAGCTAAAGCAGCCGGCCGTCCCGATACTGCCCGCCTTTCTGCCCTTGTATGTGCTCGTTATCGACTGCGCAGCATCCTCAATCACAGCGATATTATGCTTTTTCGCAACCTCCACAATCGGCTCCATATCCGCCATCTGCCCGTAGAGATGAACAGGCATAACCGCCCTTGTCTTTTCCGTCACCGCCTCGGCAACCTTCATACTGTCGATGTTATATGTCTTCGGGTCAATATCCACAAACACAGGCTTCGCACCGGCCCTTGCTATACAGCCGACAGTAGAAAAAAAAGTAAAAGGCGTCGTTATAACCTCATCACCCGCCCCTATTTCAAGACTCATCAGCGTATTCAATATCGCATCCGTTCCACTCGATGTACCAACCGCATATTTGCAATCACTGATTTCCGCAACTGCTTTCTCGAGCTCCTCGACTTTGGCTCCGCCTATACACCGCTGGCTCTCGAGCACCTCCGACACCGCCGCCAGAACCTCGTCCTTGATTTTCGCATACTGCGCCTTCAAATCCAAAAGTGGTACCTGCATAAATTCCTTTCCTGTCCCTACATCCCCGCTGCCAGGCCTTTTTTGCTTCACATCGAATCTATTATACACAATCCTGCCCACGTCCGCACTCTCGCCTGCCGTCAATAATATCACTTTACATAAATCGCTTTTATCATTACCATAAACAAACTTTTCGTGAAAATAATAAAAGATTTAGCCGAAAATTACAAATGAAATAATATTCACAGCTTTATATTAAAAAACGCTCTGGAGCTCACTTATGAAAAAAGCCGATGCCCCAAAAACCGAAAATGCACCTCCAAAATCATCCCCAAACGATAGAACCGTCAATTTCTGGCTTTGTGCGCTGCTGATTGCATTGCTTTCCTCAACCATATTATTCAGAGATATTGACAGACCCTTCTGGGGACTGCACAGCTGGGGCGAAGCTCACGCCGCCTGGGTCGCACGCTCGCATGTGGTTTACGGCCTCGGATATACCAAAGGATTCGATACTTTCGCAGTCGGCAATCCCCCGGAGCAAAAACCCGCCCGCTACCTCGACCATCCGCAGGGCAGAACATGGCTCGACGCCATCGCTATGCTGATAATAGGACAAAACGAACTCGCAATAAGAATTCCAAATCTAATCGCAACATTTTTAACAGTTCTTATTTTTATCAGAATTCTAAAGGCTCTTACCGATTATCGCGTAGCCTTACTCGCGGGTTTTTTCTTTGCAACATTTCCCCTCACAGGCTATTTCGGCGTCTGGGGCGTCTCCACCTGGTTCACTCCTGCTGCTATGCTCACAATCTGGTATTACCTGGTTGTCACGGGAATAGTCCCTAAACAAAATGCACATAAAAACCGTAACAAGTGGCTTCTCGCTATCCTGCTCTTTGTAATTCTGCAGATGACTTGGGAAGGCTTTTTCATCGCACTTGCTATCGGCGTGCATTTCATCTGCAGGCAAATCAAAAAAAAGGAATTCCCCGACCTCTCCGTCCTTGCCATGTTAATAATTGCGCCTCTCAGCAGTCTCCTGCTGAATTTCCTTATCCTCTCTGCCGGAAGAGGCTGGAACTTCCACGAAATAATTGAAATCGCAAAATGGAGAGCCACCAGCGGAGAACTT
>Ga0307434_1000517_pt1 | contig 25656 bp, 28 predicted proteins | sample SalMarWE160220MG_FD_202156 | JGI IMG/M metagenome (GOLD analysis project Ga0307434, IMG submission 202156) | Salt marsh sediment microbial communities from the Plum Island Ecosystem LTER, Massachusetts, United States - WE1603-220 | ecosystem: Environmental > Aquatic > Marine > Intertidal zone >... | reverse complement strand
TGAAACTCGTCAGGTTATACCCTAACTACGGATTAAACTCGGTTTACATTCAACGTGCGCAGGCGTATCAAGATCGGATAAAAGCTCTGCAAGGACAAGGACCCGTCCAATCTTTCCAGCCTCAGCAGGAGAGGTCAGCAGAGATGATGGATCAATCACCAGAAGCAGAAACAGGAACTGATGGAAAGGCAAGCTACGATGAACTTGTGCTCGACGAGAAACCTAATGTACGCTGGACCCAAGTTGTGGGATTAGACCCGGCTAAAAAAGCCATCAAAGAAGCCATAGTGTACCCGGTTGAGAGACCAGACCTATTTCCGTTAGGTTGGCCTCGGGGAATACTGCTTTTTGGTCCCCCAGGATGCGGAAAGACTTTGGTAGCAGCTGCTGTGGCAACAGAAATAGACGCGGCCTTCATATCAGTGGACGCAGCCTCTATCATGTCCAAATGGCTAGGCGAGGCTGAAAAGAATGTGGCAAAGCTTTTCACGTCAGCCAGAAAGACTGCTAGTAATGGTCGTCCCGCCATAGTTTTCATCGATGAATTGGATTCGCTGATTGGTATGCACTCGAATGAGGTCGGTGGAGAAACCAGAGTTCGCAACCAGTTTCTCAAGGAGATGGACGGAGTTATGGACAAGGGCAAGAATATCCATGCGTACGTTATCGGAGCCACTAACAAGCCTTGGGCTCTAGACTGGCCTTTCATACGTAGATTTCAGAAACGAATCATGGTTCCCCTGCCCGACCACGAAGCTCGACTAAATATGCTCAAACTTTACACTGCACATCTGAATTTGTCGTCGAAAGTGGATCTGGACGAGTTTGCTAGGTTGGCTGGAGGTTTCTCTGGAAGCGACATACGGGACATTTGTCAGTCAGCGCACCTACGGGTTATCGGAGAACTCTTCGACTCTGGTCAAGCAAGTGACAAACACGCTAAGCCGCGACCTATATCTACGAATGACTTCAAAGGTATCTTGGCGGACAGAAAGCCCAGCGTATCTCCACGTATTGTATCATCTTATAACGAATGGTCTGAAGCCTTCAAAGCTCTCTAACATGAAACTGGGAGGTTAATCAAGCTCTTGACTAGGTGGTCTTGGAAAGGTTCAGAGAGGCGTCAATTCTTCTGACAGCCGCTGAGAATCTCCTTTCTCTCTCTTATATCGATGCTTTCTTTCTGAACCCCAAAATGCCACTTGAGTTTGCTAGCCTCTTGACAATCGCTTGATGACTACCGAAACCTTCTCTTCCCCTTTTATTTTTACCCCTTTCAATTGTCAGTTTACCGACTATTTAGGGAATTATTATCTTTTCACGAAGATGTTAAATAGGTTCAAGTTAGATTTTGCCAAAAAATTCGCCCAAAAATTTAGATTTTTCCCTAAGCATAGCAAGATCAACACGTTCCCGTTCTTCCATAACCTTTCGGTATTGCTCGGGGTTTTCATGCCAAAATCGGATTATGGCATCACAAATTTTAATTGTCATCAAAGCGGTTTTGGGTCCAATTTTCAGAATTTGTTTAAGTTCCTCAGAACTCATTCGGCATTCTCAACAACCATTTCAGACATTTTTCATATACTCCTAGATAGCATTGTGCTAACGCCACCTTTCCGTAACCATCCCATGCAACATGGGGTTTTATGCTGACGGTACATGAAACATCTCACCAAATGCGTGAGACTTGCCAACTTTGGCGAATCCTAGAACTTTTTTTACTCCGATTCCTCGAAGAATTAAGCTAATATTGGTTCACGGTATGATTTTTTGTTTCATGTATAATAAAATCAAAGAAAAATCTGATTAAAGAGCATTGCGTTTTAGAGAAGTAAAACGACAATAGAAAAGGTACTGCTTTTAACAGGAAACAGGTGTTACAGAAATCTTATGTAAAAAGGTTGAAAAATGAAAGTATTGCAAAAAAAGCGAAAGGTGAAGGGTTTACCCAGCCTAGCGGACTCAAAAGCATCAAGGCTCTTCGTAAGACTCTTCGTAGACGATTATTTGGAGCCTAATAACTTTTGTTCAATCGAGAAAATTAAGCGGTCATTGGTCTCCACGAAGAGCCTCTAAGGCGACGGGGATCAGACATTCCTGATATCAGGATTATCAGGGATTCCTGATTCTTGATGCTCCTGATGCTGATACTGACATTTTCCGTCACGATTCATGGCTGATTTGGGGCTTATTCTTGATTTCCGTCATTATTTATCAGCGAATTTATCAGGAATTCCTGATGCTGATGCGTCGACGCCATGGGGACCTAGGTCGACAGTAGCCTCTTCGTGAAGTCGTGAGACAAAAGATACTTTGGGACATTGTTGAAATATTATGGTTTGCTCATTTTTGATGTTGACAAAATTCAAAGGTTTCCACGAAGAGTCTAAGGGGCCTATGCCTTAATGTCAAACGATCATTCTGTTTACGTCTTTATGCAAAGGTTTTGGTGTTAATAGCTCCCTCAGAACTTGTGTGAGCTGAATATTTGTTTCGGCACCATAATCCATAGCTCTTTGCGAATCCTTTAGGTATTGCCTAAATTGTTCCCCATCTCTCATAAGGAAATATTGAATTTCAATAGCGTGAGGATGTGACTTGTCATTTGTAACAACGAGTTTATTGAAGCCATTATCAAATTCTAAGCGGAATGAAGGAATTTTCGATTTTTTCCCTAAATGAACCGTCATCTTAGTAGCTTTCAAGAAAAAGCTCCGATAAAAAGCAGTAAATTCTTTGATGTCTTTTACTAATTCGGTATTATAAAAACCATCAGCAAGGATCTGCATAATTTTTCCATCAGTCACCGGCTTTCTAACATGCAAACGACACCTTCCAGTCTCAAACCACTTAACCCAACCAAGTTTAGACCGCCAAATTATAAAACGATTCTTAGACTTACTGAGCCCCCACCCTTTGCTAATAGCCAGGTCCCTCACTCTCATTGTAAAAGGAGAATCCAGAAAAATCGAAGCCTCATTAAAATTGTGGTAACTGACTCTCGGTTTTTGATACTTTGAACCTCCTTCACTTTTTTGTAGATATTGCTTGAACTCACTCTTCAGGTTGTACCACTGTTTACGATTTGGTTTGGTATCTTCAATGTTTAATTTCTCAAGAGCCTTCGCACAACTGATTTTAGACCATTTTTTGCCAAGGTTTTCCAATAGCCACATTATCAAACCACGCTTACTCGTGATTTCTTGTGGAACTACTAAAACATCTACGATAGTCTTTTGAGTATCCTTTTTCTCCTTATGAGATTTGGGTTTCATTTCATTTGAGTAATGGCTCGGTTTAGGGTTTAAATTCTTCGCAAAAAGTTTTTTATATTTATAAAACAATTCTCCAAATTTCTCTAACCCTTCGTTTTACTGTGATAAAACGAACATTATGCATCAAAGGAAAACATTAAAAACAGAGGGATTAATAACTTCTTTATAGTGAGAAAAGATGAAGGAAGAACCGAAATCTTTAATTTTTGCTTTAGATTCGTTGTCGAAGTCTGGAACCGTAAGCCGTACTCACCTAGCAATAACATCGAAACCGAAGGGATTAACAATTGAAGAAATTTGCGAGATATCGGGATTAACTAGAGGCAACATAGAGGCTCATGGAATCCCTCCGTTGGTTAAATTTCAAATCATTGAGAGAGATAAGAGCGACCCTGAAGGGGTAGTTTTCAGATTTACCGGCAGATGGTTAGCATTTTTGAGGGAGAAATGATTTTATTAAAAACATTATTTGAGAATAGGCCAAGGTTGTTTCAGCTTGTGCTAAGTCGAGTTAAGGAAACAAAGAGAATAGTCGACTCCGATGTACGAGTGGTTCAGGGTTTAGTTTCTGAAATCAAGACTCCGCGTACTCCTGAATTGATACTGGTGCGTGACGCACCTCTTGAATTGGTGACAGATCCCAAGGTGGCGTATATTGTCTGAGCCGGCTCTTTTTCCCTGTCCTGATCCAGATTGTACGCATGAACCGTTTAAAAGTCTAAAATCGCTCAAAGGACACATGCTTAAAGTTCACAAAATGGCCTATAGAAGAGATGTAGAAGCACTAGAGAGACCTTCAGGAGGGGTAGGGACCTTAACAAATACTTTCAAGGAAGAGGGGGCGGAAACAGCTGCAGCTGTAAGATTAGCAAAGTGGAAAAACCAATTAAAAAAAGCGGATCCTGAAGAATATGATAGGTTGTATCCGGAAAAAGGACGGGTTGAAAAGTCGCCCACAAGTATGCTGCTTGAACTAGAGGTCGTCAAGACACTCCAGGACATGCGAAATAGGAACAACGGAGGCTCTGGGGTTACCATAAAAGATGCTGCAACAGAAAGACTTGAACAGAAAGTTGAAGCTCTTCAAAAGCAAATCGCTGACCAGAAATACACAAGCCTAGAGAATTCGATTAAAGAATTGAAACAGGAGATTCGGAGTAATAGCGGCCAAGCCACGAGCGATTTAGCTGTAGTTGTTGGGGCGGCGCAGAAGACCGCGGAAAAGTTCATGCAAAATGTCAGTTTGGTCGACGTCGGCATGAGTCTCGCGGGATTCAATAAGGTTCCGGTCGGTGCTGGAGGAATGCCAGAGGCTAAAAAGGCACTTCCTGAAGCCCGAAAAGGAATCATATCGGTCTTAAGAGAAAGGGGACTTGTCACAACGATAAGACAAAACTGAGGGGAATTTGAATGGAAGAAGCCAAGAAACAAAAATTCCGCTATATCAAAAAAGAAGGCGCGCCCAATATAGGGTTAGGTCTCCTAAACAACACTCAGGGGAAGGGTGCAGGACTGGGTAAGCTCGGAAATCAGGGTGCAGAGGGAGGTATCAGAGCGCAGATAGAGCCGATGGTTGAAGGTTTAGGCAATAGGATCGAAAGCCGATTTTTACGCATCAGGACAAGAATGCAGACTTTAGGCATAGGCAATATGCAATCACAAGTAAAAGAAGAACCAAAAAGAGAACCCGTGTTCTATTGCCCAGAATGTAATATGCCTGTAGAAAAGGAAATGCTGTTTTGTCCAAGTTGCGCGTCACCATTGAATATCGAAGCTAAAAAGCTAAAGGACCATAAGGAAAAGCTGAGAATATCTGCCAACATGGCTGTATTGTGTGATTCATAGGAGGTGTTGACAAGAAAATGTTAAAAAGAGATCGTTTCGGAAATTATATTAATGTCGTATCTGACTATCCAAGAGCACCTCTTCCGATTGCAGCTCAAAGGAATATTCCTTCACCTTACACTCGTATGACCTGGGCCCCAAACCGCAATATTGCGAACCTTCCCGCTGTAGAAACAGGGGATAGTTCCGCATCTTCGAGGGGGGTTCTGCCGCAAAGAAGGCTTTATACACAACCAACACTAGGTCGAGGTCGATATACAGGATCTTACGAAAATGTCCCCGCTCCTTACACGAGGCCTCGTTCATGGGATACTGAAACGCCCATTGGGAGACTTCCGAGTAGTGCAGAAAGGGGAGTTTTAGCCCAAGTAGCAGCCCAAGTAGGTCGAGGTCGTCCTGGTTTAATCAGAATGTTGCTGAATCGGAGGTGATATTTTGATCTTAGCGTTAATCAAAAGCAATGAGGAACAGCGAACAGTAGTCCGTAGCACGGACACCAGAGTTGTATGCCAAGGACAGCAGGGAATCTATTTCATCTTCACTTTTCCGGAACTCAAAACAGTAACCGACTGCGTAAACGATACAACATTATTGGCCACAGCATGCGCGATTGGTTTCTGAGGGTTTCTAGTGATCTGTGTAGAATTAGATGCTTGGCTACTCGAAGGAAGTAGCTGTTTCTGTGGATCCCCCCTCAAGAAAACATCCCGAAGCAACCATCATTTAGATTGTTTAAATTCGGAGTGCCCTATTATTTATTTTGGATATCGCCGCTGTAAACAGGTTAAACAGGAACACCACGGGCGTCGGCGTTCCATCAGCAGCGGATACGTCAAAGAAGACCGCAAGACTAAAAATGGTGGTGTCCTCTACGATGTCTTCTTAGACTCCAGCTTTCACACGATACCGGCTAAATTACGATCCAAACTGATGAAAGGCTCAAGGCAAACAATCACACTTTCCACAGAGGAAATCTGTACCATGGTGGTGAAATAAGAGTGAAAAGACCAATTAGAGAATGTCTTGCAGCTCTCAACCAAAACACAACTAAAGCGGATCCTCAATTATGGAGACATCAAACTAAGAACCCTGAGGCAAAAAAGCAAGCATCACTAACGGATATGATTTTGCAGGTGGTAAGCCCATATTATCTGTATCAGAGGAGAGTTGCTAAGAAATCTCCTGAAGTGGCATGGAAGGAAACTACTACGGCCTTCAAAAAAGCCATTAAAGCCGTTGGAGCCGTTGGAAATTGACACCTATGGAAGATTGATCATGCCAGAATCAGAATTGTTCTTGAAGGGCCTGCCAACATCTGAAGCAGCCAGAGAGTTTCTTCTAATCATGGGCGAAGGAAACGCCTATGCCTTCTGGAAGCTATGGCGCAGATTCAAAAAGGTAACAAGCTACAAAGCCATCTGCAGCATGTTTTATGTCCTAAGGGAAATTGGGTTAATAGAGAGTGTCAGATACGCACCATCTAAATTTTCGGGCTTCAAGAAACATTTTTTTCGAGTGAAGCCTGGCATGGAGGATTCTCCGAAATGGCGAAATCCACAAGCTGAGTTGTATCCCGATGTCCGGTTGGGGGGCTCGGGCTATGCGGAACTGAAAAAGCTAGGGTTGAAGCCAAAAGGAGGGAGAGCTCTAAAATACAGAAAGTAACTCTCGAGTTTGGCAGGCCACATTCGTTTTATAGGCATAAAACGAAAAAATAAAATATTAGCTTCCTAATAGAAAAGAACATGAAATCTAAGCTAGTTAGGTACGTCCCGGCCCGTCTCGAAAACATTGAAGCATATCTGTCGAATTCATTACTTTCCGCCTTGTTTGAATCCGCATGAAAAAACGGTTACATTACATGTTTGTTATAATATTTGGCGTTCCAGTCTTAACCAAAATGACGCCTAGAACAGCAATGATATCCAATATCCTATGAGAAAGACAACGCCTCCTAAAGCCGCCATTCTTATACCCTTTAGAATAGCGTTTCCTTTTCCCTCTCGACCCATATACATCCCCGCGAACATGAGGGTACCTAATGCAATCGCAATCGAGGCCCAAGCTGCCATCTTGATTCCAACGATCCCAAGGTACGCCATTACAAAGGGGGAAATGTATATAGCGCAAACTAGGAGAGGAGTTAGTAAATTGATCGATGCGACTATTATCGCTACTCTTCTAGCCGATTTCGTAACCTGTGTACCTTCCAGGCTTATCAACATGGCCTTTTCTAATTCTCGGACTTCCCTCTCCCTCTCTAAACTTTCCGCCTCGTAAACACTGACTCCGGAAGAGATAGCCAACGCAAAACTGACGGTGATCATGGTTCCTAAAATTACTTTCAATTCAGGTTCAGCGATGAAGGCAGAACCCACAACGACTCCTAGCAACATGAATGTTGAGTCAAACAACGTGTTTATAAAGAACCTCCTAATGGATGGACCACCATCCATCCCAGTTAGTCAATCCTTCAGATAATCCAACATAACCGATTTTTTCCTCATCTTTGAAGATGAGCCAAAAACATATAAGTTTTCTGGATGTTATTTAAAACTGTAAACGCGGTGCCACACGGGAAATAAACCTCTTACAGAAGATTAATGATGATGACATTCCCTGCCCGTCTCGAAAACATTGAAGCATATCTGTCACAGCTTGAGGTCCCTAATACTCTTCGTCAGTTGGCATTACGTGAAATTGAAAATTATCGATCACGACGTCGGGCCTACAAAAGATTCTAGCCCAGGGATGAATGATGGTTAAATTGAGAAAAGATACCAAAGCAATTCCTTTTCCTCGTCGTGTCAGTACGTACGAAAGAGAGCGATTCTGGAGAAAACTACTGGAAGAGGTTACATCTTGCGGAGAAATAATGCCTAATACATCGACGTTCTACAGAGAATTCTCAGATGTAACCTATGATTCTTTTGCAGATGCAGTAAAACATTTCTGGATATTTCGAAACCGTATCTGTAGAGGAGAGAGGACCTGTTAAAGGGTTGTAACTAACCCTTCTCTTTTCAATGCTGCGATAATTCTTTGCTGCTGCTCCGCGAGCTGCTCCATTTCCTGTCTAGAGGGCCCCTGAGACATTCTAATCATTATCTCCATTTTTTCTAGCCTCTTCCTCAGATCCTCGTTTTCTTGCACAAGGTCTTTGATTTCCGAGGATTCAACCGCGTAAACTGATACATTAGGCATAGCCTCTAGGTAGGCTTCAGCAATCTCTTCTCCATCCTGTCGCAAGTAACTTTCATCAAGATACTCCACATGACCCATCAAAGCGTGAGTAACATCCAAGTCAAGCCCGATTTTTGTTCTGAAAAATTTTCGTAAAGAATGTAGATGATAGATTCTGCGCCCTGTCTTTTTGTCCTTGAAGTCTATTCCAACCTTGGCTATGGCCCGATTCCACATGTCCCGGGCGGTAAATAGGCCCCAAGAGAATACTCTTTCATCCTCGTGTGTGCTTCCGTCGCGTTTTCCGGTTTTAGCTTTGATTTTCACCCAGTCCTTGATTGCGTCTCGCGCTTCGTAGCTGAAATAAACGGTTCTTTGGCCCACCCCGCCTTTCGTATATTCGCCTCGTATGAAAGCCCTGGGGGGATCAGCTTCCAGGTTGAAGTCCTCATGCTGGAGTTGGAGGGTTTCGCCTATTCTTGCTCCAGAACTTAATAGAAATAGGACCATTGACCTGCCTTTAACATCCATATAATTAAGGATCTTTTTGAGCTGCTGAATTGTTGGTTTCTTGTCTCTGGTTTCAGCTCGGGCATGTTTTGGGATGAATCCTCTTCGTCTGAGCTTTTTCCATTTGTTGTCGTCAAGGACTACTCCGTTGTCTTGATAGAAAACCTTCAAGATGGTCGTGTATGTAAGCAGAGATTTTTTTGGTTTATCTTCCATTGAAACAATGAACCTGCGGATGTCGGTAGCTGCATCCGGTTCGCTTTTGATGTATTTACCCAGGTCCTCTATTTCTAAATTTTTCTTGAAAAGTCTCATGGCCGAGAGGTATTGGCGTTTGGTGTTTTTGTTGCTGAATTCGCCTAGCCAATGTTTTAGGGTGGGGTCAGTTATCGGTTTTCGGGGTCTTGCCATGGTTATCAGTATTTATAGTTATTTTTATTTTTGTATTTAAGTCTTTAGTAATCACTTTGTTTACCCCTTTTAAACTTGAGACCATGGCAAGAACAGCGTTTCTTATGATGCCCTGAACAAAGTCGCCTAAGGGCAAGAATTTTTCGTCTATCTGTATTGTGATTTTTTCTTCTCGCTTCCGTTTTCTTTCCACCAAAACTGCAACTTTATTGTTTACTAAATCCACAAGTTTTTCTGGTTCTTTTAGTGCGTCTATGAATGGGATTTCTGTTTCCAGTTTTCCGTCTGGAATGGTAGTAACAAAGGCTAGGATGTTTTTGTAGCGTTCAAGAGCCTCTGAAATTTCGTTAACTGTTTTGGTTGCCACTATTTTTGGTATAGTCATGTCTTGTCCGACTAAGCCTTTGAATCCTTCAAGGATGATAATGTCAACTTCGTCTGGGAATTCTGCAATAACCTGTTCTAGGCTGTAGTTTGTGGTGTCAACTTTTTTGATGGCAGTTAGTTCGTTGGGGGCTACGCTTAAAACGGCGCTTGCTCCAGCCTTGGAGTGTCTCCACGTGTCTTTTCCTTCTGTGTCTATCGTGAATTCGGGTTCAGGAATATGCTTTGCAGATGCAACCATGTATCCTCTCTTTGACAATCCCCTAATCAGGGCTTCTACAGCTGTGGTTTTTCCCGAATTACTGCTTCCAACAACAGCAACTATAACTCTGTTGAACATTCCTCTAACGTCTCCTCTCAGCTAATAACCGGCTTCACAAATTTAAATTAAGAGCAAGGAATACTATTTGACTATTAAATTTTAATCTCAAAAGCCAAAACTTGCTTTTTTAACTGTTTTCTGGCTTGTGACAGCTGTTATAGTTTATTTGAGGTTTTATGATTGTGCTCTTGCAGTCTTCAATATGTTAATGTCCTCTTGATTAATGTATCCTGTATAATATAGTAGTAGAACATAGATAGCAATACTTGCAATCGTTCCAAAAATTAGTATAAGAGAATTGGATTTGGGTATAAGGAAGAGGATTCCTGCCAAAATAGCGCCCGAGAATAAAACTTTAGGAAGCCCTGAAAACACGTCGACTTTTAGGTGACGCTTAATAAAAATTGGGATTAAAATAAGAGACGTAACACCTGTAAGTGTCAGAGAAATCGCAGCTCCATCTAGACCAAAGAGGGGTACAAGGATAAAGAGCGAGATGATATATTGTGTAGCGGCACCCGCCAGTAACATGCCGGATAATTTAGCTTTTCCAATGCCTATTAGTATGGAAGAAAGAGTACGTCCGAACATAAGAAGGAATGTTCCGACGATAAGAATTTGAAGAGGCATTACGGCGCCTTGGAAAGCAATTCCATATACACCTACAACAATGGGTTCTGCTAAAGCAAAAATTATTACCGTCAAAGGTAACCCTAAAATGAGAGGGTATTTCACAGAAATTTTAACATATTTTTCTATCAGTGTATCGTCTTTTTTGGTCCATGCTTCAGACACCGATGAAAGAATCGGAAGAGAGAAAGCTGTCATCATAAATAGTACACTGGAGACTGTGTCTGCAACACTATAAACTCCCACATTGGCGTAATCAAAGAACAAATTAAGTAAAGGTATGTCCAAGCTCTTCATTACCATAAACGATATTTTTCCGACCGATATAGAAAAACCAAAAATGAGTATATGCTTAAATTGCTTTAAATCTTCTAACAACGAATCCTTAATTTTCTTATTTGCAAAAAAATCTACGTTAAACAAAAACAAATCCTTAAGATATGTTCTTAAAAAATACACGCAAAGCACTAGTTGGCAGATAGGAGCGACTACTACTAAGACTGGTAACAGATTAATGGGTAAATTAAATAGTACAAATATCATGCCGATTATCGAGACTGCATAAAATCCGCTGGATTGTATTATCGAAAGTTGTTTGCTTTTATGCAATGACCCTATTATTGAGGACAGTGAGTCTTTTGTTCCTGAAAACAAGAATGCGAATGCCAGAGAAAGAAGAATTATCCTGAATATAATGTCAGATGTTTGAAAAGATAAAATGGTTAAGAAAACGAACATTATTAAACTTATTACCGTGAGATACCTTACGTAGTTTGAGAAATAGCGAGAAAGATTTGTGTCTTTTTTGGTTAAATATCCTGCACCAAAATGGATTAATCCCTCAAATAATCCCCCAAAAATGAGTGCCCACAAGAAATCGAACCCTGAATATGCCATAGTGAATAAGCCGAAACCATAAGGCCCGTATGCCCTGCTCACTTGAACTCCCAATAAAAGCCAGAAAACACCACTTAGGATCATGAGTCCCAAGAACCAAACCCCGCCTGAAACTAGCCTTCCTGGCCCCGAGTTGCTGAGATCTTTTTCCATCACTTAACAATCCTAGTTTTGCTCTAGTTGTTGTTAGTTTTATCCTTTCCAGCGAAACTTTAATTCTTTACACATTACTCTGATATAAAGTTCCAGTACAACGAGCGAGTTGAGAACAATATTTTGTGTGTGGTATGTGTAGTATAGAAGAGAGTGTATAAGGAAAAACAAGAGTGTAAAATTGAGTAGATGTTTGGGTTTGGGATTAAAATTTAACCCCAAACCAACCAACGGGGACATACGACGGACGGGTGAAACGACGGGATACGGTTAATGGATGGTCCTATACTTGTATAGCCCTGATTTGGATACCCTCTAATGGATAATAATGGAATAGGAATAAGAAACGATGGAATAGAGAGAGTGAAGAGTGAGGGGTCAGAAATTAAAGAAAACTTTCCCCTCGTAATCAAATAAGGCTCATATGCGAGCGCCAAGACATTTATGGTCATGCGCACGCCAAGCTCTAAGGATAACCTGCTCCTGAAAGTACACTTGAAATTGCTTCAAAATCGCGCACATTAATTTTGTGTGCCTCTCTAATTATAGGGCTAATGACCTTAAGCACTTTTAAACCTCTTTCAGTCACAACGTAATAGATTTTGTTATCGCCAAAATTTTCTTCTTCAACGAGACCCCGATTCCACAATAGCCTCAGATGTGGTTTCAAACGGGATTCGTCCATTTCAAACCTATCCCTCAGCTGGGTCAATTTCATGGGACCATTAGAAACCAATGTGCAAAGAATTTCAGTGCATATCATCAACTTTGATTTATATGGCCTTTCAACTTTTTCCTTTCGGACAAAGACTGATTTAGCCCTTTCATCACTTTCCTTTCGGATAATGAGTGATTTAGCTTTACTTATTGCATGTGACATTGGCTTCCCAGTTATTAGTTTGTTAGACTTTGTTTTATATGTGTTGTGAATTATAAATTTAAATCCAAAATCATAAACTTATTACGCAAGCAGATAGAGCAAAACCTAAATTAAACCTACAAGTTAAAATTTAACCCCAAACCCGAACCTAAAATTTGAACAAGATTCCTATTTTACAATAAATTAGCGCGTGGAGCAAAAAAATTAAAACGTTAGGCTTTTCCTGTTAGCTGTATGAAGAGGTAAAGCGAATGAGAAAGCTTTCGGTGGCAAAATTCGGCGGGAGTCTCTTGAGTAATGAGGGCAAAAAAATATCCGCGATTTTGGATTGCATAAAATCACTGAAGGATCAGGATGATTTGGGTCCTGTAGTTGTTTTCTCTGCGCCAAACGGATTCACAGATGAACTCATTAGAATAGGCGAATCTTACACTCATTCTAGACCTCTCTCAATAGATTCTATCTTCAACACATACGAGAGAATAGCAAAAACCTATGTCAAAGGCAAGTATCTGAAACAAGTTATTTATGAATTACAAAAATATCGGCAGCAGATGGATGAAGCTGTCTCTTTAATCAATAAGCGTTTTCGTGGAACCATTAAAGCAAAAGTTCTAACCATTGGTGGAGAATTGCCAACATCTGTTCTCATGGAACATATCATGAAGAGCAACGGTCTCGATTCCTGCCACATTCCTAAAGAGCAATGGCCCATTGTAACAGATGACAACTTCGAAAATGCTACCCCTGATTATGAGTTAAGCAAGAATAAGATTAACCACCTCATTCAGTCACTTGAAGATGGAAAGATAGTTGCACAGGCAGGCTTCCTCGGCATCACAAGTGACGGGCTAGAAACAACCCTTGGAAGAGGCGGCTCCGATCTTACAGCAGTTTTTGTTTCATGCCTATTGAAAGGAAGATATAACGTTGAAACGGTTTTGTTCAAAGATGTGCCAGTTCAAAGTGCTGATCCATACATAGTTAAAGACCAAACAACCGAGCATCTTACATCTCTCAGCTATAATGAAGCCCACAAAGCATCCATTATGGGAATGAAAATTGTTCAAGGCGACGCAATCTCAATGGCAAAGCGATTCAAACAACCCATAAAGGTCGTGTCAATCTCTAGACCTGAAGAATACACAATAATTCAGTCTGAAAGCAATGGTGACCAAACCGTGAAGTGTGTAACAGGAAAATCTGGATGCGCAATTCTTACAATGGATGACCAAAACAGCAGATCTTTGGAGGATGCTTTGAGGATTTGGGAAAACCGTAACGACTTCCTTGATTTGGGAACCGAGACACTTGAGACCGGGAAGAGAATTCGAGATTTTCTGTTCCTTGATTCAGAGTTTCTGAGAAAAAATGAGGAACGGCTTAGAGGATTTGATGAAGATTTAACAATAGAGGATGGCGTTGGCGTAGTTACCCTAATTGGAGACGGAATGAAATACTCGTCTGGAGTTGCCTCAATCGCCATAGGAGCCATACCAGAAATCAACATAAAAAGAGGAATCTTTGCGCCGCATACATCACAAATAATTTTGGTGGTTGACGAAAGCAATATTGGCGCCACTGTTGCAGCAATCCATGCTAAGAGACCTGAAATGAACAAGCCTTATTAGCGTTCTTTCAGCGAAGTTCTAGCAGAAACACTCTGGCAGTTATATGTAACATAGAAAAGTTTTGGCACGCGATTAAATTTTAACAGTTTAATTTGTACCCAAAACAACAATTGTGGAGCTGAAGAAACTAATCGAAAGGTAGATGAGAGGCTCCTCCCATTTTTGGTCAGCAGATTTGACAAGAGTGCTGAGAGGAACAGTTCATGAAGGTTTTAGCCATAGATATAGGTGCTGGAACTGAAGATGTCCTGCTTTATGATGATGAAAAGAGGAGTATCGAGAACTGTATAAAGATGGTTCTTCCATCCCTATGTCAAGTTTTCGCAGCGAAGGTAAAAACTGCAACTCGTCAAGGTAACGATCTTTTTGTTAGAGGAGACACGATAGGTGGAGGAGCTTTTTCGTATGCCTTGAGGAAACATGTTGAAGCAGGATTTAGAGTCAGTATGACAGAAAATGCGGCATACACTGTAAGAAATAATCTAGATCAAGTCAAAGAAATGGGAATAGAAATCGTCCAAGATTCTGGACCAGAAAAATTCGAAGGAGAAACAATAGTTCTTGAAGAAGTAAACATTGAGAAACTACATGGCTTATTGACGTTTTTTGGAGAGCCTTTCTCGGACATCGATTTTGTCGCAATTGCAGTTCAGGACCACGGAGTTTTCCCTAAAGAAATGACCAATAAACGATTTCGCATCAACAAAATGAGGGAACTGCTGGAAAAGAATCCGAAGCCTGAAGCATTCGCTTTCATGGAAAACGAAATTCCTCAATATTATCCACGAATGAAGTCCGCAGTGCACGCCTCGAAAAGACAGCTGCCGAACGCTAGAGTATTGGTTATGGGCACTTCTCCGGATGCGATACTTGGATGTCTAATGGATCCAGTTGTAGAGAATGTTGATCCGATTCTCGCGGTTAATGTAGGCAATGGACACACTATGGCTGCAATAATATCAAGGGGCAAAATCAATGCAGTGTTGGAGCATCATACACGATTGCTGAATCCAAAAAAGATGGAGAGGCTTCTAAGGGATTTTGCAGACGGAAAGCTTAGCGATGAAGAAGTTTTCGAAGACAATGGACATGGCATGTTCTTCCTGAGTAAACCACCCGGCTTCTCTAAAATCGAAAAAGTGGTGGTGACGGGACCAAATAGGAATATTTTAGCCAAAACAAATCTCCAAGTTCATTTCGCAACTCCGGCAGGCGACGTGATGATGACTGGCACCATCGGCTTGGTTGAGGCAACTAAAAGAAGGGCATTTTTGGATAAATCTTCTATTTTAGATTGAATCAGGTCTCTTTTCTACATTAATCCTTTTAATATGAAAAAGGTTGGGCTTGAGACTACATTTTGACAGCTTATCAGTTCTTTCAGGTCCAGTTTATGGTTTGTATCCGTTTAGGTTGTTGATGGCTAACACTGCCTCGGTTATGTCTGCTGTTGTTCCTGGGCTCAGGTCGTGTTCTTTGTCCCTGAGTTTGCTGTCAAGCTTTTGGATGAGATTTCTTCCCAAAGCTGTTGTTAAGCCTCCCTCCTTTAAGGCTCGTCCAGCCTTGGCTGAGATGCTCTCCGCCTTAGCTTGACCCACCTTTCGGGAGATGAATGTATCTGGGACTTCTGCGAGAATCTTCATGAAAGCATGGACAGTAGCCGTGTTAATGTCTCCTGTCTCCTCAAGCTGCCTAACGAAATATGGATAACCAAGATCGAAGGTGATTGGATAATTGTGGGCCCACTCAGAGGCTATAGAATCGTACGAAGAAGCTATCTCAAACGTATCAAGGAGAGTCACCCTGTCCTCCATAATCCTCTTCTTTGAAGCGGGATCTGTCACGTCCAGTTTCGATGACTTACCCAAGCCCCTTGGATTCACAATAGCTATCGCGTCGTAAACGTCCAATGTGTCTTCTGGAGTTGTCGATTCAACAATCACCTTGATGTTTTCTCTAAGCTTGGGCAGAGAGAAATGGTTGGCGATCATTCCAGCTGCAGCCGCTATGGGTGCGAGCAGGATTATTGCTCCTAGAAGAGTGTTGCCGCCACTCTGGCTCCATCTCATTCTGTCAACGGCGTCTTTGATTATGTTTCCGATACTCACCTCTGAGGGAGCGATTTTTTCCTCAGAAACTTTGATTCCCTGCTCGGCTGCCTTCTTGAAGGAGGGCGCTATTGCAACTGCTGACGCCAAAAAATGTTCGTATCTGGTTTCTGGAAAGTCTGCTGTTCTGTGGATGTTTCCGGGCTTCGGATATCCACTGACCTCTAGAAGGATGGCGAGTTCTAGGCATCTGGAAATGTGTTCAGCCTTTTCTGTGAGTGGGATATGATTCATGATAGCATACCTTGAATTGCTGTTTGTCGTCATTTTGTCAGCGTGATTTAATTAGTTTGTGTAAAAAGTTACACTCAAGAAAAGGGCACAGCATAGTGAAGAATACCTAATAGCAAAATTTTCTCATTATTACTGAGAGCTTTGTTTTCCATATCATCCACTCTTTCTAGCTAATGGTTTGCTGAGGCTCCTCCACGGGCAATCATGGAGGCAAATTAGGAACCTCCAAATCAAAAGCCACTATTATCACTTTTTGGTAAATTTTCTGTGTTGATGTTTGAAAAATATGCTGTACGTCGTTTCAAACGTTTTTGGAATGTTATTGTTAGTTTGGTGAGTAATCAAAAGGGAGATTAGAGCGTTGGAGGATGACGAAGCCGTTTTCTGTAGGCTATAACTGCCAGTAATGTTAAAAAATTTTTGGGTGTTTATTTTCGTTTTCTGAGTGCCCAGAAGCTGACTACGCCGATGAAACATGCTATTGCAACTGCTGCGATAATAGCTACTTCAGTAGTGATGAATGGTGTTTCTGCTGGTTGTTCAGGCTCTGTCGGTTCGGTTGGTTCAGTAGGCTCTGTGGGTTCAGTCGGTTCTGTAGGCTCGGTGGGTTCGGTTGGTTCAGGCTCATCTGGTATTGCACCAGATGCCACTATGTCGATGGTGTGACTGCTGTGGATGTAAGCGATGTGAAAGATGTAATGTGTTCTGTTGTTGGTTTGGGTGTAGTCTGTGCCTTCTACTAATGGATAGCCATCCATGTTCAATGAGAATGTGCCCCAAAGCAAATTGCTAGGAACCGTAACATCACAGTAGCCAGCTGTTCCAGTTAAACCTGTTACGTTTAAGCTCAGTTGTCTTTCTGTTTGATTGAACTCAAAACCTACTATAGCGGAGTTGCTGTCCACCGTCACCGGATAGTCGGCGCTATCAATTAATGGATAGAATACCTGCTGTAGACCAACTCTTTGAAAGTGATAACTCAAATATCGTAACGAGCCGTCGTCCTCAACTTCTGTGCCAATTATCGTGTATTTAATGAGTAAACCCGTCTCTTTTTCCCAATAATAGTTCCAATAACTCTGTTGGTCATCAATCGTGTACGTAAGATTTACATGATTCACTGCTATGCTTGTGTCCCCACACTTCAGAAGAATAGTTTCGTTTATTATGTCAGCACCTTCAGAGTCTTGACCCCCACCTGCCCAATTTGGGTATACCATTTCACCCGCATTGCGATTTGGCGAAATAACAACTCCACCTGCAGTGCCATTTCCTGTATTCACGTCTACCCACCACTGGTTTGTTTCTTCAGTTCCGTCAAGTTGACGCCTTACGCATTGAACTGTAATGTTGGTTCCAGAAATCTCTTGAATCGTGATCGTCTCAATGTAGCCAACATTAAATGGCATTGACGAAATTAAACTTCCATTATCATACCTGTGGGTTCCACTGAACGCATAAGTGTATTTAGCGGTCTGTCCAACAGTGACGCCAACGTTTCCTTCAGCTGACGCAGAGTCTACACCTGAAAAAAGGATAACAACAAGCACGAAAACCAATGGCAAAACAATTCTTCGGTTCACAGCAAATCACACCAACTATACCAGTAATTTCTTCATGTAGGCTACTACATCTATTAAGGTTGCTCCTAAGAAATGAAGTCCTCTTCCAAGGATGATGATCCAAAACCTATATTCGAATTCACGTTTGTTGTCGCTTGTTTTTTGGTGTTTTTAGTATGAAGACTTTGATTTGGTTGATCTGTTCATTGGTTCGGAATGCCTCCACCAGCTTTCTGATGTTGTCTGCTTCTCCTTTTACCACGATTACTTCTAGACAGTAGTCTTCCTCTATGTGAGCGTGAAGAAACGTTGAGATTATATCTCCGAAGCTGTGCTGGATTTCAGATATCTGTCCTTTCTTTGCATCTCTTTCGTATATGATTGTTATGGATGCCGCGATTTCTCCCTCAAGTTCCCTGAGGCTTCTGCTCTCCGTAATGAATGCCCTTAAAGCTTGCCGGATAATCTCTGATCGGTTAGCGAATCCCTGCTCCCTGATGGAGTTCTCCACGCGTTCTAGGAGTTTTTCTGGAACTGAAATGCTGATAACTGCCACGTCACGCACCAAGTTATTAAAATACCTAGTCACCTTTAAATATATTTTATTAAAAAACGGCAAAAATTTAATAAAGTCGTTCACTGCACAAATTAAATAGCGAAAAGGTACAGCGCTATGAACAAACGCCAGAAGTTCTTTGTGATGGCAACAATCACGATAGTATTAACTGCAATTGTTGCTGCTGCTTACTATTCGATTCTGCAAAAGGAAATGGACGGTGGCAAGCTAAAAGTCGTAGCCAGCTTCTATCCTCTCGCCTTTTTCGCCCAAGAGATAGGCGGAGAAGAAGTGACTGTCCGGCAGCTTATACCCGACAACTTGGAGGTGCACACTTGGCAACCATCCTTCGCTGATATTTTAGCTGTAGACGAGGCTGATGTGATAATCTATAATGGTGCATCTCTTGACCACTGGTTCGAGGACGATATACTGCCCATAGTCGATTCAAGCGACAAGATCATCGTAGAGACCACCAAGGGAATAAAGCTTCTTGAGACTGAACCAGAACATGCGGACGAGCATGAAGAACTCGATGATCCTCACACGTGGATAAGCCCCTTCATAGCGAAACAGCAGGCTCAAAAGATATACGAGGCTCTGATCCAGAAAGACCCGAATCATGAGGATTACTACAGTGAACGCTGGCAAAAATTGAAGATGAGATTCGAAGAACTGGACAACAACTACCTGACTGGACTCTCAACTAAAAGTAAGGAAGAGATTTTTGTTGCCCATTCTGCCTTCGGATATCTTGCTGACAGGTACGGCTTCAAACAGTATGGAGTTATAGGCATCTCCGCAGACGAGCAGCCAAGCGCCTCAGTTTACGCAAGCCTCGTTGAGAGGATGATAGAGCATGAGACATATGTGGTGTATGTGGATCCCGTTTACACAGACGAATCCGCTCAGACCCTCAAGAACGAGCTGGAGCGGCTTTCCGGTCAGGATGTCCAGATTCTGAAGCTGTACTTCATGCTCGGCACCATAGATGGTTTAGATTACTTTGGGCAACAGGAGAAGAACTTGGAAAACCTAAAGATAGGTCTAGAAGCTTCATTAGAATAGGGTAAAGTTGAAATGGAATGTTAGATAATAGTCAATCGGGCGTCATGAAAGAGAAAACTCCCATATTAGAGGTTTCGAACCTCTATGTAACTAGGTCAAATTCTTTGGTTGTCGAACACGCCGATTTCACAATCCATCAAGGAGACTACGTTGGCATAGTGGGTCCCAATGGAGGAGGCAAAACCACTCTTATTCTAGCCATCCTAAACATTCTGCCTAGAACCAAGGGAACCATCCGTCTTTTTGGCCAGAACATAGAATCATTCTCCGATTGGGAGAAAGTTGCTTATGTGCCTCAACACGCAGTTAATTTTGATCCGCATTTTCCGTTGGCGGTAAGAGAACTGGTAGCTCTTGGCAGGGTGAACCGGAGCAACATAGGAAGAACGTTGAAGCGAAAGGACTGGAAAGCTGTAGATGAGTCCCTTGATTTCATGGGAATATCTGACATTGCAAACAAAAGGATCGGGCAACTGTCTGGGGGACAGAAACAGAGGGTTTTCGTGGCTAAAGCGTTGGTTAGGAATCCAGAAATAATTTTTTTGGATGAGCCTGTGGTTGGCGTGGATGCTGGTACTCAAGAGAAATTCTACAAGAAACTTAGCGACCTTAATGTTGCGAGGGGAATCACTATTCTGATAGTGACCCATGATCTGACAGCGGTTTTCTGTCGGATGTCCAAGGTATTGTGTATGAACCGATGGGTTAACATGGCTGAAATAACTACAGCTTTGGAGCCAGATGATGTTTTAAGGAAAGCTTACGGCGAACACTTCCACTTTGTCTTCCACAAACACAAATGTGAGCGGATTTTCAAAGATGAATGAGATCATTGAGATTTTCAGGCTTCTGGGATTCCAATTCTTTCAGCATGCACTGTTAGGCGGAACTATAGCAGCCTTGGCTTGCGCATGGGTTGGTCTCTTCCTGATACTGCGGAAGGAGGCTATGATAGGCGATGGAATAGCGCACACTGCTTTTGGAGGCATAGCGTTGGGGCTGTTTCTGGGCGTCAATCCAATCTTGACTTCGTTGCTGGTTTCGATTTTAGCTGTTTTAGGCATATCTTACATGCGAAGAAAAGGTTTGGCTCAGTCTGACTCTGCCATAGCTGTGATGTTGGCGGTAGGGTTTTCCGCGGGTCTGATAATAATTAGTTTGGCTGGCGGATTCAATGTTGAGCTTTTCAGTTTTCTTTTCGGCTCAATTCTCACCATCGACCAAACTGACCTCATTATAGTGTCGATTCTTGGAGTATCGGCGATACTTATTCTGGGAATCTTCTACAAGGAGCTTCTTTCCATCACCTTTGACGAAGAAGACGCCCGGCTGATGGGAATCCCTGTCCGTCTGCTGTCGTTAGCCTTCAATTTGCTGGTGGCGATCACAATTGTGCTTTCAATAAAGGTGATAGGGGTAATTCTTGTAGTCGCCCTCCTAGTATTACCTGGACTCTCAGCCCTTCAACTGAATCTTTCATTTAAAGGAACAACATTGGCTGCCATAGGCTTCGGAATAGTCAGCATGACCACGGGCATACTGCTCTCAGCAATCTACAACGTGGCAACAAGCGGAGTCATAGTCTTCACCGCAGCAGGCATCTTCCTGTTCACAGCAATCTACAGAAGATTAGAATAGTAAAGAAGCGAGAATATCTAAACAATATTAAAACTAGGGAATTGATGAAAGCATTAAATCGATTTTTCGAATCTAGCATTGATGTTCCAAGGATAAAGGTGGGAAAAAAAACAGATAATAAAAACGTTGGTCGATGAAGAAGCATTATTATTGGCAAAATTTCTTAGAGGAGAACGAAAATCTTGGTTACCAAGAATCTCAAGTTTAAGAGAAATGCAAAATTGGATTTCATATTGACTGTTATCATTTTTAATCGATTCCTAATCTTTCCTTAAAGGTTCCGAGCCCAGAAACAATCTTATTTTTATGTGTCTGGAAAAATAATAAATGGACAAAGAAACTGATTAAAATCACAAGGAGTTGAAATTTATGCCTTCTAGACGGTTACATCTAAAATTTGATGAGTATTTAATAGAACATGGTGTGGTATACGAAAGAGACTACAATATTGTTCATGATAGGATGGATAGAGACCTACAAATCTTCGGACACTGGAATCATCGGTATGAAGATTACTACCACGATATTAATGGTATCAGAGACTGGATAAGATCATGGTCTCATTTGGGATATCAAGAGACTTTGACTGATTATGTTAGAGTGGCTTTGGGGCATCTGGTGCTAGATGAGATGTGGTCTGAACGTAAAAATCAATACGATAATGAATATGAATTGATAAAATCAGCCTACAGAAGCTATGCACAGAGAGGATTTGGCAGATGCTTTTTTAGGGAGTAGGTGCGCGCTAGGGTGTTGCGTTATTGAGCTTTATTGTTTTTTATTTTACAATATTTTACATTATTTCCTTTGAAGCTTTGATTATTGGGCAGACGATGGGGGTGCATTTTTTTACTTTTTTCTTGCAGAATCCTCCTTTAAACCATTTACATGATCTCCGCAGGATCTTGAAGCTGATCAAAAACTTATCCAACTCTTCTCCCAAGCCTTTGGAAACCGCTCTAACCAGCTTTAAGGTGGGTTTGTAATGGTGCTGTGGTCTGCCCCTTCCCTTAACAACCCGGCTTCTAACCACCAACCCCGCCTCCTCAAAGTCTTTCAGGTATCTTTGAACCGTTTGACGGCTCAACCCACTTGCAGAAACCAATTCACGAATGGTTATGGGACCAACTTTACCTCTCTCCAGAACCAGCGCAGCAAACTCCAACTGCCACCAAGGAATCACCTAACCACCACAATAATGTAAAATATTAGCAATTAAAAAACATTATTGCTCAATTTCGCAACAGGCTAGCGCGCATTGTCATAGGAAAACATTATTCGGGATGGAACAATTCGAGTTTTCTAGCCTTCCCTTTGAAAACAACATCATATCTATTTATAAGTTTAAAACCAACAAGTGGCATTAATGGTTCAATTTCTGAATCATTCTCTTCAAAGAATGTCTCAGGATCAATTACACTAACTATAATATCTTCACTTTGACCATCTATTTCACATTTAGCTAAGTAAAGATCAGCGTTAATTGTATGTCCATCTGCTACACCTAAGGGCTCTGGTTCTTTATTGATTTTTTGAATAAAAGTTAATTCCTTTTCTTCAACATATGATTTACAGAAGTTCATACAAGGAGTACAACCGCTATCTACATAAGCAATAACTTCCTTTTTAGATTCTTCTGTACCAACATGAATCTTCAAGAGTGGTTGGTATATCTTGTATTCTTTATTATATGTATAATCTTTTGTGTGGAAGGGAGTTTTTGATTTGCTCATTTTGATTATACCTTGAAAAGATATTTGTATCCTACTCGTTTGAAGTCGAATTGTTCTTTACCTGTTCTATCCTTTGCCTCATTATACGCCTCTAAAATTGTGTCACCCTTACCTACTATCTCTTTTCTATCTATGTCTATTGCCACTATTTTTCCAAAATCTGTTTCTTCTAGAACTCTTCTAAACTGTTCGTAAACTTTATCAGCATTGGTAACTTGTCTCTTTCTACCTACTCTTTTCTCCAATTCATTAATACGTGTATTTGTTAGTGTAATGTTACGTTTTAGGAGTTTTATTTCCCCTATTACATCAACCGATTCCTCTCGTAGCAATCGAACAACCGCATGTTCAATGGAAGGGTATAACGATGAGGATGTAATGATGTAATAAGGTTTATCGACAGGAATTCCCCATTTTCTCATTTTGCCTAAAAGAAGAGGATCAGAATGGGTTTCTTCTGGGTATGTCATTTCTTATTGCTCCATTTTGTGCAGTTTTTTAAGGATTTCTGTAGGACTAGCCAGTTCGTCATATTCCTTTTGCAAGAGATTAAAGGGTATTTTATACTTATAAGTACTCTTAACACGTATTTCTTCGAGACTCTTCTCATTAACATAACTAGCGAGTCCGAACTCTTTTCCTTTCAATTTGTATTCAAAATAGATGCCAATTGGACTCAATGTTTGATTGACTTCCTCATTTATTTTGGCAAGTCTCGGTTCTCCAATCAGTTTTTTACAGAGATTAATTTTTTTTGGGAGACCCCATGTTGTTTTTCTGAAATAGACGATTGAATTTGATGCTATATCGCCAAGAAGGATATTGATATAATTTATGACTTTATTTCCCACTTCATTGACGGTGCTAATGTTTTCCTCTGGTTGATTCATCAATATTTTAATTAATTCTATTTTTTTAAATGAAATAATAAACATGAACTCATCAGAATCTAGGATTATATTTCTTTTTCTCTTATTAGACATGACTTTAACAGGTAATGATTTTTTACTCTCCTCGATTAGGGAAAAAAATTTATTAAATAAGACTTTTTGTTCCTTAGCTTTCATTGAAGCCTTTGGGAAAATTATTCTAACTTCTGCATAAGATGTTACTTTCTTTCCAGTCAATATTTTCTCCTTCTCATGTTCTCTTTTTGGCGAACTGGATTTCTCGGTAAGACATTATAGTTTTATTACCTTTATGAAGCTTTAATCTTATTTTGCTTTCCCACTTGAGTTTTATTACCTTTTACTTCGTTCGATTAATGTGTTTTTTGCGCGTGTATGTGAGTGAGTGACTGACCACACGCGGGTACGTACGCGGGTACGTGGGCGTACACACGCGTGAGCGGGAGTACGTGGGTTTGGGTTTGGGGTTAAATTTTAACCCTTAATTCAAGCATACCAAATCTTCTGATTAATGAAGGAAAAAAGGCATTCTAAGTAAATAAAAATGGAGACATAAATCGAATTGTGTCTTGAGGATGCTTGAGCTGCAATAGTTTATATTTTTACTCTGAAATCTTCTTTGACGACGTTGAGTACAACGTTTGTGACTGTTTTGGTCACGTGGGGCATCTTCAGTGCCGATTTGATGAAGTTGTTTAGTGTAGTTCTGTTTTTGAATCTTGCAACTACAGCTACGTCGTAGTCTCCGGTGATGTCGTAGATGCATATGACCTCGTCTAGCTTGGCAAGCTCTTTTTCAACATCAGGGAGATACCGCCCCTCTGCCTCAATAAGTATGAGAGCCGTCAAGCCATAACCAAGTTTAGCGGAATCCAACATTACCGTGTAGCCCTTCAGGATACCTTTATCCTCCATGTTCTTTACGCGGTTGTAGGCTGTTCCAACGGCTATCCCGAGGCTCTCAGATATTTTGTTGAAACTTTTTCTAGCGTCCTCTTGTAGCAAACGGATGATTTTGCGGTCAACGTCATCCACTTTATGAGATGAATCATGATTCAGTTTCCATTTCCTCCTTTCATTGAATGATTGACCATGAGACAATTTGGTTTTTTGTCTTACCGTGAACACTTGTTCATTAATGTAACATGTATATAAGTTTTCCTTCATCTTATCAGAAACATTTATATACAAACAGGTAATATTTTCACATTCAGCTGAATGAATGGTGAATAACATGGAGGCTATTAACACAGCCAAAGAATCCCTGAAGAAAAACAAAATCCGATGGGTACACACAGCCTTCGTAGACATCCGCGGTCTAATGCAGGACGTAGTGATACCCGCAAAACAATACACGGAGGGACAAGTCCTAACTGCAGGCATCGGCTTCGACGGATCCTCTGTACGAGGCTTCAAAACCATACAAGAATCTGACATGATCCTTAAACCAGACCCTGAGACATTAGCTATCATACCATGGACAACTGACGAGAAACAGAAGAGCGCCATAATTCTAGGAGACGTCTACGAAGCCTTCGGCGGCACAGAACCCTCAGTCGTAGACCCAAGAGGATACGTGGCGAAAAGAGCAGTCAAATCAGCAAAAGATATGGGTTACACCGGCTTATTCGGTCCAGAACTAGAATACTTCGTCTTCAGCTCCATAGACCCCACAAACCTTGTTTGGGACATGTGGGTTAGCCCAAAAGGCGGCGCAGGAGATTC
>Ga0307434_1000516_pt1 | contig 25693 bp, 19 predicted proteins | sample SalMarWE160220MG_FD_202156 | JGI IMG/M metagenome (GOLD analysis project Ga0307434, IMG submission 202156) | Salt marsh sediment microbial communities from the Plum Island Ecosystem LTER, Massachusetts, United States - WE1603-220 | ecosystem: Environmental > Aquatic > Marine > Intertidal zone >... | reverse complement strand
TGCAGGTGCTGATGAAGGTCACGGTCAAGCTGGGCTTGAACTGTCGTTTGTTAAATTATTCCATCAATAGCAGCTACGACATCGTTTTTGTTCGTTAAACCTACCCACTTGTTTTGTACCTGCCCGCCCTTGAACAAAATTAAGGTTGGAATCGCGCTAATTCCGAATTCTATAGCACTGTCACGGGAATCATCGGTATTTATTTTGCACACCTTTGCTTTCCCTGCGTATCCTTCGGCAATCTCTTCCAGAACAGGGGCCATCATTTTACAAGGCCCGCACCACGGCGCCCAGAAGTCCACAAGCACAGGCACATCAGAGCTTCGGACAACCTCATCGAATTCGGCGTCGGTCAACTTAATCAAATTACCAGCCATTGTTCAGTCCTTTCGAGTACTGGTTTAAGAAACAAAACTACTCCTGAACAAAAAAGCATTTTAAGGAAAAGAAATAATCGTGTCAAATGCTAATTTGAAGTTTGTTTTTTGTGTTCGCCGGTCAACTCAATTTTCTCGTAGTCTTTCTGTCTGTGAGATCTTTTCGCAGGCAGCTCGACAATAGGTACAGGCGGTTTTTGCTCAGGCACAGAGAGCTTTGTTTGCTGCAGGACTATTTTATCGTCAGCGGCTTTGGTTTGCTCATCAGAAACAGCTATTGCTTTGCGGACGGCCTGTTCAGCCGGTTCATCAGTCAAAGCCTTGAGCTGAAAGGAACTTGAGGCCGGCAACTGCTCGACAGAAACCATACCGTCCCGAATAAGCTCAAGAACCGCGAGGAACAGGCCTATCATTACAAGACGGTTGGGTTTTGATTCAAAAATTAACTCAAAAAGCAACGGCCCTTCAGCCTGCAATTGTGCCAGAACCTCTATCTGGTACAAGTCGATGGGAGTTTCGTCGGTGATATGGTTAATCTGGTAGGTCGTACCCGTAGCCTTGCATATGGCACCAAAGGCTTCGAGCAGGTCCCAGACGCTGATCTGTTCCATATCGAGCTCCGGTTCGTCATCTGGTTTTAATTTCTGGATAATAATATCGGGCCGGCTGAAGCGGTTTTGGGCCTCTTGTGCGGCATCATCAAGCAGATTGGCGGCATCCTTGAATTTCTTGTATTCGAGCAGCTGGCGAATCAGCTCAACCCGTGGGTCGGCCAAATCACCCTCATCGGAATATTCGGGCTCGGCTTGCGGTAAAAGCATAGCCGATTTTATCTGCATCAGGGTCGCTGCCATCACAAGGAAGCTGCCGGCCAGGTCGATATCGAGACTCTTCAAAATCTCAATATACTGTAGGTACTGATCGGTTATCCTTGTTATCGGTATGTCATAAATGTCAACCTCCTCTTTGCGGACAAGATACAAAAGCAAATCCATCGGGCCTGCAAAGATATCAAGATTTACACGATAATCAGTCATAATATTACTGTCTTTCTTCAGCTTCGAGGATTTTGGTGGCTTCTTCAGACACACTTTCAAAAACCTGAAGCTCAGGGCCCGCAACAGCAGATAATCCTATATACATATTCGAGGCATTCTGCCCTGTTACCACTGATTTGATTCCGAAGTCTTCGAGCTTTTGCCTGGCAAGCTCAGCCTCTATATAATCCGGGAACCTTGCGATTGTTACGAGTCTGTCACTCATTTTTTATCTTCCCAATCCGACGGCATTTCTTGCCCGGGCCAGGGTTTCTGCAGCGACTGCTTTTGCCCGCCGTGCTCCATCAGCAAGGACCTTTTTGACGTAATCTATGTTGTTCTCCAGTTCTGCTCTTTTCTTTCGATAGGGTCTGAAATACTCTATCATAAGCTCTACTAATCGCTTTTTGGCCTGGCCATAACCCATACCGCCGCTGCGGTATCTGTTCTCCCATTCGGCAAGCTCGTCTGGCGAAGCGAGAAGCTTAAGAAGTGCAAAGACATTGCACTTGTCAGGGTCTTTGGGCTCCTCGACAGAGGTCGAATCCGTTACGATGCGCATAATTTTCTTTTCGATACTATTCTCAGGTTCGAATATCTCAATCGCATTTCCATAGCTTTTACTCATTTTCCTGCCGTCCAGGCCGGGCACGACCGCCACCGATTCGATGATATAGTCTTCAGGCAGGGTAAGGATTTCGCCGTAAGCGTTATTGAATCTTATGGCGATATCCCGTGCGACCTCGATGTGCTGTTTCTGGTCGGCTCCGACGGGAACGATATCGCTGTTAAAAATAAGAATATCCGCAGCCTGCAGTACAGGATATGCGAACAGCCCGTGATTGGGACTGAAGCCCTGAGATACCTTGTCCTTATAGCTGGTACAGCGCTGCAACAATCCCATCGGCGTTATACACGAAAGCAGCCAGGTAAGCTCGGTTACCTCAGGCACATCCGATTGTCGCCAGAAAACGGTCTTGTCCGTATCAAGACCGAGGGCCATATAATCGATTGCCACATCCAGTACGTTCTGTGCGATTTCATCCGGCGAGGGATTGCTCGTCAGGGCGTGATAGTCCGCAATGAAGTAAAAACATTCATTTTCATCCTGGAGCTTTAATTGATGACTCATCGCTCCAAAGAAATTTCCTATATGGAGCCGGCCGGACGGCTGTATGCCTGAAAGTGCTCTCAAGTTAACCTCCTGATAAAAAAACGAAAATAAATCTCGAAGAAATCCCGACGGCACTATCAAAAAATCTGCATAAACGTAACGAAAATGAAGTGAAATGTCAAGGATTACGTATAATTTACCAGCACACTTTTTGCAGCATCTTCGCTTATTATCTTTTCGGCAAGAAGCTCGTTTAACGAATCCACCATTGTAATCATACCGTGCTTTTTACCCGTCTCAATAACGCTTCTGAGGAAAAAGCCGCCTTTTCTTCTTATAATGTTTCTGGCAGCTCCGGTCGTTACCATTACCTCGGTCGCTACTCTTTGGGCGCCTTTTATCGTCGGGATTAGCTCCTGGTGGACTATCCCCTGCAGCGATTCAGCGAGCAGAAATCTCAACTGGCCTTCGGCTGCCGAGGGTGCATAGCTTAACAATCTCTCTATGATTTTATCTATCGAGATTGTGTGAAGTGTCGAGAGCACCAGAACGCCGGTTTCCGCAGCAGCCAGGGCTATCCTTATAGTCTCGTAGTCCCGCATCTCGCCTATCGCTATTGTATCCGGATCCTGCCTCAGGGCCGCCCGCAGGCCGGTGTAAAATGACTTGGTGTCTTTACCTATTTCTCTCTGTCTTACAATGCCCCTCTTGTTCGTGTGCACGTACTCTATAGGGTCTTCAATAGTGATTACGTGTTTGTTGAAATTTGCATTTATCTCATCTATCATAGCCGACATAGTCGTAGTCTTGCCCTGGCTGGTACTGCCCGTAATCAGGACAAGGCCTTTGGTTCGATGGGTTAAATCTTTTACAATATCGGGAAGATAAAGCTCTTTAATCGTCCGCGGCTTGGTCGGCAGTATTCTGATTGTAGCTCCAATGGTACCGTTGAAATAACCGATATTCACCCTGTATCTGCCGATTGTCTCTGTAAGCATAAAGTCGTAGTCGAGGCTCTCTTCGAATTCCTGCTTTTGCTCGGCCGTGAGAAGCTGCAGCGAAAACTCTCTGCTTTGCTCGGCGGTAAGTATCTCCTTCGTTATAGGAACCAGATTGCCGCCGATTCTGAACAGTACCGGCGTATTCGCACATATATGTATGTCCGTAGCGTTCTGGTTTTTTGCATATTCAAGTAATTGTTGCCGGTCTATCATAAAATCCTCCCTGTTTTTCAGCATTTTAAGTAATTATGCGTGTTTTGGCTATCTGTTATTTTCAACTGAAGGATTTTTTTAGTGCTGTCGGTAACCTTAGCCGGTTCAGCTATTCTAATCGGCCACAGCCATATTACCTTCTCGCTGTCTGTAACCACTAAAATCTTTTCTCTTATATTTTGCGGCACTTTTGAGTCGGTAAGGAATTTGCCTATTTTTTTGGTGGACGGCATCCCCAAAGGCTGGAATTTGTCACCTTCCCTGCGACGGCGGATTCTTACCGGTGGCTGCAGCTTATCAATGTCGAAGTGTTCTGTGAAATTGTGTTTATTAGCTTTGATATTCTCGATTGTTTCTTTCGAAGCGGCTAAAAATTTACTTTCTACAACAAGGCTGCCGAACTGCCGGGTGCCCGGAATTTCGAGCTCAAAGATTTCATCAGAAATTCTTCGGCTTTCGGCTGCTGACGGTCGCTCAAATATAAGTTTGTCGTATTCACGGCGTATGGTAAAACCGCCGGGCAGAAGCATTGCTTTATTGCTTACGTTCTTTCGTGCCAGTTGCAATATCTTTTCGTAGTGATAGCGGTTCAAATCTTTCTCTCCACTTCCGAGACGGGACAGGCTGCGCCGCAGCATTTCGGTCTGCACTTCAGGATGCTGAGCTGAAAATATTTTCAAATCAAGTTTTAATCTGTTTCTGCCGACATCCGCAGCCTGACACATAAGTCTCTCAGCTATACTGCAAACGGAGTTATAAAGCTTTCGAGCCGATTGACAAAGACCGGACAACTGTTCAACGAGCGAGCTGTCAGAGTTTTTTTGGAACTGCGGCAGCAGGAGATGACGAATATAATTTCTCCTGAACCTCAAATCCTGATTGGTTTTATCTATCTGCCATTTCAAATTTCTTTGTTCAAGATAGTCGGTAATCTGTGCTCTGGTAACGCAAAGCATAGGCCTGACAAAACTGATTCCTTTTTCAAAATTTCTTTTAGGCCAAACGCCTGTAAGGCCTCGAAGGCCGGTGCCGCGAATAATGTTATGGATAACTGTTTCAGCGTTGTCATCAGCCTGATGAGCAGTTGCTATCAGACTGCATTTATTTTCCCTGGCGATTTCGATTAAAGCCTTGATTCTTAACTGCCTCGCCGCTGTCTCGATGGACAGTTTATTTTGTTTTGCGAAATTTCGAACATCGATTTTCTCTGTTGTTATCGGCAGCTTCAATATATCGGCCTGTCGCACGGCGAACTGCTCGTCGCTGTCGCTTTCTGTGCCTCTTAAAAGGTGGTTTATGTGAGCGCAGAAAAGCTCGTTTTTTATAATCGAGTTTTCTCTCAGCGAGCAAAGTGCGTATAAAAGTGCAATGGAATCCGCCCCGCCGGAGACAGCCAGCAGAATCCTGTCTGCTTCGCCGAAGAGATTGTTCTTTTTGATAAAGCCAGCTAGTTTATTTTCGAAATCTGATGCCATTGTTTCCTTATATAAAAAAACGGGTCTGACTTCCAGCCAGACCCGCTCGTTTACTGTAAGAGACATTGCCTTAAAAGATTTTAAATCATCTGCCGTTTTAATTGTTTTTGGTTAGTTCTGCAATTCTGGTTTTTATAAAATCAACTCTGCTGCTGCCCAGCTTTTCTTTTGCGAGGGCCTGCCTGTACAGCTCAAGGGCCTCATCTCTTCGAAGCAGGTATTTGTCGAGAACATAAGCTGCCTTGTATCTCGCAGGATTAGGTGTTTTGGGGTCCCACTGAAAAGCCCTTTTGTAATAGATAACAGCTATAGTATAATCCTTGAAATACTCGTGAATACCTGCAGCCCTGAACGCCGCATCGTCAATCTTGTCACTCGTCGGATGCATCTTGATAATCTGGTTATATACGTCAAGAGCGCTGCGGAGGTTGTCCTCGTGTTTGATAATTATTAACCTGCCGGCACTTTTCTCAATTCGCACAGCCTCGCGATACATATAGTCGGCTTCGTTGATGGATTCGGTAGCTCTCAGGCTCTCAGGTGCTATGCTTGCCTCGATGATATATTGATATTGCGGTATTCCTTCAAGCTGCTTAAGCTCGTCTTTAGCCCAGGTTAATTTCATATTATTGCCTTTGTCGCCGTAATAGTTAATCAGGGTTTTAAGGGCGTTGCGGTAAGCCTGCCGATTGATGGTCATCTGCTCAACGACGTCGGCCTCGCCTGCTTCCACAGGCTCAACAACGGGCGCAGCTTTTATGCGCGGAGGAACGATCTGAGACGCACCGCTATCCATTTGACGACAGCCGGCAAAAACATACAATAAAATGATAAGAATGCCGGTTAAAATCTTCTTTGCCATGACGGCCTCCTTTCAAATTGAAAAACTGTTCCGGAGGAAAAAACCAGAAACTTGTATTAATTATCAACGTAAAGTGCGTCTCGTCAAGAAACTTTTTTCAACATTTCAAGAAATCCGAAAAAAACAATTTTTTCCCGCTTCGCCGGCGGCGGATTTCACAAGCAGGCTAAGGCATATTACGAATACGAACCTCAATATCCTCTGAATCTTTCAATAAATCAACGAGCAGGCTCGCATCAGTCTGTCCGTAGTGATACGGATATAAAATCTTCGGGCCAAAAGCCTTAGCCGCATCGGCTGCCATTTCCGGCGTCATCGTGTAGGGCAGATTCATAGGCAAAAAGGCGATGTCGATTTGTTTCAATTGCTTCATTTCCGGTATGTTTTCAGTGTCGCCGGCAACGTAAACTTTTTTATCACCGAAGCTTACACAATAGCCGTTGCCCCTGCCTTTTGGATGGAAAGGCTCGCCGCTGGAACGCTTATGTACAATATTGTAAGCCGGCACAGCCTCGATTTTTAATCCCTGAACCGTCTTTACGTCGCCGTTTCGCATTACAATACCCGCGGCCTCGCCGCGAGGCGGGCCGCCGGCCACATTTTCCGAGCATGCTTCTGTAAGAACTATCTCCGTATTATCCTTTCGAATGGCCTCTATAGCCCCCGTATCGAGGTGGTCGCCATGCTCGTGTGTGACAAGGATAAGGTCGGCCTTGGGCATCCTGGTATAATCAGCCTCTCTGCTCACAGGGTCAACGTGAATGACCTTGCCGTTGAAATCAAACATCAACGTTGCATGACCGATAAAGGTAATCTTCAAATCACCTTCAGAAGTGCTGAAACTGTCCACTTCGAATTTCTGCACTTGACTATCCTTCATTGATTGAGCACCTTTAACCTGCATTTGAATCGAATATAGCGAAGTTCTTGCGGTAATAAAGAGTACATCGTTATCTTTGCCTGCAAAACACAGATTAGACGGCCTCTCAGGGACCTCAATTTCTTCAATTTTTTCACCGGCCCGATTATAAATCGTTACGGTATTCGCGGCAAGATAGACATTGCCCTTATTATCTATTGTCATACCATCACCGCCCTGCTGCGCAAAAAGCTTCTTATTCGACAGTGAGCCGTCTTTATTGACTGTATATACGAAGGTTTTTCCGCTCCCCGGGTCCGTGACGTAAAGCAATTTACCGTCGGCTGTTCCGATCAAACCATTCGGTCTGGCCATATCATCTATTACGCGGATGAGTCTTTTCCGGTCGGCTGAGAGATAATAAACATTTTCGCCGTTCTGGCCCATATTATCTCTGCTGCCGTAGCGTGGGTCTGTAAAATACACTCCGCCTTCAGGGTCAAGCCACAGGTCGTTCAGACTGTTGAATGGTTTATCGTCGTACTTATCAGTCAGCACCGTTACTTTGCCTTTCGGGTCGATTGAAACCAGCTTTCTGCCTCCGCCCTGGCAGGCAATCAAGTTGCCGTTCTTTTCAAAGTACAGGCCGTTCGCACCAACAGAATTTTCAATAAAAGTTGATAGCTTTCCTTCGAGTGACCAGATATGTATTTTATTATTAGGGATATCGGAAAAGTAAACATTACCTTTGGCATCGGCGGCGGGGCCTTCGGTAAAAATAAAACCACCGGCAAGCTTTTCCACCTTTGCGGCGCCTTTTATGAGGCTTTGATTCTCAGCACTGTAGGATATTGTTACTGCCAACAATAAAAAAGCAAATGATACATATAATTTGGATTTCATTTGAACCTCCTTTTCTTTTTTTATGCGTACCCGTGTAAAAAATCCACGGTTTTCACATGCTGAATGTACACTATTTAATGAATCAGAAATCAAGGCAGTCAATTCAATATATGATTACTCGAGAGCCTGTTTCAAATCATCAATAAGCTCGCCTGTATCCTCGATACCGGCTGATAATCTAACCGTGTTGGGTTTGACACCAAAAATTGTCCTTCTTTCCTCGGGCAGATAGAGCATTGTCGTCAGGACAGGCAAACAAACAAGCGTTTCTGTACAGCCGAGACTAACAGCGTGATAAATAATATTCAGCTTCTCGACAAACCTTTTAGCTTCATCCTGAGTCTTTCCCACGTCAAAGGCCAGAACTCCTCCGAATCCTCCTTTCATCTGCTTGCAGGCTATTTTATAACCGGCATCGCCCGGTAGGCCTGGATAGCAGATTCTGGTGATTTTTGGATGGCTCGCCAGAAACTTTGCGATTGCCATTGCATTTTCAGACATTTTGGCAGCGCGAATCGTAAAAGTTTTCAGGCCTCTTTCCAAAAGAGACGCAGAGAAGGCATCGAGTGTGGTTCCTACCGCCTGACGAGTGAACCAAAGCTCGTCATAATATTCCTTCGTCGAGCAGGCGATTGCGCCGGCCATCAGGTCGTTGTGTCCGCCGAGACCTTTGGTAGCGCTGTGTACAATCAAATCGGCTCCGAGCTCCAGAGGCAGCTGATGGTAAGGAGTTGCAAATGTGTTGTCGACGACGAGTATCGCGCCGACACGGTCAGCCTGCTGCCGCAGGTATTCTATATCAACAACCTTGACCAGCGGATTACTGGGTGTCTCGCAGAAAATCATTCGGGTGTTTTTCTTGATGCTTTCCGCCACTTTTTCAGGCTCGGCTGCGTCCAGCCAGGTAACCTCAACGCCGAACTTTTCAAGAATGAGTCCGACCTTATAGTTGGCGCCATATACATCGTGGAATGTTATCAAGTTGTCGCCGGTTTTCAGATACATAAGGAAAATTATCGTAAGGGCTGCCATTCCCGTCGTCGTGATAACGCAATCGGGGCATTTCTCCATCAAAGCTATCTCTTTCTCTACCGCACGGACGGTGGGGTTGTCATCACGGTGGTAAGTGTAGCCGTCTATCTCGCCGTCGGTAATCTGCCGCAGGATTTCGAAAGAAACGTACTCATAATTTACCGCTGATACGATGGGAGTAACCATCGGTTTATTGCCGTAAGGTGTAAGATGCTCTCTGTTTCGCATAGAATTAAATCCTTAAAATGTGTGACAAAAACAGGATTATACAGAAAAGTCAGGATTTTTCCAGTATCTTATTCAGCAGCTTCGATATAAAGCTATTTTTACAGGCGGCCGGCTAATAAGCCTTTTAATCTGTCATACCGGAGCTGAAAAACCGGCTGGTTCGGGGTACTGTAGGCCTGCAAAATTCTCTCGTGATTATCAATCTCCCAATGCTCAAGTATATCCTGACTATTGTTTGCCAGGATAGCTGTAACTTTACGACTTCCCTGTTGATTACGGAAATCGAATCGGCTATAGTTAGCGGGAATATTCAGCAGGTTCCATTGATAATACCATATCTTTTCAGCATCATGCAATAGGACCAGCGGAACATTTCTTTCCATCGCCATGTTGGCCACCAAGCACCTCGTTGTGGCAAGGCCGTCGCTGAAAACCAAATCAAACCTTTGACCTGCAGAATCGAAATGTCGGAATATCTCACGTGGGTCGGGCTGGAAAACGGAATGCCAGTTTTCAGCATTAATTTCGGCTCTTATTTTTTCAAGCCATTCCCGGCTTTCCTGCTCAATGCTGACGATCACACGACAACGAGTGGCGAAAAACGGTGTGCTGAAGCTGCCCAGACCGAATTCAAGAACACTTTTTACCTCAAAAGAAGTTAATACTTTATCTAATACCGCCAGGTGACTGCCATAGTCATCGAATTCAATATTATTATCCATTATCGCTCCCTCAATAAACTGCAATATAAGTCAGAAATAAAGCTGTCCCAAAATCAGCAGTTAAATATCTCTTCACTCACCTCCAACTTAATATTGTATAACAAATCCTGCCGGCAATCTATTTTATCCGGCGTAGAATGTCAACATCAAATAGGTCTCTGGCCGCATTATTTTCACAGGGAAATATCCCATAAACAAGCAGGTTTTTAAGCCGGTTTTTTTATTTGAACAATGACAAGTTCGTGATAAAATGGGGTTTTAAATGGGGCCTTAGCTCAGTTGGGAGAGCGCTTGCATGGCATGCAAGAGGTCGTGGGTTCGAATCCCATAGGCTCCATTACCCTGTTTTTCCTCTTTTTATTTATAATATAATTTTCACAACACAGCCGGTTCGCATCGAGCAACAATGACAGTAATGTTTTTTTATTTGACAATTATGTCTCTGTTGAATATAATTAATCTGATAAAATTAACTTAGGGGGAGGAAAATTTATTATACAGGTCGATTTCCACCCCTGAATGCAGAATTGGTCTTTGCATTTGAAAGTTCAATTGTAGGTGGTAATCTGACTATAGAAGGAGGATGAAATGAAATCATTCCCTGGTTGCAGAATCTTTTTAACCGTACTGATTCTAATAACACTGGCGGCGCCCGCCTTCTCGGATTACTGCAGCGCCACAGGCGGCACCCATGAGTATATATACAGAGTGGTAGTTGGTGATATCGACAATACTTCCAGCCAGAGCAGCTACACCGATTACACGGACCAGTCAACAACAATGGAGACCGGTGTCAGCTATGAAATCGAGGTTTACAACGGCTATCAGGATGACGATGATGAGTGCGGAATCTGGGTGGACTGGAATCAGGATGAGGACTTCGATGACGCCGACGAACAGATAGACGTTAACAACACACCGGGCGTAGGTTGGCCTTATAAAGCTCCTATCACGCCTCCGGCAAATGCCGTGGCCGGCAATACGCGTATGCGTATTCGGATAACCTGGAAAGTGACTCCTTTGCCGTGCGGCACTACAAGCTACGGTGAAGTCGAGGACTATACAATCAACGTCATCAATATAAAGGGTGAAATCAACGGTGTAAAATTTCACGACCTTAACGGGAACGGAATACAGGATGACGGTGAGCCGGGACTTCAGGACTGGAGCATTTATCTCGACCTCAACGAAAACGGCCAGCTTGACGATGAGCCCAACACTACCACCGACGAAAGCGGCTTCTATCAGTTCCCGGGTTTGCAGGTGGGTGATTATACGGTTGCGGAAGTAATACCCCAAGGCTGGGCACAGACTTTTCCCGGCTGGGCCGGCGGCAGATTGTTTTCTTTCCAGATTGATTCCGCAAACGATATTGAAACAATTATCGAAGTTGACCCCACCGATGGTTCTCTGATTAACAGCTTTCCGGCACCAGCGAACTACCTGGTTCTTGGTCCTCAAGGCCTTGCGGTCGGACCAACAAGCCTGTTTTTTGTCGATTTTTCCTACACTATTGATGGAGCCTTTGTTGATGTCTGGGAGCTCGATATGGACTCGGGTTACGTTATCGACCACGACCAGATAGATTTTGGCCCTGATCATAGCTCCAGAGGGACTGCCTATATGAACGGCAAACTTTACATTACTAAAATGCATAATTTTGAGCTCGAAGATTTCGTCCAAATCGTTGCTTGGGACCCTGCTCTTGATACCGTTGTAGATACGATAACTGTAAATGGCGTGGTTGGTGAAGGTTTAGCTGCAGCACCGGACTTAAACGCCCTCTTCGCAACAAAACTTCCAACTCAAATCGTAAAGATTGATCCGAGCAACGGCTCAATCCTCGATACACTCGAACCGGCTGATGTCTATATCTCAACAGCATTGGCCTATCTCGACGGAAATATATTTATGGGCAGCTATATCGCAGGGGGTTACCCGCCAAGGGCATTTTGCATCGACCCGGAAACCGGCGAGTTACTGTACACTATCTATCTTCCGGTGCTCGGCAACTGGCATACGGCATTAGGAGCGGACGGCCTGCCTGCCGAAAAATATAACGTCAGCCTCGAAGGCGGGCAAACTATAACCGTCAATTTCGGTAACGTTGAGTTGGATTCGGCAGGAATTCAGGGCACGAAGTGGAATGACCTCAATGCCGACGGAAAACGAGATGCGAACGAGCCGGCTCTTGAAGGATGGAAAATTTATATCGACGCCAACGAAAACGGCCACTGCGACGAAGGCGAACCGTACAGCATTACCAATTCGAGCGGCGCTTACGAATTCACCGGCCTGACAGCCGGTACTTATGTTATCGATGAAGTCAGTCAGGCCGACTGGCAACAGACCTTCCCCGGCGGCAACGGAAGTCATTCGGTAAGTGTTAACGTGGGTCGTACATTGGAGGATATTGACTTTGGCAATATTTATGTTTATTCTTCCGAGATTCACGGCAGCGCATACAATGACCTCGATGGTAACGGAGTTGAAGACGAAAATGATGTACCTCTTGAGAATTGGATAGTATTTATAGACCTTAATAATAACGGCTGGCTTGACGGAGATGAGCCTTCGACAGTTACAGACGCCAACGGTACGTATGAATTTACCGGCCTTGCTCCCGGCTCATATTCAGTAGCAATGATTACCAGGTGCGGCTGGCGGAACACATCACTGCTTTTAAACAAACAGGAGTTTATCGAGATTTCAGGCCCGCGCGACCTGGCATTCGATTATCAAAGAAACCTTCTCTATATCGGCACTGAGGAGGGAACCGTCGAGAGATACGACCTTTTTGCAAGAGAATTACTGAGCCCGTTTACTGCAGGTACATCTCTCAACGGGATGGATATAACGCCGGATGGCAGTCATCTGTACCTAACTGAAAACGACATTTCCGGTAATGCTGTTCTTCACAGGCTCAATTTGTCTAATGGTACTGTTACCGATATTACCTATTCAATTGAATTTGGTGAGGCAGCAGGCTGGGACGTTAAAATCGGCTGTTGCGGTAAAGGCTTCGTTACAGGAAAATCCGGCGGTGCTGAGCACGTACCCCTGCGTGAATTCGACCCATATACGACCGATTCACCGACAATCCGAACGGGCATACCAGGCAGTACGTCAGACAATATTGCCAAGTATACCAGAATCTTTCGAAGTGCCGATTTGGAATTTTTAATGCTGACGGAAGGTTACAACTACAGCAATATTTACGTCTATGACGCGATTACCGATACCTTCACGTACGAACCGGATAAAATATCATACTTTTTGGCTCTCAGTCGTGATGCATCTTTGGTTGCCAGAGCAACTACGGCAAATATTTCGATTCTTACCCAGGATTTTACTCCCGTTACAACTGTTATTCTTGAAGGGGACAGCAGTGATAAGCTTGGCGGAATGGTATTCAATTCAGTAAGGGATATTTTCTATTTTGCCAACAGCGAGACGGACCAAATCCTCGCTGTAGATACCAAATCCTGGCTGGAACTGGACCGCATTGACGCCGCCGAGGGTGTGGACGATTATCCGCCGTTATACGACAGCTTTGCCAACGGAGTAATGGCTGTCAGCGACGACGGCCGATTCCTCGCACTTACAACCGGCACGGGCGTATATGTATTGAAAATCGACGGTTCACAGATTGTTGACGTTGGATTAGGCGAAACTGTAAATGATATTGACTTCGGGCATCAGCAAAATATGGCCGGCGATTTCGACGGCGACAGAGACGTAGATACGGAAGACCTCGAAATACTGTGCGAACAATGGCTGCTCGAAAAATTCTCGGCAGACGTCGCTCCATATTATCTTGACGGCATCGTAAACTTTCTGGACTGGTCGGTTTTTGCCAGCGCCTGGCAGAGCACGCCGGAATCGCCAAACTGGATTTCCAAATGTGATATCAGCCCGGATGGCGGCGACGATATCGTCAATTGGAATGATTTGGCTGTCTTCCTTGACCAGTGGCTCGAGATTTATGAATATTGCGCTGACATTGCACCGGCACCTGACGGCGACGGCATTGTTAATATGCTCGACTTTGCTGCATTCGCCGAGAACTGGCTGACAGAAATGGAATAGAGTACAGCGGCTGTATCTATTCGTTGAATACAGTGAAAAGTACGTACTAATTTTTTACTGTAAAAACCCGCCATTCAATAATGCCGGTCGAGTAATCTGTTTGAGAAGTAAAGACAAGGCGAAGCCTGTCTGTCGTCACCGGCTCAAAAGTTGTGCTGTTGTACCTGCCAGCATCAAGGCCGTAACCTTCTGCGCCGGCAACGTCAACAAACTGCCGGCCGTTGAAGTACTGTAGTTTATAGCTCTGTGGAAGTCTTATACCGTTGTCCTTGAACCACCAAACGTCAATCTTATCGATGGTTACAGGCTGCCGCCACTGATATTCTATCCAGTGCTCCCCTCGCTGCGGCCAGTTGCCGTAATGCGAATAATCCCTGCTGTTGGCAGCGTCAAGCTCATCGTTGGCTGCGTCGGCAGAAGTCCAATCCGAGACGTATGATGCAACAGTTTTGCAGGCCAGCATTGCGATATTGGAACCCGACTCAGGTTCAGATAGCGGCTCGACCGGGACTTTTTTACTAGTTGGTGTCAATCGATACAAACCCGCGCCGTGCGGTTTTATAACAGGCGAAAACCGCTCGCTGTAAACACCCAAATCCTCACCTGTCCATAAGTCGGTAACTTTTACATTCTTAAAGCCGATATCCCCGAGGAAAACATTTACGGCTCTCTGTCTTTTACCGGTACGGTTGAAAACAGCAACATACTTATCCCTGCTTTCGGGCACATCGGCTACCCAGACGGCCAAATTGCCCTCATATAGAGGTTTATTATTTTCGCTGTTTTTATTTACCGCCAGCACCGCCGGATTTGTTATCAGCTTTAATGTCCATTCGTCATTGCTCGGCAGGTCACCTCCGAACATCAAAGGCGAACGCACGATACACCATAAAGTCATCAGCGTAATCTCCTCGTCACTGGTAAAGCGGCTCATACGGTTATTGCCTCTTTCCGCGCGGATTCCGATTCTCCCCAGGGCCAGCATATCCGAATCGGGCCAGCTGCCCGGCCGAATGTAGTTATGCCACCGGCTGCATTTCGAAAAGGCGTTGTTGAGCGAATTCCAGTTGTCCCAGAAATCACCCGTCAGACGCCAGAGGTTGGCGTGTTTACTTATATGCTCTGCGTTTTCAAAAGGTGTCGGCCCCGGTGACGTGCTCAGCACAATAGGCCGGCCGCAATTATCAATCGCCTTGCGTATCATCTCAATCTCCTGAGTATGATAAGGCACGGACAGGTCATCGACCTTGACATAATCCACCCCCCAGGATGCGTACAGTTCGAATATCGAGTCGTAATATTCCTGCGAACCAACTTTGCCGGCAACGATTGTGTAATTATCACGAAGCCAGCGGCACTGCATTTCGGTTGAGTAAATGTCCGCCGCATTCGCGCCAGAGGCCAGTATCGGCAATCTCTTTTTTACCGCTTCGACAGGGACACCTCGCATTATGTGAATACCGAATTTGAGTCCCCTGCTGTGGATATAATCTGCAAGCGGCTTAAAACCTTTACCGCCGGCAGAAGACGGAAACCTGTTCTCCGCCGGCAGGTATCTGCCGTATTCATCGAGAACATACTGCGGGTCTCTTTGGTTGTAGCCGTGCGTCTTTGTATTCTTCACAAACCAGCGGATATCGACAACGATATATTCCCAGCCGAACTCTTTCATATGTCCAGCCATATAATCTGCATTTGCTTTTACTTCCTCCTCGGTAACAGTCGGGCCATAACAATCCCAACTGTTCCAGCCCATCGGCGGCCTCAGCGCCCAGGTGTAAAACTGTGGTGTCTTCTTAATCATTTGAATTTGCGAGCACGCTGTAAATGCCGTCATAAAAAACAGCGATAAAACAACTGTAATAATCCGAGTTTTCATAATATCAGCTCCCCTGCTCATTTTTCTCTTTACCACAATTGTCTTTTTCATTTCCTGCCTCCTATCTTTCAAATCGTTCGGAAAGGTATTTTACTACAGAAACCGTTTGCTGCAAACATTCGTTTGTTTTCCTGCCGAATTTTTGCATAGCTTCTTTTGAAATGATAACGGATTGGATTATACACCGATTACAGCCGCTATAATTAATCTGCTGAAGGCCCCACTCTTGTGGTTTTTCTGTGTTAAAAGCTTAAGATTAATTATTTGCATCCGCAGGCGATTCGTTCGAGTCGGCAGGGCCGGATATATCATTAGAGTCGCTTGTTATTTGCCTGGCTTCGAACTTCTTTTTCAAATCTTCAAGCTCATCTTTCGTTTTTTCGGTTTGCTTTTTCAGCTCATCGACTTTTTCACGCAGCTCTATCACTTCGTCAGGTGCGAACTTCTGTTCTTTGTTGAGTTTGTCGAGAGCATTCTTCGCAGCCCAGGCCGGGCTGAAAAACCTTCTTCTTCGAGGGACAACGCCGGGCATCTCATCACGCGGAACAAAGGATTCCAGAAGTGCTCGTGCCTTCACATCACCAAGTGTGCCGAGAGCCCTCAGGGCGGCGGCCTTGATTCGCGGATTTTTACTGCTTACATACCCGGTCAAAAATTCCCGTACCTCACTTGTGTCCTCCTCTTCGCGTGCTATATATGCAAGTGTGTCAAGACCGCTGCCGGTTGTTCTTGTCTCAAGCTCATCGAAACGAGTCTTTATTGTTTCCTGCAGCTCATCTATAAAGTATGGGTCGTCGAGATTGCGAATCCCATCTATTGCAGCATCGACTAAAAGATTTTTAAATGATTCGGACATCAGGTAGTCTTTCATTACCTGTTTTGTTTCATCATCTCTGTAAAGAGCAAGGTTACGCAGGCAGCCCGCTTTGATGTCGGGATTTTTCTCCGTTTCGAAAACGTCAAGGATAATCTCGTGACTTTCCTCGCCGTACACCGAACCGATTCCGCTTAGAACACTTTGGCGCACTCTTGCATCAGGCTGCTCAACTGATTCGCACAGAGCCTTGAAAGCAGCGTCTTCGTCTTTCATCTCAACAAGGGCATCGCAGGCCTTGATTCTTACACCGTAGAACGGGTCGTTATTCAATGCGTGTTTGAGTTTCTCGATAGTTGTTTTGTCCGTCTTTTCCTCAAGCTGCTCGATTGCCAGTATCCGTCCGATGACATCATTGGTATCTTCAAGCTGGGCGTACAACATTTCACGCGGTTTATCGAATTCGATTTTGGCAAGCAGTGTGTATTCCGGGTCGAAGCGTACGATTTCAGGCTTCGCCGGCAGTGGAAAATAAAAATCGCGCTCTTCGGAATCGACTTCTATTTGCTTATCGATTTTTTGCCCGTTAACAACAAACCGGATTGAAGCAGGAAAATGATAAACGCTTACGTTGTTTACCGGCTTCTGTGTCTGTGCTATGGAGACTTTGGCAAGTTTGTCTTTTTCCGACCAGGAGTAACTTATCTTCAACTCCGGGAAACGTCCCTGCCTGACCCATTCGTCGAAAAACCGGTCGTAGCTTCTGCCGGAAAGCTCCTCAATAACGGAGATAAAATCCTCGGTTACTGTACTGCCGAAGGCGAACCTTTCAAGATAGGTTTTGACGCATTTGCGGTATAAATCCTCGCCGAGTCTGTTGCGCAGCATATGCAGCACCCAGCATCCCTTGTTATAGTTTCTATAATCGAACTGCTCACCCTCGTCTGAATATTCCTTATAAACTATAGGCCGCTGCTCCTCTGTTCGGCTTAATATAGGTACGGCTGTGTCGTACAGATTATACAACATCTGGTCTCTGCCGTTTTGATGTCCGTCGTGCAGCTTCTCGTAGTAGGTTGCAAAACCTTCGTTGAGCCACAAATGGCTCCAGTCCTTGCAGGTAACATAATCACCGAACCATTGATGTGCCATCTCATGTGAATTAAGCATCCGGCTTGAGCGTATATTTTCAAAATCATCCGAAAATAAAGTGCCCTCTGTCAGTATCGTAAGAGAGGTATTCTCCATCCCGCCTGCCACGAAATCCGCAACGCAGACCTGGTAATATTTGCACCACGGAAAGTCCACACCAATCTCTTTCTCATAAAAGTCCATAATATCCGCCGTTTCCCGGAAAGAGTTTTGTGCGTATTTAATATTGGACGGCGTGGTATAAAAGGCGAGCGGAATGTCTTTGTGCTTCGATTCGACCTTCTCGAATTTGCCCGCGACAAGAGCAACAAGGTAATTTACATGCGGTTTTTCCTGTTTCCAGCAGACTGTTTTCAAATCTGTATCGTGATTAATTACCTCCGATACGAGCCGGCCGTTCGCAAGCACGGTCATATCACTGGGGACACGGCAGATAACCTCCGAGGTCGAATGTTCGTTGGGGTAGTCGTAATTCGGAAACCAGTAACGATGAGAATGCGACTCACCCTGTGTAAAAAGATGAATATCTTCAGCCTTATAACCAAGCTCCGGTGTCCTGAAGAAAAAACCGTCTTTGGGCTCGGCATGATATGCAATCGTGACGGTTGTTTCATCTGCCGGCTCTATGGCAGAGGCGAATGTAATGGTAATATCCTCTTTGGTGACATTGTATCCGGCTATTCTCGCGCTGGATTTAACGGATGATACAAGCAAATCGTATGCATCAAGCCTGAGCTCATAAAGGGGCTTCGCTATAGGCGCAAATGTTATCGTCGTAATGCCTTCGATTGTACGCTCATTAAAATCGGGGGTTACATCAATTTTGATGTGCAGTATGTCAACTTTTCTGTCAGGCGCATACTTGCGTTCAGCAAAATCCCTGTCTTCGCCGCTATCGTAAAAAGCTCCGCCAACAGCTACGCCGGTTGAGATTGATGCAATTAAACAAATCAAGATTATTTTCTTCACGGCGGAAAGTAACCTAATCATAGTTTTCCCTTTTATTATAGGTCTAAAGTTAAACGAACCTGCTATTAGAGCTCGGCCGCTCCTCCTGATTAAATAAGAGAAAATATTATAATTTATTGACCTCCCATTATTAAATGGAACATTTCCACGAAAATAAAGTAATGATGTCATTCCCGCGAAGCTTGTCCCCGCGAAGGCGGGGAGCGGGAATCAAGCTGTTTACTCAGCGTTCTCTGGACTCCCGCCTGCGCGGGAGTGACAATCCGTTTGTTCCTTTTATTTTTCAAATATCAATAAAAATCTATTTCATGCAAGGCTTTTTAACAATGTGGGTTACAGTATAACTGTTTAGAGGCCGGAGGCCTTCGACCTGGTTTGACATGGCAAAAAAGCTGTAGTGCTGTTAATTGTGGGGACCGGCATTTATTAAAGCAGCAAGAAGGACATGCCTGAGTCTGTCAACCGACAAATTATTAAGATAATCATCGCTGAAGTCAAGTTTGAACCTGCCTTTGAAGTGTTTGATTCTTTTTTCAAGCTCTTTTCTGCCTAATGCTGCTATTGAAGTGGCCGCCTGCTCAAAATATTCTTTTGACGCCATTTCCCTGACCCTTGAAATTAATTTTATCAGTTCATTGTTTTTTTCATATCGTCGGAAATTTTTACAGGCTTGGTAACTAATTCGAGCGCTACAGGGTAATCTTTGTAATTGTCTTATTATCGGCTGAAAATTTTTTTGTCATTTTTCCGATGGTCTGATAACCTTTCGTTTATGAAGACTGAACTGCTGGATTACAGTTTGCCCCGGGAACTTATTGCCCAGCAGCCTTGTTGCGTTCGCAGCAAATCGCGCCTGCTGGTTTTGAACCGCCTGAGCGGCGAGCTTGGAGATTGTATCTTCAGCGACATCGGTAAATTCACCTCGGCCGGCGATTGTTTTGTACTTAATAATACTAAGGTGCTGCCTGCCCGTTTTTTTGCCCGGCGCTCCACGGGCGGTGAACTCGAAGGTCTTTTTTTGCAGCAGGCCGAGGACGGCGTATGGGAGGTTATGTTAAAGGGTGCTCGAAGAATAAAGACGAAAGAGCAGATATACCTTGAAAGCAAACAAGGCAGCAGGACAATAGAAGCCGTCCTGCTCGAGAAAAAACAGGATGGTAAATGCCTGCTCAGGATTAAAACCAGCCAAAAGGCCGAAACCATACTTGAAAAAATAGGTTTTCCGCCCCTGCCGCCCTATATCAGGCGAGGCAGAGACCTCAAGCTGGCACAGACCGACAGACAGCGATATCAAACCGTTTATGCCGAAAAGACGGGAGCTATCGCAGCTCCGACTGCGGGACTGCACTTTACTAAAAAGCTAATCGAAAAATTTAAAAACGAGGGCATAATCTTCGCTTATATTACCCTTCACGTGGGTGCAGGGACATTCAAGCCGGTAGCCGCTGAAAATCTTGAAGAGCACAAAATTCATAAAGAGAAATTCAGCATAGATTCGGAGAATGCGGAAATCATAAACAGGGCAAAAGAAAATGGAAACAGGGTAATCGCGGTCGGTACAACCTGTGTTCGCGTCCTCGAAACTGTAAGTATCGGCTCGAAAGTGCGCCCTTTCAGCGGAACAACGGATTTGTTTATCAGGCCGGGCTATAAATTCAAAGTTACTAATGCAATGGTAACAAATTTTCATCTGCCCCGCTCAACACTGCTTGCCCTCACAGCCGCCTTTGCCGGCCTAGATAAAATCCTCGCTGCCTATCATCACGCCATAGAAAAGCGATACCGCTTTTATTCTTACGGTGACGCTATGCTGATTATATAAAACTCAGCCGATATAAATTTTATCGCCGTCTTTTATTTCGGCAATTTTGTCGGTCTTGTCTTTAAGCTGCTCTTTTTCAAATGCGAAACCCGGTGCTATCTCGATAAGACAGTCGAGACTGCCGTCTTTTTTTCTTGGGACAGAAATACCTGCCCATTCCAGCCATTTTGCAGACCTTTCAGCCATCATTTTTCTGGTGACTTCGGCGCTGTCGATGCCTGTGGCATTTTTGACTGGTGCGAACTCTTCGCTGCGAACAGTTTGCAGAATCACGGAATTGTCCGCCAGCGGCAGAGCATCAAAAATAAACATCTCAAGCTTAATACCGTTCGGCTCAGCAGGTTTTACCAGCCGGCCTTTCTCATCAACGTAGGCAATTTTCTTAACAGCCCGATGAAAGGGCAGCGAGAAGTCACCTTCTGAATTCAGCTCCTCCACAAAGCTTCTGCTTATTATATGTATTGCGATACTGCCAAGCTCAAAGACGAGCGAACCATCGGAATTTCTCTTCTCGGAAAGCTCGTCCGGCAGGTCACTGTACTCTATAACCGTCACTCTGCCGTCCACAAGGCAAAAGTTGCCAACCTTTTCCTTGGGATGATTTTTAAGCAAAGCCTTCGAAGACATCTCTGAACTATCGAGCTTATGCAGGCCTATGAAAAGAGGGTCGATAATTTTGATAAGCGGATTATCGACCTGCCAGTAGCTCATAAAATCTACTCCGCGGTTTTTCATATCTTCGAGAGCACCGCTTTCATAAAGCGCCTTTAAGCTGCCTCCGTGACCGTCGGGAGAAACCGCGATTGTGCCTTTGTCCGCCAGCAGGATTTTCCCATCCAATCCGAAGTTGGGCATCGTAGCCTGCTGAAAAATAAAGATGTTTTCCTTACCCAGGTTGTAATAAGAATTTTCCCTGAAGATATTCAGTGTTTGCTCGTAGTTTACCGGGCTGGTCATAATATACCAGGGAATATCGGCCTGGTATTTTTCACAGGCCGCCTTGATAGTTTCTGCGAATATTTGAAACAGCGTTTTATTTCGAACCGGACTGATTGGGTAATTTCCTTTTGGCCCATCAAATCCGAGCCGCGTCCCCTGTCCGCCTGCCACGACGAAAGCAGCGATTTTACCGGCTGATATAAGCTCTCTGCCCGTTTCGATAGCTAATTTATATTTTTGGCGCTGCTCGCTGTTTTTCGGCTCCGGCGGATAAGAAGAGGCAGGCTGAAATTCAGAAGGCAGTCTTAGAGGAGCCGGTTTTTTTACATATTTTTCCACCCAACGGTCGATTTTTGAAAAGTCTAATCGCCCGATTTCCTCCAGCAGCCTTTGCTTTTGAGTTTCCTGCAACTCGTCCCAGAACATTAGAAGATGCTGCTGACCGTACTCTATAAGCATTTTTCTTGTGGTTTCGAGTAATTCTTCACTAATCATAACTCAGGCTTTTCCCAACTCGGATTACCAAAAGTCTTGTTTATAAGCTTAAAAGCTACGCTTTTCAAGCCCTTAGATGGATTTACGCCGGATTTAGTTTGACAAAAAGCATTCTATATGTTAATAACTATGATTTAAATATGTGTTTCCGATGAGAAGCTTTAATTTTATCATAGCTGATTTGTATTTTTATAACCGGTTATCCGCCGGAAATCCCCTTTTATAGAAAATATCGAAAGGTTAAACAGGCAATTTTTTTGGATTTAAGCGTTCAGTCATTCGTCTTATTAATGAGAACAGTGGTTAAAGGGCGTTTTTTTGGATGAGCGATCAGACAAAAAACTTGTTACTGCTGCAAAGCGAGGACAGAAAGAAGCTTATGCCGAACTTGTTAAAAGGTATTACAGGGACGTCTTCGCGGTTTGTTTAGGCATACTTGGAAATGTTGATGATGCAGAAGATATTGCTCAGGATGCTATGTTAACCGGATTTTTGAAAATTAGAAAATTGCATAAGGCAGACCGTTTCATCTGGTGGATTTCGCAAATTGCCAGGAATCTTTGTATCGATTTGCTGCGCAGGAAAAAACACGTCAAGACCATTTTGGCGGAACTTCCGTTACAGAGTAACCAGAAAAACAGCCAAAACCAGGACATACACAAATCCATCAGACAGCTGCCTTTGGAGTTAAGGCTCCCGCTGGTAATGTATTACTTTGATAACAAGAGCACTAAAAAAATTGCAGAAAAGTTCCAAATTTCACATTCAAGTGTGTGCAGTAAAATAAAAGAAGCGAGGAAACAATTGCATAAATTGTTGACCGGAAGGGAGAAATGATGAGTAACAAATGCGACAATTTCAAAGATAAAATCGCCGAACTTATCAGCGGAACTTTGCCTGACAGCGAGATTAAGGCTATACAAGAACATAAACAGCAATGCAAAGATTGTGCCGAATTTGAGCAGGTACTAAGGGCCGAAGACGAATTACTAACCAATCTTTTTGACGGATTCGGCAGAGATTTACAAAGACAGCAGGATGAGGTTATAAAAGCAATCGGCTGTTTCAGCTCTACAGCTAAAGACCGTATCCTCACGGCAATAAGAACAATAATCGATAATCCTGTAGTTAAATTAGCAGCTGCGGCTGCTGTAATTGCTTTTATCACCTTCAACTATGTCCGCGCAATAAACTGGCTTCATGAATTGGAAAGGTTTATGGATACTTGTGCTGTAACGATGAAATAAGTTTACGCAAAGCGCTTTGAGGCGGCGATAACTGTATAACACATATATTTATTATTGTTGATTATTATGGTTTGAGTTTGAATCCAAGAAGAAAAAATGTACCGAAAGGAGAAAAAGAAATGAAGAAAAAAGGTTTTACCCTGGTTGAGCTATTGGTAGTTATTTCGATTATAGCGCTTCTAATGTCTATCCTGATGCCGACTCTGGCTAAGGTAAGAGCAATGGCTTTAAGGGCTGTATGCAGCGCCAACCTCAGCAGCTTGCATAAGGCATGCTTAACTTACGCTCATGACAACGATGACGACTACCCGCGAGCAGGAGGCAAAGGTTCTCGATGGTTGGTCACAACAACCCTTCCAATGTTTTATGCCGATACAGAGATAAATGCTTTTCACCAAGGTGGCAATCCCAATACTGACGGCAGAGCAACAATGGGAGCGAGTCTTTACTATCTTATAAAGTATGCGGACGCTGCGCCAAAGGAATATATTTGCGGCGGCGACAGGGGAGCGGTCGAATTTGAGCTTTCCCTTTATAGTAGCGTTATCCCTTCCGGCACCGAACTCGCCCTGACACAAGATATAAGCCTTGCCTGGGATTTCGGCGGACCAGCAGGTATTAGAACTGCAGGAGGTCTTCCACCCGGACAGCACTACAGTTACGCCTACCAGATGCCATATGGTGGATCGCGGCAGATGTATTACGCACTGAGTACAACTCGCCAGCCGGATATACCTGTAATGGCAGACCGGAATCCATACCTGGTATTAATTAAAGAGAATGACAGACCTCGTTACCAATATACCAATCCCCATGATCCAACGAGTGAAAGCTGGGGCAATTCCCCAAACCACAAGTATGAAGGCCAAAATGTATTATACAACGACGCCAGCACGAGATGGAGAACTATACCATATTGCGGGATTAATCAGGATAACATATATACAATAGCGGTCAACTCGAACAGTCCTCAGGTTGGTGAGCAGCCGGGTCTTTTTAATGCCAGCTCTCTTTCTCAGAGCGGCGATGATTCGCTGCTGCTCAACGAGGGTTACGAACAGGCAGGTGTGAAATAATTAACGGTTTCTGCCATATTATGAAAAAAATCAGATACTTTCATTGATTTGACGCCACGCAAAGCATTTGGACCTGAGCTGGAGAAGAGTTAAATCAGGCTAAAATACAAAACTGCCGGCTACCAGCCGGCGGTTTTGTAGGGCTCGTCTGCAGCTTCTAAAGGCCGTTTTACGCGGAAATTTCCGGGCATTTCCGGGATTTTAGCCTGTTTTGCAGGGTAATTGGTATTGAGAAGATAGAAAGTGAACTGAAAATTTTTATAGAAAATTATGAAAATTCGCCGAAAATTAACTTGACAAAGAATATCTTTCGTGTTAATTTGCAATAAGATAGCAGACAGGTTCATTAGTTTATCATAATTTGAAGAGTTATCATATTGCTATTTTATTATCATATCTTTAAGCCTGCCTGCCAAGAAATTAATGTATTTTTCTGCGTGTAAGATTGATTAGGACAGAAACTGATTACATTAACGTCATTGGCAAAATCATTGTTATAGAGTTTGAACCGGCCATTTTTGGACGGAATTTAATAAAAAGTCGAGGTTCAAAAAAAATGTTTGCATTTATTAAAAGAATAATAAAATCGGGTCTGAAAATGACTGGGTGCGAACCTCGAGAAAATGAAAAAGGAGAAAAAAATGAAAAAGAAAGGTTTTACACTAGTTGAGCTTTTGGTCGTTATCGCGATCATAGCGATGCTGATGGGCATCCTGATGCCGGCACTGGCAAGGGTACGATTTATTGCCCAGCGAGTTGTCTGCGGTACCCACCTGTCAGGCTTCGGCAAATCGATGCTCACATATGCCAACGATTTCAAAGACAAATATCCTCGTGGCGGAGGTAAAGACAGCTTCTGGGGACCACTGAAAGGTGCGGAGGGGTGGGACTCTCCGCGTGATATTGGTCAGATAGGTGCTTTCGGTGCTATGGAGGATGTAGGGGCGACAATTGGTTCCTGTCTGTATCTTTTGGTTAAGTATGCTGACGCAGGAACCAAGATATTTATCTGTGGTGGTGATACCACTGCAGAGGAATTTGACCTTCAAGCCTACCCCGGCCATACCGTCTATAAAAATGACATGACAGAGGCCTGGGATTTCGGCGGACCTGCTAACGGAACCGGCTGGAATCCGCCCGCAGAACACTATAGTTACTCCTATCAGGTACCATTTGGATCTATCGAAACTACATATTATCCTTTGACTCCTTACAGCGAAGCCGATATGGCTATAATGGCTGACAGAAGTCCCTATCTGGTGCTCGAGCCGGAGACAGTGGATCCACCAAATTCCTATATATACCCAGGCACAAAAGAGCAGGAAAAAATGGGAAATTCTCTAAACCATCGTTCTGAGGGACAGAACGTACTATTTAACGACGGCAGC
>Ga0307434_1000512_pt1 | contig 25842 bp, 19 predicted proteins | sample SalMarWE160220MG_FD_202156 | JGI IMG/M metagenome (GOLD analysis project Ga0307434, IMG submission 202156) | Salt marsh sediment microbial communities from the Plum Island Ecosystem LTER, Massachusetts, United States - WE1603-220 | ecosystem: Environmental > Aquatic > Marine > Intertidal zone >... | reverse complement strand
TTATACCGCTCTTAGCCACCATCGTGTTTGTGTTTAACCTTTCCGTTGCCAGTGCTCAATCCAATACGGACACGATGCCCAAGGAGACCATGCCCACGGAGACAATGGCCAAGGACACGATGCCCAAGGACACGATGCCCAAGGACACGATGGACAAAAATACGATGGCCAAGGATACCATGGACAAGGAGACCATGGACAAAAATACCATGCCCAGTGAGACGATGGCACAGGACACCATGGATAAAAAGATGGACAATAAAAAATAATTCAGGCCAGTAGTTATTCCAAATCCTGTAGATAATCAAAGGCCATTAACCCGTACTTATAAACCGTACAAAACCGGCAAACAATTGTCTCAGCCCTATATTCATAATACAGGCTTGTTTTGAAAGTATTGCTGACAGACTAGAGCTATAGACGGAGGGTTAAAAGAATTGGGCCGGTTCTAATTTGCCAGATATCATTCGGCTTCCCATTTAGGGGACGATCAGGGCCAGTTGATCGTCCCTTTTTTGAATTAATTGAATTAATATTGTATGACCTCACATATGTGGTGAGGGAGGATTCAAAAGGGCAACTTACCGAATTTCTCGGTTATCCGGAGAAAGAGGGGTGGTCATGTCAAAAAATGTACTCATAATTGAAGACGATCCCGATATTGCGCATCTTATTGCGATGCATTTGCGGGACAATGAATGCAAAACGGAACTGGCCGGCACGGGTAAAGCGGGATTGGCAGCATTCCAGAGTAGAAAGTTTGATTTGGTCGTACTCGACGTCATGCTCCCGCAAATGGATGGGCTGACAGTGTGCAGGGAGTTGAGATCGCGAGCAGATTACGTTCCAATTCTCATGCTGACGTCGAAGTCTTCTGAACTGGATCGCGTGGTCGGACTGGAGATGGGAGCCGATGACTATCTGACCAAACCATTCAGTGTTCCCGAACTCATAGCCCGGGTTCGCGCACTTTTTCGGCGTGTCGAAGCCCTGGACAAAAAGTTAAAGAATAAGGATGTTGAAAAACTGATCGAACACAACGGCATGATGATCGATCTGGAAAAACATGAGGTCAAGGTTGACGGTAACAAGGTTGAACTGACGGCACGTGAATTTGAACTGCTTGTCCATTTCGCCAGTCATCCCGGTCATGTTTTCAACCGGACACAGCTATTGGATCAGGTCTGGGGATATAATCACGAGGGTTATGAACATACGGTCAACACGCATATAAACCGTTTGCGGGCAAAAATAGAATCAAATCCGGCCAAACCTCGATTTATCCAGACTGTTTGGGGCGTGGGTTACAAGTTTGCAGAATAGGCAGTTATGTTTCGCACACTTTACGCCAAATTGGCATTGAGCCTTACCGTATTATTGTTTGCCATTGGTATTCTTTACATTCTGCTCAGCCAGGCCGCCTTGCGCATGCTGCTGGAGGAAGTGAACCAGCAACTTAACCGCGGTTTGGCTGAAAATATTGTGGCGGACAGAAATCTGGTGCGTGAAGGACGCCTGAATGACAAAGCACTCAAGGAAACGCTGGACCTCTATATGTCCATCAATCCCAGTATCGAGATTTATGTGCTCGATCGCGATGGGCGGATAATTTCCTATTCCGCCGACCCCAAGAAAATCAAGCGTAAATATGTTGATCTCGGACCTATAAATTCTTTCCTTAAAATGAAGGAACCTTATCCTCTTTTGGGTGATGATCCAAGAAGCCACGATCGACGCAAGGCATTCTCAGTTACTCCGATCCCCTCGAAGGACAACCCGGAAGGTTATCTGTATGTCGTCCTGAGGGGAGAGCAGTATGACTTTGCCGAACAGATGGCGATCGGAAGTTTTTACTTCCGGTTCAGTAGCTGGGCGATGATCGTCAGCTTGTTCATCGGGCTGGTTGCGGGGTTGCTGGTATTTCACTTCATTGTCCGCAGACTGCATCACCTGTCGGCGCAAATGCAGAAATTTGAAGATCAAAATTTCGAGGTTCCAATCCAGTTTCAGCACAAGGAGAAAACCGTCCCCGATGAAATTGATCGACTCGGAATCAGATTTGAACAACTGGCCCGGCATATTGGAGAACAGATCGAGCAACTTAGGGGGCAGGATGCGCTCAGACGCGAACTGGTGGCTCAGATTTCCCACGATCTTCGAACACCCCTGGCAGCGATTCTTGGTTATTTGGAATCACTTCAGATCAAGGACAGCAAGCTGTCTGCAGAAGAGAGAGCTGAATTTATCAGTGTTGCTCTGCGTCAGGGGAGGCACCTGAACAGTTTGGTCAGTGAGTTGTTTGAATTGGCAAGCCTGGATGCCAAGGAACGCCAGCCATCCTGTGAATCTTTTGCACCTGCCGAGCTGGTTTATGATATTGTGCATAAACACAAACTCAGGGCTGAACAGAACAATATCGATTTGCAGATTGTCTCTCCCTCGGAGATGCCCTTTGCGTTTGGTGACGTGGAGTTGACCGAGCGCGTTCTCGATAATCTTTTGGATAACGCCTTCTCTGCCACGCCCCCCAACGGTAAAATTTTGATAACACTGTCAACGACGCCCTCGCATATAGAAGTCGCTGTATCTGATACCGGCCACGGAATTTCCGACGACGATAAACCGCACATCTTCAAGCCGTTTTTTCGCAGCGAAAAAAAATATGGCGGCGGTGGACATTCAGGTCTTGGACTGGCGGTCGCAAAGCGTATTATGGAGTTGCAACAGGGAAGACTTTGGTTTGAAAGTGAGGGGGGGAAGGGGGCAATATTCGCTCTGTCATTGCCCCTGGCTGCCGGATCATCTACCTAAAGTTATTTTTTTGTGAGGATATTGTGATGCGGATGTGCAAAGTTGTACACATATGAGATATTCAATAGACAGAATTCTCGAATTTGTCGCCCATTAATAATCATATTGAGAACTAAAGGCTAACACGATGAAAAAGATACTCTTTCTGGCTCTGTCTCTGATTGTTTCAACGTTGATTGCGCACTCAGACGAAGGCCGGGCCGCCAAGGAGAATATGGCTGGGGATTTGAACGGTCTCGCTATTGCTACTTTTGCTGGTGGTTGTTTCTGGTGTGTTGAAGCTGATTTTGAGAAAGTGCCGGGAGTTAAGGAAGCTATATCCGGTTACAGCGGGGGCATTCATCCAAATCCCACCTATAAACAGGTGTCGGCGGGTCTGACAAAATATGCCGAAGCAGTTCAGGTTTATTATGATCCCCAAGTTATTTCGTATGAGGGGCTACTGGCCGCTTTTTGGCGTATGATTAATCCGACAGACGTTAAAGGCCAATTCGTCGATCGCGGACCTCAGTATCGCCCGGCAATATTTTATCACAATGAAGCCCAAAAGCTTGCGGCGGAACAATCGAAAAATGATATGGTGAATTCCAAACGCTACGACATGCCTATAAAACTGGAGATCGTAAAATTCTCGACCTTTCACAAGGCCGAGGACTATCATCAGGATTATTACAAACGCGCGCCCGTTCGCTATAAATATTATCGTTATGGTTCGGGGCGAGATCAATATCTGAATAAAGTCTGGGGCAAGGACCTGAAACTCAACTATTCGCGATTTAAGACCACCAGTGTTAAAGAGACCTCCCGAGTTAGTAAGACCTCCAGCGTTAAAAAGATTTACCGCAAACCGCCGGACTCCGAATTACGTAAGCGTCTCACGGCTCTGCAGTATGATGTTACTCAGAACGAAGGCACAGAAGCGCCATTCAGAAACAAATACTGGAATAATAAACAAGAGGGTATCTATGTTGATATCGTTAGCGGTGAGCCTCTTTTTTCATCCAAAGATAAGTTCAAATCAGGAACGGGGTGGCCCAGTTTCACACGACCGCTTCAGGCTGAAAATATGGTGGAGAGGAAAGACAGAAAGCTGTTCTACACGCGAATTGAACTCAGGAGCAAACATGGAGACAGTCACCTCGGACATGTTTTTGATGATGGTCCTGCGCCTACCGGACTGAGATATTGCATCAACTCTGCAGCATTGCGCTTTATACCAAAGGAACGTCTTGTAGAAGAAGGTTATGGTGAGTTTGTAGAACATTTTGAGTTTGCAGGTAACTGATTCCGGATAGGAAATGTCTAGACTGAGGTTGGCACCACCAGATTGCGGGTCACTGGTGTCAGCCTGTCGCTTCCCGGAAATTGGCCTGGAAATTATACAACAGAAAAATATTTAATAAGTCCGGTTGAGCTGTAACCAGTGATAGCGATCTGCGGTTTTTATTTCTATTTTTGAGATCTCTAATTTCTCTGATCCGGCCGAGAGAACATTTAAACTAACGGATGTTCCTGCTTCGCCGGTTTCCCATAGTTTTCTGTAAAAATCAGCCTGCCCTTCGACTGAACTGTCATTTACACCAAGAATGAAATCTCCCGGAGCCAATCCTGCTTTGTCCGCAGGCCCGCCTTTTGACACGCGACTGACTATGAGCCTGTTTGCCACTTCGGTCGTATTCGCGCCGATCCATGGGCGAACCGGACCGGAACGCCGGCCACGCTGTAAAAGATCGGCCAAAACGGGTTTCAGAATATCCACCGGTACGAACATATTTCCGGGGATTCCACTGTTGGGAATTGTTTCGTTGACAATCAATGATCCAATACCGATCAGTTTTCCATCCTGGGAAAGCAAAGCTGCTCCACTGTGAAAACTATGGGGTGGTGAAGTAAAAATTGCGTTCTCAAGAAGATACTCCCAACCACCCGTAAACTTCCGGATCGACGCAACCTGGGCCCCAATAATCGGTTGCCGTCCCCCGCTTGCGACAACAAGTACATTGTCCTGTTCTTCAACTTGAGACGAATTTCCCAGCCGCAGCGGTGATACCTTAAGTGGGTTGGTCGCTCTGATAAGTCCAAATCCGCTATCATGATCATAGGCAACAATTTCTGCAGCGCTCTCTTCTTTGTTAGGCCCGATAACGGTCGTGTTGTGGGCTTCGAGTATGAGATAGCCAATGGTCAGGATCAGTCCATTGCTGTCAATAACAACTCCGCTGCCCAGGCGCTCAGTCCCTAATATTGTTGCTGTGCGCGCATCGGGAGGAATGTTAGCCCGAACCCCGACCACGGCTGCAAATATATTTTCTTTTTCAGAATTCTGCGCCATAGCTGTCCAACCAGTGAACAAAACTGTCGTCACGATCAGCAGATAGGTTAAATACTGCCTGGCGTTTCCGAACCAAACCGAACTATTATGTTGAGTTTCCGGAAGTCTCTTAAAACAGATTCTTGGAATAGCCATGGATCAAACGCCATAAATTCGTATCAGCTGATTGCACTTTTTCGGCATGCAATATTCTGATCTCATTAAACTCCATCAAAAGGTGAGCCCACTTTCAGACAATGTCAAAAACAAAATTTGGGAATGATGAAAAATCTTTCATTAAGAAGCTTCGATAATGTCCTGTTCTAGAAAATCAGTGGAGGATAATTGAGTTCATTCGCGAGCACGTTCCGGTCGCGAATGGTTTGGAAAACGATCATCTGGAAATCAATTCAGTTTCAATGTGCGATTTCATAATCTGGAAAGAAGATTGAGGGAATTCGTAGGAACATGCGTTTAGAGCAGAGTTGGCAGTAAATATCCGTCTATTTATGTTGACTTTCAATAATTTGGATAGCTGAATTACAAAACTTATTACTTTGAGTTAGAAATAGTGCGGCAAAATCTGGGGAGAAGAAGCGTGACTATAGATTTTTTATTAGCAGTTTCGTTTGTCGGAATACTTGCAACCTATGGATTATTGACAATGGCACTGTGGGCCGGGCGGATTGGCCTGCCCAAGCTGGACTTTGCAACGGCGATGACGAAATTCACCTATGGTGACTCCTATAACGGTAATCCACCTTTTCTCATGGGAAATTTTGTCGTGTATATGAACGGTATTTTTTTTAGCTTGCTTTATGCCTCTGCCATTGCAGCTTACCTGCCTGGACCTTCGTTAATTAAGGGTGCTATTTACGGAATCATTTTATGGTTTATTTCCTGTGTATTTTATGTTCCAGTTTTTCTGAGAGAGGGAGTTTTCCTGTCAAAAATCCACAAGAACGCCTGGATGACCAGTCTCATGGTGCACGGGGTTTGGGGGTTGATTGTTGGCTGGCTAAGCCCGACGATCTAAACCAGATTGTCGTTTGATGTCTCAGACACATCGGAATGCTTTTGTGAAGAATCCGGCTCTGCTGGATACGCCGACAATATGGACTATGAGATTTGTCCCAAACGAGTTTTTGAATAAAAAAAGTTGTTAAGGATCAAACCAAGGACGAGTGGGATTGTTTTCACCTTCACCAAATTCATTCGTTGGCCGCACCATTGAATGGCTCGGTGTTGTTGAAGGGAGGTGGAGCAAACTTTCAGGAAATATCAGGGGGGGTATCTGGCTGATCATTGGCGGTATTTTTTTCACAGTTATGGCGGCGTTGGTCAAATATTTGGGCTCCATAAGTGAGCTTCACGTGACCGAAATTCTGTTTGTCCGCCAGGTCGTCATAATTCTGCTGGCCAGCCCTGCTGTGTTCCGTTACTTTCCACATTCGTTCAAGACGCAACGCCCGGAGCTGCATCTTCTGCGCGTCTGCATTGCGTTTTTCGCAATCGTATTGGGATTTACTTCCATCATTCATCTGCCTCTTTCCGATGCAATTACCCTGAGCTTTTCCCGTACAATTTTCATAACAATACTGGGTATCTTCATTCTTCAGGAGATCGTCGGTGTTCGACGGTGGGCAGCTGTTTTTGTCGGAATGATTGGCGTAATGATCGTTCTGAAACCCACAGGACTGGACAGCCTGAATATCTATGGACTGATGGCCGTAATAGCGGCGTTCGCCGTTGCTCTGCAAAGAGTGTTGATTCGTGTTCTGACGAGAACTGACAAACCGGTTACCATTTTGTCATTTCAGGCGTTCGGCACCTTCGTACTATTGGCGCCTTTCGCTTATCACTATTGGATAACCCCAACAATTGATGAACTTGTTATTCTGATTGCGATCGGTATCCTCACGGTTTTAGCTCAGACAGTGAATATCTTTGCTTACCGCGCCGGCGAGGTTTCGCTCATCAGCATTCTGGATTATCTGCGATTGCTTTATGCCGCCCTGCTGGGAATCCTCATATTTGGCGATTGGCCCACCTTGAATGTTTTGGTCGGCGCCGCCCTGATCATTCTGACTTCCTTGTACACAATGCGAAGATCTACAGGGCACATAAGAACACGTCATGACCAAAATTGAAGCAGAGGACCAGGCAACTGATTGGAAATTGATTTTCCTGTGTTTTGGATCGGGATTGATTGCTATCATGCATCTTGGAAAAGTTTCACCGGCGCTTCCGCAGCTTCTGGCGGAACTGCAGCTAAGCCGGATAATGGGGGGCTGGGTCTCTTCAATTTTCAACGTTACCGGTATTCTTCTGGGACTAATCGCCGGAACTTTTTCAGACCGCATTGGACACAAGCGCGTCATTCTTGGCGGGTTGGTAATTCTATCGGTATCAAGTTTTTTAGGCGGAGCCGCCATTTCCGGCAATATCCTATTTATATCGCGTATCATCGAGGGCGTCGGCTTCACCGCGATCGTCGTAGGTTGCGCGGCACTTACAGCCCAGTCAGCTTCACTGCGCCACCGTAAACTTGCATTAATGATTTGGGGCACTTATTTCCCTGTCGGCTTGATAATATTTTTCTGGATTTCCGGCTGGATTCTCGAGATCTATGGCTGGCGTTTTCTTTGGTATATAGGTGGCTGGCTTGGCGCCATCTGGTTCGCGATCTTTTTCATCGCCGCACGTACCGATCGGAAACAAAGAGCGCAACTACATTCTCCTTTGAGTTTGTTCGGCAATATTGTCAAAACGGTTCGCGCTCCGGGGACCATGGCAGTAGCGCTCTGCTTTACATTTTATTCCATGCAGCAATTGGCGTTGCTGACTTGGTTGCCAAGCTTTTTCTACCTGGAGCGAGGAATTGACGCCAGGTGGAGCGGGGCAATTATCGCTTCAACACAGGTATTTAACCTGTTGGGGAATATTGTTGCCTGGATAGTTCTCAACCGGGGGGGAAGAATATGGAGGACTATAGCTGTCTGCGCAGCGATAATGTTTATTTCAGTGTTGGGAATATTCTCAAGTGCATTGTCTGATCACATTCGGCTTATTCTTATTTATACTTTAGCGTTTTTTGGTGGACTGATACCCATTGCCGTCTTTATCAGCGCACCAGTGTTTTCTCCTACGCCTTATCAACTGGCGACGACAAACGGTTTGATTGTTCTGAGCAGCTCTGTTGGTCAGATCGCCGGACCACCTGCGATCGCCACCGTAGTAGCGGTCACAGGTAATTGGAACAGCAGTGTAATTATCATGTTGTCCTGCACGATCTTAATATTGATATTCGCGATTCTTATACGTCGAACAGAAGTTAGACTGTTAGATTGAGCCAAAATTTTCTTTTGGAAACATCTTGAATTTCAGTTAGTTAAAAATCAAAGGGCCATCTACTATTCATAAGTAAACGTAATAGGACAATTGGCGTCCCATATAACATATTGAAAAGTATATACAATGTCGGAATTGTATTTTCCAAGACATTAATTTTTGCCTATATCTATCATTATTCGAACACTTTTCATCGAACCTATCAGAGAGCAACCAAGTAAACCTTGTTTGAAATGCGACACGAGAAATTTGGCTAAGCGGAAGACCCGATATTCGGGTGTTAATCGAAAACAGGTAAAAACTGCAGATGGCGGAAAACTCAGGTTTTAGATCTAGGATAAAAGGACAGATTGTCCTGTTGTTGAAGTCCAATCTCTTACAAGGGAATCAATTAGAGACGAATAAATGCAAAAAAGGATCGGTAACTGGGCAGCAAAATAACGAAATTCAGCAGATTATATTGGAATACAATAATTATAGAATTTAAGTAATATTTTGTACAATATAGTAGTTAGTAATTTATATTATATAAAATAAAAAAAATCGGTATTAAGCAAAAATATAAATTAACATATTATTGAAAATAACAGATATATATATTGTCGAAGTACTTGAATGGTATTTTTTAAAATAGACGATAGGTTTTGGTTGATGACATTGAAACAACGGGAGACTTTAGACAAATGACCATCTCGTACGTGGAGCGCAGAGATGCCTCAGCAGACACGATATCGTTTTATGAGCGATCACAAGACAGGTTCTACATGCTGCTCAATTTGTTCAAAGTAATGGGACATACCCCTGAACTTGGCAAAACAATGACGGATCTTATCCTTGCTCTCTTGAAAAATGGAGCACTTGATTTGCAAACGAAGGAGCTTCTGATACTGAAGGCCGTACACCAGAAGGGCTGTAAATTCAGTGTCGCTCATCATGAAACCTACGCCTTGGATATTGGCATTTCTGAAGAAAAAATTGAAGATATTGCCGGCTATCGATACAGATCAAGCCCATATTTTACTGAAGCTGAAAAAGCTCTACTGGATTTTGTGATACAGGTCGGAACCAATGTCCACCAAATCGAAAATACTATATGGGATCGAATTCGCGAATATTTTTCGGAGAGTCAGATTGTTGAAGCCGTACTGACAGTGACAGTGTTTTCTGCGCTAAGCGATTTCGGAGGCGCACTGGGAGTAAGTCTTGAACCGGTTTTTGAAGGTATGGCTCCGATATTGCCAAGAGACCCACATGGAAACGATTACGTCGAAAATTCCGTTGATAAACACTACACACTAAAACTAGTTAAAGCGACTTAAGGTCAGGCCACACAAATATTGACGACAGGCAAACGGGTCCGTCCCGAACTTGCGAAATATAACATCCGATTCCACCGATAACTATTCGAGAGGAAGGTAAGAATTGGTTCGGATTACGGTTTAATTTCAGGTTTCATCTGCAAACGGGAAGCTATGGACAGGACGCGGTAATTGCCTTTGCAAATAAGATTGGCAGTCGACACAAATCTTGTAAATCTCGACTTATTATCTTTTGGCCTTTAATTATCATTCTTCCACCCAATTTTTTTTTACGGACATTTCGCCCGCCTGGAAAACAACCCGATTGGCTGTAGTTTCCGAAGGAATTGACGGAAAAAATCTCACTCGGCGGCCATTTTGTCTACATCCTCGCTGCCTACGGCTCCATCTTTCCTCACATCGTTTATCTCCTCATCTGAAAGTCCCACGACCTCACGAAGAATTTCAGTTGTATGTTCACCCAAAAGGGGAGAGCGAACAACTTCTGATGGAGAATCAGACAATTTTATGGGATTACCAACACTCAGATATGGACCACGTTCCGGATGTTGGACTTCCACGATGGTACCGGTTTCTCTAAGCGATGGTTCTTCGGCAATCTCTTTCATCGACAGAATGGGACCCATGGGAATATCAAGTGGATTGCAAAGCTCCATGACCTCAAACTTTGTTTTGGTCTTGGTCCACTCCTCGATTGTATCAAATATGTGGCTGAGTTTGTCTAGCCGGGCATCCGGTGTGGCATATCCCGGATCATCCTTCCATTCCGGTTTGCCTATAACGTCGCAAATCTTGGTCCAGACGGGTGCCTGGGTAATGAAATAAACATAAGAATCAGGATCGTTCTCCCATCCCTTGCACCTCAAAATCCATCCTGGCTGCCCCCCTCCGGAATCATTGCCGGCTCGTGGCGTGGCATCACCGAAGGGAATACCTTTTCCAAACTGGCTGTATTCCTTGAGCGGACCGTGTGACAGGCGCTGTTGATCGCGAAGCTTAACCCGGCAAAGATTGATGACGCCGTCTTGCATCGCGGCCGTTACCCGCTGACCCCTACCGGATTTTTCGCGATGGAAAAGAGCTGTTACAATTCCGAGAGCCAGATGAAGCCCAGTACCGGAATCACCGATCTGAGCTGCTGTCACGAGGGGTGGGCCGTCTAGAAATCCCGTTGTAGACGCTGAACCACCGGCACATTGGGCAACATTTTCATAGACTTTACAGTCTTCATAAGGGCCGGGACCAAATCCTTTAATAGATGCATAAATCATCCGCGGATTGATCTCCTGAATGCGCTCCCATGAGAAGCCCATTCGATCCAGCGCGCCGGGTGCAAAATTTTCCACCATTACATCGCACTGTTCGATCAGCCGGGTGAAGATTTCCTTTCCGCTGTCTGACTTCGTGTTAAGCGTTATGCTGCGCTTGTTGTGATTCAGCATAGTGAAGTACAAACTGTCGACATCCGGAATGTCGCGGAGTTGACCCCGGGTCGCGTCACCTACTCCTGGCCTCTCAACTTTGATTACATCTGCACCAAACCAGGCCAGCAGTTGAGTGCAGGTGGGACCGGATTGGACATGGGTCATGTCGAGAATGCGAACCCCTTCAAGAGCTTTGGTCATGATCGTCTCATTCATTCCTTAGTTGTTTTCAAATCCTGTTTTTATTGACAGCACATGAGGTATGATCGGCAGCAGCCTACTTATACATGGTCTGAGCCTTGGTACCCGGCGCATATTCCCGCGGATCGACCCAGATATTTACAACCGCAGAACGCCCGTCACGGGCGATTGCTTCCCTGGCACGGAGCAAAGCCGGACCGATCTCGTTGGGATCCCGGACTTCTTCGCCGTAACCGCCCAGCATTTCCGCGAATTGAGAGAATGGCACATCGCCAAGAAGATTGCCGACATTGCCGCGCTGCTCGCCATATTTCGAGATCTGGCCATATCGGATCTGGTTCATGGCCGAGTTGTTGCCAATCACCGCGAGATAGGGCGCGTTAAATCTATTGGCAGTTTCCATATCAAAAGCCGTCATTCCAAACGAGCCATCTCCGTAATAGCAAATTACTTCTTTATTGGGGTGTGCAAGTTTTGCAGCCATTGAAAAACCAGTGCCAACACCGAGGCTACCAAGGGCACCAGGATCCATCCAGTTGCCTGGACCACGAGGCTGAACAGCCTGTGCGCTGATCGTGACGACATCGCCGCCATCACCAATGTAGATAGTATCATCAGTCAGAAATTCATTTATTTCCCAGGCGACACGATAGGGATGTATGGGCTGGTTGTCCGATAAAAATAACGGCATCAGCTTTTCCGTTTTCTCGCCTTCTTCAGCCCGCAGAGTTTTCATCCACTCCCGACGCTTCGCTTGATTTCCTTTGTCGATACGTCCGGTACATGCCTCTCCCACAGCTTTAAGAATTGCACCGGGATCACCTGCAAGTCCGAGCGATATATCCCTGTTTTTGCCCACCGTGCGATAGTCCAGATCGATTTGCACCAAAGTCGCGTCGTCCCGAATGCGCCTTCCGTAGCCCATTCTAAAATCAAACGGTGTGCCGACAATGATAATTACGTCCGCTTTGTCGAAAGCTGTGCGGCGCGTGCGATTGAAATGATGAGGGTCTCCAGGAGGCAAAAGACCGCGCCCCGCACCGTTTAGATAAGTCGGAATATCGAGTTGGCGTACAAGGTCGATGGCTTCGTTGTGCCCTCTGCTTAAAAAAACCTGCTGTCCGAGAAGAATAGCGGGGCGCTCAGAGTTAATCAGGATATCTGCGAGCCGGTCAATATCAGCGGGATCGCCGACGGATTTGGTTGAAGCACGATAGTGGCCGGGTTCCGGGATGCGGGCCGTCTCGATTGGTATTTCCCGGTCAAGTACATCCCGGGGAATTTCCAGATAGGAGGGGCCGTAGGCCCCGGCAAAGCATTCTCTGGCGGCCATGGATATCATGTCGGCGATACGCTCTGTCGAACGTACGCCAGCGGCAAATTTGGTGATGGGTGCCATCATATCCACGTGGGGAAGGTCCTGAAGCGAGCCCTGCTTGTGTTGTGAGAGCGCCCCCTGACCACCAATATGCAGGATTGGGCTTTCAGACCGGAGTGCCGTAGCGATTCCGGTTACAGCATTGGTGCAACCCGGACCGGCCGTTGTGACAACGCATCCAAGTTTACCCGTCTGCCTTGCATAACCGTCAGCGGCATGTGCGGCGACCTGTTCATGGCGAACATCAATTATCCTGATATCTTCATCAACACAGCCGTCGTAAATATCGATGATGTGACCGCCACATAAAGTGAATATCGTATCAACACCTTCGTTTTTAAGTGCTTTGGCAACGAGATGCCCGCCGGAAATTACGGATTCGTCCCTACTTTTCTGCTTGAGGGTATCCTCAGCTGTTGTGGACATTCTTTCCTCCTGACTTAGTTTTCGTTCTGTCGTTCATAATTGGCTTAATCGATGTTAAAGTTAACTTTCTGTTCGACGTGAGCCCTGAGATTCAATGTGTGCTCCCGAACCCTGCGCTCGGCGAGTTCCGTGTTCCGTTCTTCCAGAGCTTCAATGATGTGCATGTGGTCAACAATGGAACGATCCGCACGGTCATCATCGGATATGGTTGCCGCCCGAATGGCCCTTACATGCATGAAAAATGCATCCGCCGTTTGTTTTAAAAGTTTGTTCTTACTCAAGTTCAGAATGGATTGATGGAACTGAATATTCGCATCGGAATATTCATCGATACGAGCTCTAACCTTCTTTCCGTCAAATGTTGAAAACATTTGTCGCAGGGTAGCAATTTCCCCGTCGGTGGCATTTTCAGTAATGAGCCTTGCAGCCATACTTTCCAGAGCGGCCCAGACTGTAACCATTTCCAGAATTTCGCCCTTCGATTTTCTGACAATAAACACGCCGCGGCGCGGTACAATGTGTATCAGCCCTTCCTGATCCAATCGGGCCAGGGCCTCGCGAAGTGGGGTGCGGCTGATGCCAAACTGTTGCGAAAGTTTCCGTTCATCAAGGCGAAGCTCCGCGTTCTGATCATAGATGTTCATAGCTGAGATAGCGGATTTCAGGGAATCATAAATCCTGTTTTTCAGGCTGAAACCCTCTTCAATTTTCTGAATATCGAGCTGAATTGTTGTCATCGTTAAAGATCAGACCGGCTAATCTAATGTGAGGCGACCCATGTTGACGGGGTAGTCGCTATTTTGCGGTGTATTTTTTACACTCAATTCTTGTGGTATACCATATACCACAAGGCTCATGCAATCCAATAAATTGCTCTTTTTATTAATAAAAGACTATGAATATTCTGCAACCAAGGTCAAGAAAAAGATTATAAATCATCAAGTTAATGTCAGGCTTCAGAGATATCATTAAAGCTGACAAAACTAGTTACGCGCAATCAGGCGAAGAGCGGGTCTGATCAGCGGCACCGCTAACAGAACAAGGGCGGTAATCATGATTGGCGCTGCGAACGGTCTGGTAAAAAAGATGGCAAAGGATCCGTTGTCGATGAGCAGTGATTGGCGCAGCGCCGGTTCTGCAAGCGGTCCTAGAACTATGGCCAGAACAGCCGGGGCCAATGGATAGTCGAGCTTGCGCATGAGATATCCCATAATCCCAAAACCGATCATCAGCCAGACATCATGCAAATCCTGCGTTGGTGCATATCCGCCGATAAGACAGAGCACAAAAATGATGGGAGCCAGAATTGTGAAAGGCAATTTCAGAATCCCGATGAACGCGGGGATAAATGCGATATTGATAATAACCGCAAAGAGATTGGCGGCATAAAGGCTGGCAATTAATCCCCAGACAAATTCCTGGTGGTCAACAAAAAGCCGCGGACCGGGTTCCAAGCCCCAAATGACCATCCCGCCGAGCAGAATAGCGGTGGTGGGGGAACCGGGAATTCCCAGGGTGAGCATCGGCAGCATGGACCCCGTGCTTGCGGCATTGTTTGCCGATTCCGGGGCCGCTACCCCGTCGACGGCACCTTTTCCGAAATTGTGGCTGTCTTTCGATATTTGCTTGGCAACGCCATATGCCATCAGGGAGCCTGGTGTTGCACCAGCGGCTGGCAGAATGCCTACAAAATATCCAAGCAAGGATCCCATTAACAAGGCTTTCCAAGCATGCAGTATGTCTTTTAAATTGCTTAGGGTACGGGCGAGCGTGATGGTTGCATCTGACAACATGCTGCGCCCACCTGCTTTGGTTTGTTCTTCGACGGTCCATAGCATTTCACCGATGCCATAAATGCCAATAGCCAGAACAAGAAAATTGATTCCGTGATAAAATCCCGAAATGTCGAAGAAAATAAGTCGAGGTTCGCCACTTATAATATCTACACCTACGGCGCTTAAAACCAACCCTATACATACTGAAAAAATCGTTTTGGGAATGTCATCTCCGCCAAGTCCCACAAACGTGGCAAATGCCAGAAGCATTAGAGCAAACTCTTCAGGGGACCCGAAGACCAGAGCAACTTTAGCCAGGGGAGGGGCGAAGAATGTAAACAGAAGAACCGATATAGTTCCTCCTACGAAGGAAGCGACAGCAGCAATTGTCAATGCCTTGTCGGCTTTTCCTTGCATGGCCAGTGGCCGGCCATCGAACGTTGTCGCAACCGCCGTCGAAGCACCGGGAATTCCCAGCATAATCGAACTGATAGCTCCACCATACATGGCGCCATAGTAGATGGCAGCCAGAAATATAATTGCGCCGGTTGGTGGAACGAGGAAGGTAAGCGGAAGAAGTATGGCAACACCGTTGACCGAACCCAGTCCGGGCATGGCACCGATAAACAGGCCGATTGTGCAGCCCAAGACGATCAGACCAAGATTCAACGGCTGTAAGGCAACTGTAAATCCTTCCAACAGCAGATTTAACGTTTCAATCATATTTCTGTCTTGTTTTTCAGTCCGATTGAATCATTGTCACAATAATAACCTGTAAATCGGGTAGAAGGCCGGTTCTGTATACCCCTTGGGCAGTGTTATCTTCAGGGCGACCTCAAAGAACATGAATGTTGCGACTGGAACCAGAACGCTGACCAGCGCAGTGAGCCTCCAGCTATGGTTTCCAATGATTTTCAAGTAAAATATCATGAATAGCGGCAGGGCCCCGTAAACGCCAATGATATAGAATGCAGCAACTGTTACCACCAGAGAGGCTGCAACCAGTCCAACATCGACGATGACCTTGGGTTCCATATAAACTTGTCCGGAAGAGGCAATCGGTCCGGTTTTCCTGAACCACCGGTAAATAGTTACACCACAGCAACCCAACATTATTACCGACAACCAGAATGGCCAAGCGCCCCCACCGGGTCCTTCATCGGGAATCCAACCAATGGGCAGTTCGGCGCTCTTCCACATGAAATAAACCGAAAGACATGCCATAGCAATGGCCATAAGCAGTTCGGCTTTACGCATGACAAATGTCTCTCCGGATCAATAAACGGTGGCAAAACGTATTTTGTCACCGTCTTATTGTCTGTTTACTGCCGGTTTGTCAGAGGATGCACTCTGGGAGCTAACCCTGCAATGCGCCCATCTCTATCAGCATTTGCCGATGGATTTCCCGTTCTTTCTTCCAGTAATCCAAGAGCTCCTTACCGGTTAACATATCACCTTGCAAACTTCGTTTTGTGCGGTAGGTGGTCCACTCTTCCGATGCAAAAACACGTTTGAACAAATCGGTGTAATAGGCCACAGCCTCAGGGTCCATGTCAGGTGCCCCCACCACTGTGCGCTGCATAAAGTAGACAAAATCCTTGCCAAGCTCTTTGAAGGTCGGTGTATTCGGGAAGACCTTGAGCCTTGTTGGCGTGAAAGCAGCAATTGGCTTGGTTGTGCCGGCCTGATAAAATCCAAGCTGCTCTGATGGATTATTGACTGTCGAATCCGCGTTTTTGCCAGCGAGTTCCTTAGCAACCCGTCCTCCGCCCTTGTACGGTACATATTTCATGTCCAGGCCATAAGCCTTGTTTAAAAAATCGGTAAGCAGGTTGTCTTCGGAATTTTTGCCGGTACCAGCCATTATCCAATTGTTACCCTTGGCTTTTGCCGCCTTCACAAAATCATCCACATTGTTGATATCTTTCCGGTCTGAATGCACCCAAAGCAGGAAAGTATCTTCAGCCATACGTGCGATCGGCGTGAATTTTTCGATGTTTATATTCAGCTTAGGCTGACGAAGCGGTGTCGTGTAAAAGCTGTTCAAGGTGAACATAATGGTATGGTTGTCACCTTTTTTGCCGTTAAGGTAGATCAGTGCCTCTGCACCCGTTCCACCGGGCTTGTTTACCGGAGTTACGGGAACAGGCGCCATCTTATTTTTTGCAATAATGGATTGCATAAGGCGCACCGCTTTATCCGCGCCGCCGCCTTTTCCGGCCATAACAACAAACTCGATCGGTTTTTGAGGTTCCCACGCAGCATTGGCGGATTGCGGGAAAAATGCATATGTGGCAGCTATTAAAACTGTTAAAGACAATTTGGGGTAATGCCAAACGTTACCTAAAGTTCTCATTAACTTCCTCCCAATTTTTTTGATGGCAATTCAGGATTCTAAGTTGACATATTATTCTGGCCCCTAGAGTGTTTCATAAATCTGTCATAGTCAACTTACAAATCCAGGATACGCTTAATGCTTTGGTATTAACGCGCTTATTTCCATGTATATTTGTCGTTAAACCAAGCTGAAATTTGGCGTCACGTTCGGATTGAATAAAGTAGATTGCAAAATATAAAGTAGATTGCAAAATTAAGGAAGTCTGACTTTTTATTGCCTTGGTCTATTGACTTCGTCCTAACACATGAAATTTTGTCATTCTCTGTTCTCTTTAAACCCACAACAAGCGTTTGTAAGTAAAGTTTGTTAAAGGTTTAACGCGCCGAATGGTGTTTTAATTTCACGATTGGTCATATAATGTACGCCAGAAAACAACTACGGATTTAATCAAACAATGACAAAATCAGACGTTCGCGAGATTCCTCCGGGTGCCGGACGCAGAAAAAATTTCGCCTTTCCAAAGGGCCGGCAGCTCAGTGAACAGGCGCTTGAGGAAATTCGCGTGCTTCTGGGTAATCATTCACGCAACAGAGATCAGCTGATTGAAATTCTTCATCTGGTGCAGGATCGCAAGGGCTGTCTTAGCGCATCTCACCTTCAGGCAATAGCCAGTGAAATGGGCCTGCCGATGGCTGAGGTCTATGAAGTGGCTTCTTTTTATGCCCATTTTGATATCGTTCTCGAAAATGAAATCCCGCCACCGCCAATCACCGTTCGCGTTTGTGACTCGATAACATGCATGATCAACGGGGCAGAACAGCTGATCAAGGAGCTTGAGAACGGAACTGACAACTCCAGTATCCGCGTATTGCGCGCGCCCTGCATGGGGAGGTGCGAGGTTGCACCGACGGTGGAAGTTGGCCACCGGCATGTCGACAAAGCGACCTTCGATTCTGTTCAGGAAGTAATCGGTTCAGGCAACCACAAAGCGCCAGACATCCAATACACGGACTATCAGTCCTATCGTCGCGAGGGGGGATACCAGCTTCTTGAAAAGTGCATCGCTGGCGCGATGAAGGCGGAAGAAATTATATCAGTATTGTCTGATGCGGGATTGCGCGGTCTGGGTGGTGCCGGGTTTCCAGCGGGAAGAAAGTGGCAGTTCGTACTGGCGGAATCAAAACCGCGTTTGATGACAATTAACGCAGACGAGGGGGAACCAGGCACGTTCAAGGACCGTTACTATCTCGAGCGGGATCCACACAGGATGCTGGAGGGCGCTTTGATAGCAGCCTGGGCCGTCGAGGCCGAGCGCTGCTACATCTATGTTCGTGATGAATATCCTTCGGTGCTCAATATCATCGATAAGGAAATCAGGGAGCTGGAAGCATCAGGCCTTACCAGCCATTGTGGTCTGGAGCTGCGCCGTGGTGCTGGGGCATATATCTGTGGCGAAGAATCAGCAATGATCGAATCGATTGAGGGGAAACGTGGTCTGCCACGGCATCGGCCGCCATACATTGCACAGATTGGACTATTTGGGCGTCCAACACTTAATCATAATGTTGAAACTCTGTACTGGGTCAGGGACATAATCGAGAAGGGCGCGGATTGGTTTTCCCGGCAGGGTCGACGAAGTCGTAAAGGGATCCGCTCGTTCTCGGTTTCAGGGCGGGTGCGTGAACCCGGTGTAAAACTCGCTCCGGCCGGAGTAACGGCCCAGGAGCTGATTGATGAATTCAGTGGTGGACTGCTGGATGGGCACAAATTCAAAGGTTATCTTCCCGGCGGGGCATCTGGCGGCATACTGCCGGCGACCATGGCGGACATTCCTCTCGATTTCGGCACACTGGAGGATTACGGATGTTTCGTCGGATCCCATGCCGTGATTATATTGTCAGATCAGGACGACATGAAAGAGGTTACATTGAATTTGATGCGCTTTTTTGAAGACGAAAGCTGTGGACAATGTACACCGTGCCGGAACGGCACGGAAAAAGCCGTGCGTCTTATGGAAAACGGTATATGGGACGGGGCTCTGTTAGAGGAACTGTCCCAGGTTATGGCGGATGCCTCCATTTGCGGTCTGGGCCAGGCCGCGCCTAATCCAATCAGATCCTTAATAAAATATTTTCCGGAGGAATTCTCATGAGCGATAAAATCGCTTTCGAAATGGACGGATTGACCGTTGAAGCTGAACCTGGGGAATCCATCTGGCAAGCTGCCCGACGTGTCGGAGTTTCTATTCCTCATCTCTGCCATTCAGCAGAACCTGGCTACCGTTCTGACGGTAATTGCCGGGTCTGTATGGTAGAGATTGAAGGTGAGCGCGTGCTGGCTGCGTCATGCATAAGAAAACCGACGCCGGGGCTTAAAGTTGTGACAAACAGTGCGCGTGCGAAAAAAGCACGGGAAATGGTATTTGAGCTTCTGATCGCCGATCAGCCTCCCAAATCTCAGGCTCATGATCCGCAATCAAAGTTTTGGAACTGGGCGGCGGATATCGGTATTGAGCGAAGCCGGTTCCCGTCCAGGGAGCCCGTGGATTGCGACAGTAGTCACCCTGCAATGGCCGTTAATCTGGATGCATGCATTCATTGCGGTCTCTGCGTTCGCGCCTGCCGTGAGGTTCAAGTTAATGATGTCATTGGCATGGCATATCGCGGATCCGGATCAAAAATTGTTTTTGATTTTGATGCCGCCATGGGAGATAGCACCTGTGTCGCCTGTGGCGAATGTGTTCAGGCTTGTCCGACCGGCGCGCTGATGGAAGCAAATCTACTGAACGAAGAAGGCGTTCGAACGGAATTTGAAGATCGTTCTGTTGACACGCTTTGTCCTTATTGTGGTGTGGGATGTCAAACCCGCATGCACATAAAAAATGACAGAATCCTGTATGTCGATGGCCGTGATGGTCCTGCAAACAATAATCGCCTGTGCGTCAAGGGCCGCTTTGGCTGGGATTATATTTATAATGAACACCGCTTGACCAGGCCCCTGATACGTAAAGCGAATGCGCCCAAACGCTGGGATATTGAAATCAATCCGGCGGATCCTTCCGAATATTTCAGAGAAGCGAGCTGGGAAGAGGCTCTGGAAAAAGCCGCTTCTGGTTTGGCGCGCGCGCGCGACAACCATGGCGGTTCGGCATTGGCCGGGTTTGGATCTGCAAAATGTTCAAATGAAGAGGCCTACCTGTTTCAGAAACTTGTTCGCACCGGTTTTGGCACCAATAATGTGGATCACTGTACCCGGCTTTGTCATGCCTCTTCTGTGGCGGCGCTCATGGAGGGCATAGGATCCGGGGCTGTCACAGCCCCTTTCAAAGCAGCAGAGGACAGTGACTGTGTCATTGTGATCGGTGCGCGTCCGGAGCAAAACCATCCCGTCGCGGCGACCTTTTTCAAAAATGCCGCAAAAAAAGGCACAAAATTGATTGTCATGGATCCGCAGGGTCAGGGTCTGTCCCGCTATGCGAGTCACGTGCTGCAGTTCAAACCTGGTCAGGACGTCGCCCTCCTGAATGCCATGTTGCATACAATCATCGAGGACGGGCTTACGGATGAACAGTATATTCAGGCGCATACCGAAGGTTTTGAAGAGCTCAAAAAACGTGTATCGGAATTCTCACCTGAAAAAATGAGTGAGGTTTGTGGCATAGCTGCCGAGAAGATTAGAGAAGTTGCCCGGCTATATGCGACATCTGAAAGGTCGATCGTATTCTGGGGAATGGGCATTTCGCAGCATGTCCATGGAACCGACAATGCACGGTGTCTCATCGCCCTCGCGCTTGTCACCGGCCATATAGGGCGTCGGGGAACGGGCCTTCACCCCCTGAGGGGGCAGAATAATGTTCAAGGGGCATCGGACGCCGGACTTATTCCCATGGTTTATCCCGATTATCAGCCGGTCGAAGATGAAGACGTGCGAAAACGTTTCGAGAAGGCCTGGGGCCAGAGACTGGATCCGGTTAAGGGCCTTACCGTGGTGGAAATCATGCACGCTGTGTCAGCTGGAGAGATCAGGGCGATGTACATTCAGGGGGAAAATCCAGCTATGTCCGACCCGGACCAGAAACATGCCCGGGAAGCACTCTCAAATCTGGAACACCTCGTGGTTCAGGATATATTTCTCACGGAAACCGCTTGGCAGGCCGACGTTGTTTTGCCGGCGTCTGCTCATGCGGAGAAGCTGGGGACTTACACCAATACCAACCGTGAGGTGCAGCTAGCCCGCCCGGCAGTTTCGCTGCCGGGAGAGGCACGCCAGGACTGGGAACTAATTCAGGAAATCGGAAAGAGAATCGGTCTGGACTGGAACTATTCCCATCCCCGGGAAATCTATTCCGAAATGGCCGCACTGATGCCATCTCTGACTAATATCAGCTGGGAGCGTCTGGAAGCGGAGGATGCGGTGACCTATCCGGTTGATGGGCCGAATGTTCCGGGTAACGAGATAATGTTTTCTGATAGTTTTCCAACTAAGGATGGTCGGGCCCGGCTTGTTCCGGCTGGTCTCGTTCCTCCGGATGAACTCCCCGACGAGACCTACCCGTTTGTGCTGACTACTGGCCGCCTGCTCGAGCATTGGCATACCGGAGCAATGACCCGCAGGGCAAGTCTGCTCGATCGACTTGAACCCGTGCCGGTGGCCCTGTTAAATCCACGGCAGTTGGAAAGCTTCAGTCTGTCCCCTGGTGATGAGGTGAAGGTGACGACGCGAAGGGGTTCAATCAATATCGCAACCCGATCTGACGGACAGGTTCCCGAAGGGATGATCTTTATTCCTTTCTGCTTCAGCGAAGCCGCAGCTAATTTGCTTACAAATCCTCAACTGGATCCTTATGGTAAAATTCCCGAGTTCAAATTCTGTGCTGCACGCGTTGAAAGTGTCCGCGAAACCACCAATGTACCACAACAGACAACGTGAATCTTTCTGGTCTCGGGAATCGGAAACTGACTAGAATTTATTCAGGTCTTGGTAGGCCAGCTCGAAAACCCTGCGTCTTTCCAGCTCTTCGACTGGTCCATCGGCGGTTTTCAGGCCCCTGCCAATCATATCGACGGTCCAGTTGTGTTTCCCTGTATCGATACGCAGCAGATTGTATCGTGCCAGTGTTTCATCTCCGGCCATCCCACGCGAAGCGGAAGGTACGCCTAATATAGAGATATCGCCGCCGCAAGATTCGAGCCTCGCAACTGACTGGCGATGAAGGTGACCGTAGAGGACGAGTTCGCTGCCCGTCTCCCTGAGCAGGGCCGACAGAGATTCGCCATCTCGAAGCGCGCGCGACCATCCTGTTTGCCAAGGCAGCGGAGGGTGGTGAATGAGGACGACGCGAAATAAATTCATGCGTCTCAAACAGATCAGGATTGTGCGAAGAGCCTTTCGCTGAACCTCGCCAAGTTTTCCCGACGCCATAAAAGGAGGCGTTGGAATGCCGCTTCTTAACCCGACCAGTGCAATATTGCCAAATCGCCTTATGAACGGGAAGTCAGAAGTTAGAGCTTCGTGCAGGCCGATCTCATGTATCAATTCCTTCCCAGCCAGATTGTCAGTCATATAATCGCGCAGTAGGTCCATGCCCTTGCCCGGAGCAAGCGGTACATAGGCATCATGATTACCGGGAATGATAGTGACATTTTCAGAGCGGCCCAAATGAGCCAGCCAGCGCCTTGCTATCTCGAATTCTAGGGTCGTCGAGATGTTTACCAGGTCGCCTGTTATGACAATATGATCAGGCTGCTGTAATTTGAGATCGTCGATCAACTTCTGAAGAACGGCAAATAGATGTATTTTTTTTCGTTTCCGGTGCCAATTCAAATAGCCCAGTATCCGCTTTCCCATCAGTTCATTTACTGAAACTTTCGGCAGTGGGGATAGATGGATGTCTGAAAGATGGGCGATTGTAAAGGTGGGCATCGATTTTTAATCTATTGATAAATGAATTGCATAAATTTTAAACTCGTGTCACTCGAAGTTTGTGTTCTTTCAACCGGCGCCATCTATCTTAACACCGATCAAGCGGGAAACCAGTGACATAGTTTCCATGACGGGATTTTCCGAGCTATTAATTCATATAGTTAAATCTAAGGGATATTTATGAAACTGAATGAGTAGATCGGGCGATTGATCCTGCAGCCAATTTGGCGGTTAACGAGAGGACAGACCTTGGGTGCACAAGGTATCATTCTTGATGAAGACGATCAGGTTCTCCTTGTCCGACACGGTTACAGGCCGGGCTGGCATTTTCCTGGCGGTGGTGTGGAATGGGGCGAAACGGTAGAAGCAGCACTTAGACGTGAGCTACTTGAAGAGGTGGGTATCAAAACCGAATTTTCTCCGGAATTACATGGTGTTTTCTTGAATTTTGAAAACTTTCCCGGCGATCATATATTTGTCTATCTGGTAAGAAAGTGGGAGCTGATTGGATTTCCAGAACCGAACAACGAAATAAAGGAAATTAGGTTTTTTCGGCGGGACGAACTTCCGGAAACGCTCGTCGACGGTGCGCGCAGACGATTGAGAGAGATTTTTGATGGTGATCCCATTAATGAGAACTGGTAAGACAGGCTCTGCAGAATTAATAGATTTCCCAAGGAGAATTCAGGCTTATTCTCTTGCAAGTGCTGAATGATATCTGAATATGATCGACATTGTAATTGCTGGTGAGGAAACAGGGGATGCAGAATCCATTGCGGCACTTTACGAAAGAGCTTTTGGTCCCGGCCGTTTCGCGAGAACGGCATACCGGGTCAGGGAAAGTCACAGATTCCAGTATGATCTGTCGCGGGTTGCTCGGTTGAATTCGGATGGAACGATCAAGGGTACATTGCGTTTCACCGCCATCTCGATAGGTGACAAATCTGGTGCCTTGTTACTTGGGCCTCTTGCGGTTGATCCGGCCTCAGTAGGAACGGGGATTGGCAGGGCTATGGTAAAGGATGGTTTGTCACGTGCTTGTTCGAAAAACTATGGGCTGGTAGTTCTTGTCGGTGACCTGGACTATTATCAGCAATTGGGATTTCAAAGAACGCGTCCGGGGCAGTTGATTTTCCCGGGTCCCGTCGACCCCATGCGGATCCTCGTACATGAATGTCGCCAGGGGGTTCTTGAAAACTATTCAGGTCACGTGACAGCCGTACGATAACTCAACAATTGCAATCAGTTTGTCCATTTGCCATTACTGAGCCGCGTCAGCGCCCCTCCCGGAACCAGGTGAAGGTGATGACTCCGAGCAGGGCAAGAAGGGCCAAAAAACCGGCAATTAATGGTATAAGCCTTACCCCTTTAACCTGATAGGCATCCCTCTCCCGTAACCCCAGCCAATTGGATCCGTGCATGATGCGCGCTGACCGCAGCATTGAGATCCGGGGCAGGGTTACATCATCTGGGTCGTCGGAACGAGCAGTCCAGAATGTGCCGCCGCCGGATGGTTTAAGGGAAGGGTCAAGAATGTCAACTGTGGCAGCCACGTCGGAAAATTCTTTTGAATTCAGGGGGCCAACATGTGCAATCGCTGAAAGTTCACCGGACTTCAATCGGTAAAGACCGGGTAATTTTGTATCCACCGTTTTATTCCAAAGGCCTGGCTGGTTTTTTTCTAGAATGACCTCGGAAACCTCGCCATCAGGCCCAACAACTGTTACCGGAGAAATCTCATCACTCATGGAACGCCGTTCAAGAACAATCTGATCGCCAGTTCCTTTTGCCCGTAAGAATTCTTCTTCAAGGTCCGGCTCTTTCATCAGCCAATGGGAAAGACGCCTCAACAGCGCCGTATAAGGTCCGCCGCCCTCGAATCCGCGCGCCCACAGCCAGGCATGATCAGAAAGTAACAGAGCGACGCGGCCCTCACCGTAGCAACGGAGAATCAGAAGTGGTTTTTCCTCAGGGCCTTTCATAAGAATACGTCCGTCTTTGGCTTCGGCCTCGATAACCCGGAACCAGCGCCCCCACTGAGGACGCCCGTCAGTTCCTGCAGACGGCAGATTTCTGGTAACCGGATGCTTGTTGCCCGCTTCTGTAATCTGAGCCTTAAACGGCTGTTCAATTAAACGACCTGTAGGTGATGCGGGCAAAATTTGTGACAATGGGGTTCGATATAGGCTCGAGGAATCCGAAAAGCTTTTACCGGCGGCGACCAGTACGGCTCCTCCCTTCCGCACATATCTGGCGACATTGTCAAGATAGAGCAGGGGTAAAACTCCACGCTGTTGATAGCGGTCAAAAATAATCAGGTCGAACTCTTCCAGTTTTTCAGAAAACAGTTCCCGGGTCGGAAATGCGATCAGCGAAAGCTGGTTTATGGGAGTTCCGTCGTGCTTCTCCGGTGGTCTCAGAATGGTAAAATGAACGAGGTCAACAGCGGCATCGGATTTCAGCAAATTTCGCCAGGTGCGCTCCCCGGCGTGGGGTTCGCCTGACACTAAAAGTACGCGAAGATTTTCTCTTACGCCCTCCGCCGAGATAGCCAGCCTATTATTGGCCAGAGTTAATTCATTTTCT
>Ga0307434_1000506_pt1 | contig 26038 bp, 35 predicted proteins | sample SalMarWE160220MG_FD_202156 | JGI IMG/M metagenome (GOLD analysis project Ga0307434, IMG submission 202156) | Salt marsh sediment microbial communities from the Plum Island Ecosystem LTER, Massachusetts, United States - WE1603-220 | ecosystem: Environmental > Aquatic > Marine > Intertidal zone >... | reverse complement strand
ACTGGGTTTAGCAGAGGATAAGCCTCTGATCTTTGCGCCCATCAGCGGACCCACAAAGGAACGCGCCTATTTCACGGGGTTACTGCGGCAAATCTTCAGCCGATTCCCTGACGAGTATCAGACTGTTATGTCCCTTGGCTATCCTAAAGCTTCAGCGGAACCTGTCAATGACGGAAACCTGACTATCCACGGGTGGATTCCTAACCGTTTCGAATACCTGAAGGCATGCGATGTTGTTGTCTCTAGGGGCGGACATGGAACATTGTCTCAGTCAGTTTGTTACGGCAAGCCGCAGATTCTTGTTCCCACACCCAACCACACTGAGCAACTTAACAACGCGAAAAAGGCTGAGGAGTTAGGAGTCGCCGAAATCGTGCAGCAGGAAGACCTTAACAGGAATGTTCTGCTGGAGACTGCCAGAAAAATTTTGGAGGACAACCAGTTCCAAGAGAGAGCACAGCAAATCCAGAGGGAAGTATCGAAGTGGGATGGCTTGGAAACCGCCGCCAGAATAATTGTTGATGCTGCACAAACAGACTGAGGATAAGCTGTTTTGGGAGAAAGTTAACTTAATTGCTAGTGTATAAAGAGGAACAATTCAACTGCTGAGCGGAGACAAAAAGTTCTGAACCTATAATACCGAAAAATGTTGACCACGTTAGGTTTTTTTCCTGAAGTTCATTCCAAGAACGTACAGTTCCGCGCTCTTTGATCTGCTAGCCTTTGGTTTAACCAGCTTCACGAAACTGAAATGCTGTCTCACCTCGTCAACAAAGTTGCTTAGCATGTTTCCCTGAAAGACTTTAACGAAGAAGTTTCCTCCAGACCGCAGAATAGAGGCTGCTATCTGTAGAGAGTTGCTTGCGAGGTCGATTTGGCGGGCGTGGTCAAGCTCCCAGACTCCGGAGACGTTAGGAGAAACGTCGGAGACAACAACGTCGGCTGAACGGGACAAAAACTCTAGGATATCCTGAATTGTTTGAGGTTCAGCAACATCACCGATGATGGTGCGAACGTTGGGCGAGTCAAGAGGCTCTATCGGTTTCTGGTCAACCGCTAAAACAAACCCTGAGTCTCCCACAAGTTTTCTGGCAGCCTGCGTCCACCCGCCGGGGGTAGCCCCCAAATCCACCACCACATCGCCGGGCTTGATGAACCTATATTTTTTTGCTGCCTGAAGAAGTTTATATGATGCCCGTGAACGAAATTTTTCCTCTTTTGCTTTCCGATAATAGTATTCTTTTTTCCGGTTTTTAACCCATGCGTTAGGCAAAACTAGCTTTCACCAGAACTTTCTGTTTCCAGCTGGTCTTCTCCCAGAATCCAAGCGGTCAGCCTTGGACAGTGGTTGGGAGAAATTGGGCTCCAAGCTCCGCATCTTGCATCGTTCGGACACATTAAACAGGGAGCGTCAATAATGGAATTGAGGGATACAGGTTTATTTTTTGGATAAAGGCGGTACGTCCATCTTCCGTCATAAAGTTCCTTTTCGCGGAGAATCAGTCCCTTGGTCTCCAGTTTTAGGGCGATTCTGCTTCCTTCTCTGCTGCTGGCGTCCAGTTTTCTCCACAGCTCGGATTGAAGCACGCCGTCGTTTCCGTTGTTGGAAATAACGTTTAATGCTTTGTGTTCCAGTTCGTTGCGTCTAGGCATCTGACTTCTGTCCTTCAAGTCTTCCTAATATATAGGGCACTTTAAGGCATAAAAGGATGTATGGTTTTTTTCTCTATTTACATGCATCAGTAAACAGGGTATCACCTTTGGCTAACCGAACTGCGAAACGTTTTAACACGCCGAAACAGCATAATCTTCCCTGCAAACCAGAAAATCACAATCAAACACGGTTTGGAGGAACCAAAAACTTGCCAGCAAAACATTCAGAGGACTCTTACTGTCTAGGCATCGAATCCACAGCAGACGATTTCGGCGCCGCAGTAGTCTCCTTTGACGGCAGGGTTCTCTCCAACATAAACGACACCTACATGCCGAAGGAGGGAGGAATACATCCGCGGGAGGCAGCTAGGCACCACGCCGAAGTTGCAGAACAAGTCCTTGCAGAAGCCCTCCAGAAAGCAGCAATCAAGCCTCAGGACGTTAGTTTGGTGGCGTTTTCTCAGGGTCCAGGGTTAGGTCCCTGCCTCCGCACAGGCGCAACCGCAGCCCGCGCCCTAGCCTCCTATCTGGACGTTCCCCTCGTGGGAGTCAACCATTGCGTGGGTCACATCGAAATCGGCAAGCTGGCAACCGGAGCCAGAGACCCGGTTACATTATATGTTTCGGGGGGAAACACCATAGTCTCAGCCTTCGAAGCCGGCAGATACCGTGTTTTCGGGGAGACCCTAGACATCGCCATCGGTAACTGTTTGGATGTTTTTGCCCGAGCAGCAGGTTTACAGCAGAGACATGGGAAGCCTTTCGGCGCCGTAGTTGAGGAGCTGGCGCGTAAAGGCAAACAGTTTGTTTCTCTTCCCTACACCGTGAAGGGCATGGACCTGTCCTTCAGCGGGCTTCTCACCGCGGCTGTGCAGGCTTTTCAGTCAGGAAAGTATTCTTTGGAGGACTTGTGTTTCAGTCTACAGGAGGTCGCCTTCTCCATGCTGACCGAGGTGACGGAGCGGGCTTTGGCTCACACCGAGAAGCCAGAAGTTCTGCTGACTGGGGGCGTAGCCGCTAACCGGAGGCTGCAGTCGATGCTGGAGACGGTAGCGGAGGAGCATGATGCCCGTTTCTGCGTTGTTCCCCTCAGTCTTGCCGCAGACAACGGCGTCATGATTGCCTGGACCGGGATTCTTGCCTACAAGAGCGGCGTTTCTACAACCATAGAGAAGAGCTACGTTAACGTGAAGTGGCGGCTAGAGGACGTTTATGCGCCCTGGGTGGAGGGATAAAACTGTGCTCATAAAAAAGGGCGCCGAAGCCAGCCTATACTTGGAAAAATGGCATGACCGCAAAGTGGTGATGAAGAGGCGGCTGCCCAAAAGGTATCGCATCCCAGAACTGGACCAGACGATTCGTTCTCAGCGGACAGCGAATGAGCCAAACATCATCCACAAGGCCAAGGAGGCGGGGGTGCCCACGCCCATAGTCTTCATGGTTGACGTGGCAGACGCAAACATTGTCATGGAGTTTGTGGAAGGAAAGCAGGTCAAAGAAGTCTTAGACACCGTTTCCTCGGAGGAAAGGCTGCGGTTGAGCAGACTTATCGGCAGGATGATTGGGCGCCTCCACAGGCACGGAATCATCCACGGCGACCTCACAACCTCAAACATGATTCTGACGCCGCACGGCAGGGTTGTCTTCGTCGACTTCGGGTTAAGCGAAAGGTCCAAGGAGCTGGAGCCGAAAGGAGTTGACCTTCACCTCATGAAACGGGCTCTCCACAGCACCCACCACAAGCACGCAAAAGAGTGCTTCAAGGCGGTCATGGAAGGCTACAGTGAAGCTGTGGGAAAAGAAAAAACACGAAAGGTCACCGCAAAGATACGGGAGATAGAGAAAAGAGGACGCTACGTCTCCGAGAGATAAAAAAAGCTTATACCAAAAAGTTGAAAGCCTCTAATGTTGATGCCTTTACGTTTAATGTTTGTTGAGGTGGTTTGTTGAGGATTCTGCTTGACGAGATGTATGCTGGCTTGAGGGAGTATTTTGAGATTTTAGGCTGGGACGTATTAACCGTCCAAGAGGCGGGGCTGCAGGGAGCAAAAGACAGAGAAGTTGTGGAGTACGCATTAAAGAACAATCTGCTGCTTGTGACGCAGGACCAGAAACCTGCGGAACTGGCGAACCTCAAGGGCGCCAAGTACGTGCTTATCTCCAACGCGATGATAGCCAAAATAGCTGACCAGAAAATAAGAGAAAAATATCCCGACCTCAAACAGTGACAGGCAACATAAAACATTAAATCGGATAGTTACAGAATGTTGCATCCATCCGCTTTAACCAAAAGGGACGACACAGATGAAACAAAAAACTAACTTTCCACATGGTTTTCCGAGGGGCAAAGTAGCCTACTTCGTAACCAGCAACATCCACAAGTTTCTGGAAGCCCGCACTGTACTCTCCGAATACAAGATAGCAACAGCCAAACTCAAGGTAGAGGCGGTTGAGATTCAGGATGACAGCCTAGAAAACATCGCCGAAGCCAGCGTCAAGGATGCGGTGAAGAACTGTGGGCTGCCCGTCTTCGTGGAGGACGCCGGACTCTTCGTTGAGGCACTAAACGGTTTTCCCGGACCGTACTCCAGATACGTTTACGACACAGTTGGACTCGACAGCATCCTCGAACTGATGAAAAACGTAGCCAACCGAGACGCCTACTTCATGTCCGTGATAGCCTTCGGCAGCCCAGAACTGCAGCCAGTCTGCTTCGTCGGCAAGGTAGAAGGAAAAATTTCTCTGCAGAAACGTGGAACCGCTGGTTTCGGCTACGACCCCATCTTTATTCCTCTAGAAGGTGGCGGCAGAACATTCGCGGAGATGACAACCGCAGAAAAAAACAGGTTCTCTCACCGTGCCAGAGCTCTGAGAAAGTTTGCGGAGTGGTATTCCCGTTGCTAGCAAACGAAGATTTTAAATACTCGCGTTCCCTCCGCCTTTAGGGAGCTTCCGGAGAAAAGAGAATCATGCCGAAACAAGAGAAAGGGATGTCGCATCAAACAAGACCTGTAACCAAGAGGCCGCCATCATGGTGCAGATACACGGCTGAGGAAGTGGAAGCCCTAATCATGAAGCTGGCGAAAGAGGGACACCCCCCCAGCAAGATAGGAATAATTCTTCGCGACCAGCATGGTGTTCCATTGACGAAACCCATCGCCGAAAAATCCATCACCAAGATACTTAAGGAGAGAAAGCTTTCTTCGTCTCTTCCCGAAGATTTAGAGAATCTTCTGCGAAAGGCTACGCGCCTTCATGTTCACTACGACAAAAACAAGTCAGATTTACATAACAAGAGGGCTCTCCAGATAGTGGAGGCAAAAATTTACAAGCTCTCCAGATACTACAAACGCAAAGGCGTGCTTCCCCCTGACTGGAAATACACGCCGAAAGCAATCTCCCTCTTCTAGTTTCGGGATTCACTGCTGTCCACTACAAAGTTGAATTGGGAAAAATATTTTGCTTCTGTTTCTGAGTGGATGGCAAATGCTGAAAAGAAAGCTACCAGTTACTTAAGAAAACGGTTACCCTGTCATTTTCTTCATCTCACCAAGGGACAAGACATGCGGAAAAAAGGTCATGAATGTTTTGTCTTAACAAATTTCATTATGCAGCCTCTTCCAATAATTCCTATCTTGCTCTGAGATAGATTCTCCATCTTCATTCCAATGTTTTTAGCTAATCGGGGAAAGAAGGCGTTTAATGGAGAAGGTAAAATTGAAAAATCGAAGTACGCTCTATCAATTTCCTGCAGACCCACTCTTACACCTATTCTTCTTATTGAATAAGGAATACTAACCCTCGCTTTAGGGAAAGGAACACCCATGTAGGAAACAAATTTGCTGAATACTCCCAGAATCTTGGCGATTGTTTCCAGAAACCAAAAAGGGGTTAAAGCGTTAGTGACTGTTACTATAGCCACTCCGTTCGGTTTAAGCAGCCTTGAAATTTCTCTTAAAGCCACATCATCTTGATTTAAGTACTCGATAACTCCAGCGCATACAATAAGGTCGAATGTTCCATCAACAAACGGTAAATTCTCAATGTCGGAAACGCAAAGTAGTGGCTCATCAAGACATGACTTCACAAATAATTCTTTAGTTGAACTGATCATGGAAGAAGAAATATCGGTTCCTACAGTCTTGAATCCAAGTTTAGAAAGGTCAACTAACATTGGGCTTGATCCGCAACCCACATCTAACGCAGCACCGACTCTGTTGCTGATCATCCGCAATATGTATTTATGTCTGATCAAGAGTGTTGGATATTTGTTGGGTGACTGATATTTTTCGTCGAAATAGACTATTGACTGTTTACTGAAAAATTTTTCAGCACGTCGTTTTGTTTGAGCCATCTTCTCCCGCCTTATGAACGTTGAAGAGCAAAACCAATTAAAGAGCACTTGAATTTGTATGATGCACCATTTATAGCTGCTATGCGCTTCAATTCCAGCAGGTCAGATTTTCTGTTAATGCCGCCGGGAATTGTTGTTACGGCACCCAAAAAACTGTTATCTTTAAGAATTTTTTTAGTTTCTTGAGTTATGTTCTTGGTTTTTCCGATTGGATACGAAAACAAGTTGCATTCTTTTTCAGTAACCTTTTCAATTTCTTTTTTGGAGTTAATTATTTCGAATAATGCGATTTCGTAATTAACCGTTCCCAAATTCACGTGATTATGAGTGTGTGCACCGAATGTGATAAGCGGATCATTTTTTAGGTCGCGAAGTTCATTCCATCCTACCGTTATTTGACGAAAACCTTGCACAGTCCCGATTGCTTTTTTGATTTTGTTGATAATGTTAATTCTGTCTGTGTCATTCATGTTGCAAAGTATGGAATTTAGTTCTCTGATGGTGTTTATTTTTTGTGTCATGCTTGAGATGTTAAAGTGCATGTTTCTGCCTTTAACATCCAACTTGAATGATTTTGAATTTGTCATGTTTACTAGATAAGTAAGTTCATCTTCCCATTTTCCTTCACCAGAGTTCAGAAGGTTTGTAATAGGAAAAAGAGTAGCAGGGAACTTGAATTTCTTCAGGATTGGATAGGCTTGTGAATAAAAATCGTAATAGCCATCATCAAAAGTGAGTACGACAGTGTTAGGTGGGATTTCGGTATTATTCTTGATTATGCTTATTATTTCTGAAAGACTAACAATATTCCTTTTTCTGGATAGCCAGTCCATCTGCTTCTGAAAATTCTCTACACTTATAATACAGTCGGGATAAATGTCTGGGCAATCTCTCTGGTTTATACTATGGTAAAAAAGTATTACAGGTCGTTTACGTTTCAAAAAGGTTACTACCTGGAACATGCCAGACGCGTAAATGAAAAAGCAGGTCAAGCCATATAGTATTTCAATTATTTGCCTCAGAACTGGTTTCATTTCCGCCTTTTCCTTCCTCTGCTACTCCCATTTAGTGGCTCCAGCTGAAAAAATTCTGTTACCGCCTAACACACCGTCGTATCCGGGATTGAAGCGTTCACCATGATGATATATGATTCTCTTATTTTTAATCACTGCATCAGCAGCAAATTGCATTGTTTCTCAGTGATAACTATGGGTGACCCCATTAAAAAAGAAATCTGAAAATTAAAGGAGCACTAACGAGTCCGCAGCTCGGGCAGTTTGTAAGATGCAACGGAAAAAGGCGCACCTAACCAAGCCATCTCCCTTTTTTCTATTCTCGCCAGAAAACAGTAACATTAGATTATTTCTTGTATATCGAAAGTTTGCTGATTAGTCACTTAGCTGACCATTAACATAGTGTAAAAGTACCAACTAGAAAGTTTTAATATGCTCTCTTCATCTCAGCTTAATCATGAGTAGTACATTATCAGTACCCCCAAAAAAAGTACTTGTGGTAAGCTATCATTTAACTGAAAATGTGAAAAATCATGTCCGTGAGTAAGCAACAGATTGCCGACCTCACAAAGGACGCATCTGAGGCGGCTAAACTCATTTTGGAGCATGTCGAAGAAGGCGACGTCATACATCTACATTCTCACATAGACGCTGACGGCATATCAGCCGGAGGCATAATGGGGAAGGCATTGTTCAGGGCAGGAGGAAAGTTTCGGTTGCGCCTCGAAAGGTGGATGGACGAGAATGTCGCCGACAGGATAGCAGAAGAAAATGCGGGATTAACCGTATTCAGTGACATGGGAAGCGGCTACCTTGACCTGCTGGGTGAACGGCTGGCCAACCGAGACGTAATCATTCTTGATCACCATCAGCCAGTCGCAGAAGTTCCTCCCAACTTTGTTCATGTCAACCCTCACGCTCACGGCATAGACGGAACCCGCGACCTCAGCGGCTCAGGGGTAGCCTACTTCGCAGCCAAGGAGATGGATGAAAAGAATATTGATTTAGCTTGTATCGCTGTGGTGGGAGCCTTAGGGGATCTGCAGGACAAAAACAAGGAGCGGAGGTTGGGGGGCGCCAACGAGGTTATAGTGGAGGATGCAGTTAAGTCGGGTTGCCTCGCGGTGGAAACTGATCTTCTTTTCTTCGGGAGGGAGACTCGTCCCATCCATCAGGCTCTTGCCCGCACCACAAACCCGTTTATTCCAGATATAAGCGGCGAAGAGGACAAAAGTTTGGCTTTTCTCGTGAATTTGGGGATTAAGCCTAAAAGTGATGACAAGTGGCGTGCTTTGCGTGATCTTTCGTCTGAGGAGAAGAAGACGTTGCTTTCAGCCATCGCCGACCATCTGGTGTCGAAGGGCTTAGGCGGCGACGTTGTGTCTGATTTGGTTGGCGCGGTTTACACTTTGACTAGGGAGGAGCCATGGACTCCGCTCAGGAGCGCCCGGGAGTTTTCTGTTTTGCTTAACGCCACTGGACGCATGGATAAGGCTGGGTTGGGCGCGGCTATCTGCATGGGCGACCGGAAGAAGTGTCTGGAAGAGGCAACGGTGGTGATTCAGGAGTATCGGCGGACAATCACCAAGTATCTCGGTTGGGTAACCGAGAAGCCGGGGCGCCTAGAGGAGCTGGAGAGCATCTATGTTGTGCGGGGGGACGGCTTCATAGACGAGAAGGTTCTGAGTCCGGTGTGCACTATTCTTTCGACGACTCTTACTCAGCTGGAGAAGCCGATTGTTGCTTATGCTACTATTTCTGGGGAGGATCAGGTCAAGGTGTCATCCAGAGGGTCGGAGCCGCTGATACAGAGGGGCTTGAATTTGGGGGCTATCATGCAGGTTGCGGCGGAGCAGTATTCGGGCAGAGGCGGAGGACACGACGTGGCGGCTGGAGCTCAGGTGCCCATCAAGGATGTTGAGGCGTTCATCAAGCTGGTTGACGAGTTAGTTAAGAGGCAGCTGGCGGGGGAGCAGATTGGAGGCTGAGATTCGTCTCTTTTATGGGAGTGAGCGGGAGGCGGAGGCGGTGGCACGGGCTGTTTCTCCGGACAATGTGGAGGTTCCGTCTGGCTTGTATGTTGAAACGGTGAGGAACGGCTCCGAAGTTCACACAAAAATAGAATGCCAAACTAGATTGGCGACTTTAATCTCCACCATTGACGACCTTTTGGCTTGTGTTTCTGTGGCAGAAAAATCCTTCACGGTGGCAAAGAAGAAGTAGCTGCTGGGATTAGGTCGTTGCCATGTTTTTGTTGTTGCCTTGGCTGACATTTGAGGTTTATTTGTTGGTGGAGAACAGTTCGCACAGCATTTCGTAGAGTTCTTCGCCGCCCTCAACATTGGTGAAGAGGCTCTTTTCTGCTTTCAACAGTTTTCCCGCGGTTTCGCACGTTTTTCTCCACTCCAGCTCTTTCCACATCAGCCTGTAGTTTTTGTGTTCTATCCACGCTCGGAATACAAGTATAGTGAACATGGCGATGGTAACTATGAGGTTTAGGAGGTAAATGCTCAGCAAATCCAACATTATCACCGTCACAGAAAGGTTAGGTTGGAATGCAGATTTATCCGTTTAGGTAGTCAGGCAATGTTGCCGCTGAAAACACGTTTGGGTTGGGTTATAGGTTTTTGCCTGCAACGTAGCTTCGTTCTATCCATGCAACTGCGTTGTCTGCGGTTATTCTTTGTCCTTTGTGGCTTGAGGTTCTGTCGCCGAAAACTCTTGGTTTCCCGAATTTGCGTGCTTCGATGACTATTCTTTTGCCTTTGATGGCGTCGCTTTCGTTGTCATAGTATTTCAGGAATTTCCTTGACATGCTACTCACACTGCTTGCAGATTTTTTCTTCTTTCTCCAGAACAGCGAACACTCTTCTAACTAGGTCGTATTCAAGCCCAAGCGCATCCGCAACATCGCTGGGATACACGCACTCATTCTCCTTGAGGTAACTTCGAATAAACTCTTCAACCAGAGGCTTAGCCTTCTCCATATCCATCCTTTCCACTCAACTCCTTATCTAACCAAAATCGCAGACTATTTTAATTTATCCAAGTTTAGCGCGCACGAGATGTATCCTAGGAAAGTGTCCCGCAAATTTGAAATAAGGAAGAGTGCGGTTGGGAACATTATGACAGTTGAAGCGATTGGGTGCTGCGGTGCATACTGTAGGACATGTATAGAGTGGCAAAAGGAGAAGTATCCCGATGAGAGGACTTGTCGCGGTTGCAAGTTGGGGTATCAGTCAGGCGAGAGGGACATAAGCAAGTCTAAATGCAAAATCAAAGTCTGCTGCTTCAAGGAAAAAGGATTAGAAACCTGCGCTGATTGTCCAGATTACCCTTGCGACATTTTAGTGGAGTTTTGGAGCAAGAAAGGATGGAAATATAAACAGCAGAAAAAACAGCTCGAATTCATCAGAAACAATGGGTATGAGGAGTTTCTAAAAAGAGCAGATAAATGGAAAGGACCGCGCGGAAAGCTGGACAGCACATAGAAAGAGTGAATCGGTTGCTTTGGACAGAAAGGTCTGTTTTAAGTTTTAATCCCAAGTCCAAATAATTTTTCTTATTCAACTCCTCTCTTACTCACATGTATACCCTCTACAACAACACCATAGCACCACACAATAAGGGTATTCTCAAAAAAATTAAATGGAAGGAATGTTTCTTGATATTTTGTGGTTAGCCCAAAATTTCTGTTTGGTTTCGCTGTGGTTGCTGCTTTGATTATTGTGTTTGCAGTAGCTTTTTTTGCGTTCCGAGACCCTCTTCTATACAACAACGCCCTAACAGTTCAAGCAGTAACTGACAAATCGTTGTACACTCATGAAGAAAACGTGTCTATATCGGTGTATGTGATTAATGGAAAAGACGAGTCTTTTATCCAACCCACAACAGTATATTATAAGGTGTCAGACCCAACAAGGCAAGAGGTCTATTCGGTTCATTTACATATGAACTTTCCATCTCCACCACCCGAGTTTCCTGCTCACTCCAAAACTTTGTTCAGTTCTCACGTTTGGAATCAGAAAAACTCAAATCTCACATTAGTGGAATCTGGGAATTACATAATTGAGGTTTCTCTTGAATACGGCACTTCCGAATGCGAAATTGCAATTAGTGAACATTAACTATGGAGACCCATATTCTGTGGGCACGCAAGTTCAAAAAGTTACATGTTTAGGTTGGGAGTTAAGTTTTAATCTTCTCTCTCTTTTTCTGTTCTTGCTTCCTGTCGTGTCGTTTTGTCTTCTCTTGTCTTGTCTAAACTCTCTCCACTTTCTACTCTTCACTCCTCTTAATAAAAACTCACACAATCAGTGGTTAGTCAATTTTTCTTGACTAACTAATGTTTCATTTTGGTCAAGATTTCTTGACAAAAACGTTTTTCACACCCCTAAACAAAACTATAATTGGTGCCCATGCGCGGGGAAAGAAGGGCAACTGTCATACTGATGATTCTTTGTTCTTTACTGGTCAGTCTGCAAAACATTGCTACAGTTAAGGCGGACGATGATTCATGGATCTTTGAAACCTTTGAACTACATCCAGGTCCCAAGCCAACCATAAGAAATGTGGAACTGCAAATGGGTGACCGACTTGTGGGTTATTATACAATTACAAATCTTCAAACATGGAAGAATGAAGAGGGAGAAAACCAATCATATTCAGTTTCGGTTTATATCCTCCATCCTAGAGGTTATGTGGGTTGGCGCAATATAGGTCATGAAAGCGACTTTTTTGTTGGTACTGTCGGTCAATCTGGCGTTTACAAAATTCAGTTTTCAGTTTATGCAAAAACCATCCCACCATCAGGAATTGAAAACCCCCAAGCAACTCTGAACTACACTATAATCAAACGTTCCCCGTCAGACTATCCCCCATCTGATAATCCTCCAAATTGGATGGTTCCAACACTAATACTCGGAGCCATTTCTATTGGTGTTGCCCTAACGACATACTATGCCATGAACAAAAGAGAGAAGGTTAAGTTTTAATTTTCAACCCAAATGTGAAGAACAAAGTTATATAACTCAGACAATGTTAAAACACGGAAACCATGTCACGTATTGAAACTGAGGGGTTAACCAAGTATTACGAGTCTCTTGTTGCAGTTGACCACCTCACCTTCAAAGTTGAAGAGGGAGAAGTCTTCGGTCTTCTGGGTCCCAACGGAGCAGGCAAAACAACAACCATCCGCATGTTAGCCTGCCTAATATCGCCTTCTGAAGGCTCAGCAAAAGTTTCGGGGTACAAGATAGGTGAGGAGCCGCTAGAGGTTAGGCAGACGGTTGGAATCTTAACCGAGAACCCCAGTTTGTATGAGAGGTTGACAGTTCAGGAAAACATGGAGTTTTTCGCGGAAGCTTATAACCTCACGGAACCTCAAGAAAAAGCCGAAAGAATCCGAGAGCTGCTCGAGTTTTTTGATTTGTGGGAGCGCAGAAACGACAAGGTGGCTACGTTCTCTAAGGGCATGAAGCAGAAGCTTGCTATTGCCAGAGCTTTGGTGCATAATCCGCCGATCCTGTTCTTAGATGAGCCGACTGCGGGGTTAGACCCAGAATCCGCGAAGGAGGTCAGAGATTTGATAAGTATGCTCAGTCGACGCGAAAAACACACTGTCCTGCTTTGTACGCATCATCTGGAGGATGCTGAAAGGTTGTGCAGCAGGGTGATGATAATCAAGAAGGGAAAGAGTGTTGTGGTGGGAAGTCCTGACGAGCTTCGGAACAGGATAGCTCGGAAATCCTCAGTACAAATTGACCTGAAAAAAGTTAATCCAAAAATTATTGAAGCTGCAAAAAAAGTTAATCACGTGGAGCAGGTTGACGTTGACGAAGCCGCTTCCCGCCTCAGAATAGTGCTGGATGATGCCAACGAAAGCACACCTGATGTAGTCAAAAGTGTAGTTGATGCTGGCGGCTTGGTTACTGGCGTTCACATTCTTCGTCCATCACTTGAGGAGGCGTACCTGAAACTGATTAAGGAGGAGCAGCATTGAGAACCGAGAAGGTGGCGCTTGTCTTCAGGAAGGATTGGCTTGAGATCAGGAGGAACTGGCAGGTTATTTTGCCTATAGTTGTGGTGCCGCTTATGATATCCGTGTTTCTTCCGGTTGTCCTCACTTTGGTTCCCAGCTTAGCCCCCGAGCAGGAAGTCCCCTTGGAGGGATTTCAAGATTTGATGCAGAACTTGCCAGGCTACATTCAGGAGCGGCTTGCGGGGATGACTGTGTCCCAGGTGATGGTTTATGTGATGGCGGTTTATTTCTTCGCTCCGTTCTTTCTACTTATCCCGTTGATGGCGTCAAGCGTCATCGCTTCGGACAGTTTTGCCGGGGAGAAGGAAAGGAAAACCATAGAGGCTCTGTTGGCTACGCCGATATCGGATGGCGAACTGTTTTTGGGAAAAATGCTGGTTTCTTTTGTTCCATCCATGATTGTGACTGTTTTATCTTTTGTGGTTTATTCTGTAGTTTTCGACGTGATGGCCTATGACCTCTTTGATGGCATGCTTATACTTCCTACGGTTGATTGGGTTTTGCTGATTTTCGGTCTGGCTCCAACCGTGGCTCTTGCAACCATCGGCTTGACGGTTATGATTTCGGGTAAAGTTAAGGGGTTCAGGGAGGCTCAGCAGATAAGCGTGGTTCTGATTATACCCATACTGGGGCTGGTGTTCGGGCAGATTTCGGGCGCAATAATCTTCGGTCCATTGGTTATCTTAGCTCTTATCTGCGCGTTCTTGCTCATCGATTTTGTTGTGTTCAGGTTAGGCTTAAAGCTGTTCAAAAGAGAAGAAATACTGGCAAAACTAGCCTAAGGCACACGTAGTTTGCGATTAAATTTAATCCCCCGAACCAAACCTAGAATACGAACTATATTCAAATATTTGTTTCATAGCGTGTGTCGCACGTGGTTTTTTGAGAACTGTTATATTTGTGGCAAGTAACTTGTTCAAGTTTGGGGATAGGGATTGGTTGAGTCTGGCTACAAGAAACTTACTGCTCCCTGCGGTCTCTATTGCGGGGTTTGTGTTGATTATTTGGAGTACGGGAGCTGTCATGGCTGCCACTGCGGGTGCAAAAGTTGTGACAGCTCAGAGCATCATGCAGCCTGTGACATTTATATATGCTGTGTGGATGAGAGAGGCCTTGATTCTTGTGGAAACTGTGAGGAGTTCCCTTGTTCAAAATTGATTCAGTTCTGTTTCAGCCCGATTTGGTTTCACCATCTGCCTGTAATAGAGAATCTGAGAAGACAGAAAGCTATAGGTGCAGAAAAATGGGAAGAAGAGCAAAAAGAACTCTGGAGCAATGAACGGTATCTTAATAGGTGGCTTTGGCTACAGAAAGAATGCGAAACCAGACTGAAAAGATTTCAAGAAAAAACCTAAGAATCCATTTTGGATTAATTGTTGATTGGTTGGGTTAAAATTTAACATCTCCAAACCCAAACAGGCGTGTGTTCGTTCGTTCCCGTCCTTCCTTCACACTATCTAAATATGATAAATAACACAAAAAGAAATTTAACCACGTGAATTCAGATGTCATGAACAGAAAACTTGAGAACAATAAGAGAATAGACATCAGAGTGAAAAAATGGGCAAGGATACGGATAAACGGTTGAGATACCCATGAAAGGCGTAAAACATTCAAGCGCTGGTCAAGACGCTGCTTGACTGGAGAAAATTCTAAGAAAGGTGAAGAAGCATGCTTTTTTCCATGTTTCTTTCATTTTTTTCCGCTAGAAAATTCAAAAGGAGACTCTATGCAGTAATAACGTTTCTTTCGGTGACGTTGATTTCCTTACTGTCCTTCATTTTGCCGTTTTCTTTTCCCTTTCAGGTTTCCTCGCAGGCAGCAATCGGCGTGGACCTTCTTATATATGAGCTGAGATTCCTGACACTCCAAATCAGCAGAATCCAAACAGAACCTTCGGCGCGCATCTCAACCTTCTTGTTTTATTACTCTCTTTTGCTTATCATCAATATTGCAGGAGCATTAATTGGCTACTTGATTGCACAAAAAATGAAGACAGAGAACCGCTAATTGATTTTGTCCACAGGTAGCCTACTTTGGAAACTTGTTAAAAAACAACATTTTAACCTGCGCTCAATCGGATAGTGCTTCTGGATTCATAAGATTTATTACCGCATCAGTTCTCATCCAAGTCTTGCTCTCACCGAGATTGAGCCTGCTCTGCACGCGTAAATCCCATATCATGTATAATCTCAACAGTGAGATAGCCAAAATTTGATTTATACCGGGTGGCGTGGTACAGGCGGCGGTGAGGGCACCCTTTACACTTCAAACACAGCTTTTTCTCTGAAAAACCAGAACAGCACCACCGATTATTCACACTTCTGCTACGCATATTAGGAGCCTAATAGAGGTACATTGTTGAAAACAGTCTTTTTTCTGAAAATCGAAAGCACAGCACAAATATTGCATCCAAAGTTCACACAGCCAATAAAAACACCGAAACCTATTATCAGCATGGGGCACATGAGCCTGAAAGCAGAAACATTCATAAACCCTTCCGCGGATAGACTCAGCACTTAAAAAATAAGGGTGAGGCATATGTCAAAACCGTTTTACGCAAAATTTGAGGTTCCCAACGAGGTGGCAGATGCAGCCTATGAAGCCCTGCAAATAGCCAATCGAACAGGATCAGTTAGAATAGGCACAAACGAAACAACAAAAGCCGTGGAGAGAGGACAGGCAAAACTCGTAGTTATAGCAGAAGATGTAGACCCCCCAGAGGTTGTGGCTCATCTTCCTCTCCTATGCGAGGAACGCAAAATCACCTACGTGTTTGTACCCAGCAAAGAAAAACTTGGAGTCTCCGCAGGAATAGAAGTTTCCTCAGCCGCGGCTGCCATCAGCAACGTTGGCGAAGCAACGTCCTTAATAAAGGAAATCTCAAAAAGAATCGAGGAACTGAAACAGAAGGGCTCTAGCGAATGAGCAGGAAAGAGGCAACTGACGAGCTGGTCCCTGCCGAAGTCATTCAGGTTGTTGGCAGAACAGGACTCACTGGCGAAATCATTCAAGTCAGAGTCCGAGTTCTTGAAGGAACAGACAAAGGGCGCATCATAACCAGAAACGTGAAGGGTCCAGTCAGAGCTAACGACATTCTTGTCCTAAGAGACACTGAACGGGAAGCAAAAAAACTCAGAAGATAAAAAAGAGGGAGAATCACCAGGTGCCAAAGTCCAGAAGTTGTTCCTTTTGTGGACAAGAGTTTCCACCGGGCACAGGCATGATGTACGTAAGGAACGATGGAACAATTTTGTGGTTCTGCTCCAGCAAATGCAGAAAAAGCTCCATCGACCTGAAACGCGACTCACGGAAGGTCAAGTGGACAGAATATTTCGGAAAGGAAGAGAAAGGAAGAGCCTAACCCGAAAACTGACTCCTTCACACTAAAAGAGGCACCGCAAATGACCAAAAACATCGTTATACTTGGTCCGCCTGGAGTAGGCAAAGGAACCTACGCAGAATTTCTCTCCAAAAAATACGGCATCCCCAAAATCTCTGTGGGAGACCTTTTCCGCGACGCCATAAAGAAGCGAACCGAGCTTGGCAAAAGAATAAAAGATTACGTATCCAGCGGCGAGCTTGTTCCAGACGAAACAGTCATCGAACTGGTGAAAAACAGACTCGAAGAGCCTGACTGCAAGGACGGCTTCCTTCTGGATGGCTACCCCAGAACTGTTCCACAGGCAGAAGCCATGATGAACTTCAAAAAAGTCGATGCTGCACTAAACTTTGTTGCCCCAGACGAGGTTATAATGGAGCGGATTGGCGGACGGAGAACCTGCAGCAAATGCGGAGCAATCTATCACATAAAGAATGTGCCCCCGACAATTGAGGGAATATGCGACCGCTGCAGCGGAAGACTCATTCAACGCTCAGACGAGAAACCGGAAGTCATCAAAAACAGGCTAGAGGTGTACCGAGAAAAAACGAAGCCTGTCGCTGACTATCTCCGAAAAAAGGGTTTACTGGTCGACATCGACGCACACTACGACATCGAAGAAATCGACAAAATAATCGCCCAATGCGACAAACACCTCCAGAAGCTAAATTAGCTCAAAACTATAACATCTCTCTACTATTTTTGTTCATAACTTAGAGTAGAACCTAAAAGCAACCATTCACTGAAATACATTAGAGGAAACCCCGTTGCCGATAAGACAGCCCATCGTCTCTGTTCTCGGTCACATAGACACTGGAAAGACCAAACTGCTGGACAAAATCAGAAAAAGCAGCGTCCAAGCCCGCGAAGTCGGAGGAATCACCCAGCACATCGGCGCAAGCTACTTCCCAGTAGACACACTCGCCAAAATCTGCGGACCACTATTCAAGGGGCTAAAAAAGGACGTGCAGATTCCTGGGCTGCTGGTCATCGACACACCGGGTCACGAAGCCTTCGCCAACCTCAGAAAAAGGGGCGGAGCAGTATCCGACATAGCAATTCTGGTAATCGACATCCTCAAGGGATTCGAAGTCCAAACATACGAATGCCTAGACATCCTGAAAGAGAGGAAAACGCCCTTCCTTGTGGCAGCAAACAAGATAGACCGCATACCAGGATGGAAACCTCATAACGATGAACCCTTTTCAGCTTCCTACCGAAGCCAAGACACATATGTCCAGCAAGAGCTAGACAACAAACTGTACACTATTATGGGAACCTTCTCCAGACTGGGCTTCAGAGCAGACAAATTCAACAATGTGAAAGACTTCACCAAAACCATCGCCATCGTCCCCACAAGCGCCATAACCGGAGAGGGCATACCCGAACTTCTAGCCGTCCTCATAGGCTTAACCCAGCAATATCTAAAATCAAGACTCAGAACAACCGAGGGACCAGCAAAAGGAACCGTATTAGAAGTCAAGGAGGAGCCTGGCTTAGGCATCACCACCAACGTAATCATCTACGATGGCACACTCCAAAAAGGAGACCTCATAGTTGTCGGCGCCAAAGAAAAACCTGTTGCCACCAACATCCGCGCACTCCTCCTGCCTAAACCATTAGACGAAATCAGAGACCCCAGAGACAAATTCTCCTCAGTCGAATCTGTCTCCGCTGCGGCGGGAATAAAGATTGCAGCACCAAACCTTGAGGAAGCCCTGGCTGGCGCACCCCTGTACGCTGTCCCCTCCGAAGAGCAGCTTGAAGAGTACATAAAAATGGTTTCCGAAGAGGTTGAGCAAATCAAAGTTGCCACCGACTTGGACGGCGTTGTCCTAAAAACCGACGCCTTAGGGTCCCTTGAAGCCATCGCCGAGAGCTTAAAACGGAATGATGTGCCAATAAGGATGGCGGATGTCGGCGACGTCTCTAAACGTGACGTAACCGAAGCCTCTGTGGTTAAAGAAAATGAACCCCTACACGGAGTTATTTTAGGCTTCAACGTTAAGGTGCTGCCAGACGCCGAAGAAGAAGCAAAAAACCGTGACATCCCCATATTCAACCACAAAACCATCTACAACCTCATCGACGAGTACCTCCAATGGCTGAAAAAAGAAGAGGAGACCCAACTTGGAGAAGAATACGACAGACTAGTGAAACCAGCCAAAGTGAAGTTTCTCCCCGGCTACGTCTTCAGAAAAGCAAAACCCGCCGTCTTCGGCGTCGAAGTTCTGGCAGGCAACATCAAACCAAAAACCACTCTCGTCAAGAAAGATGGACGGAACATCGGCGAGATCATGCAGATTCAGGACAAGGGCGAAGCAGTATCGGAGGCTAATTCTGGAATGCAGGTAGCCGTTTCGGTGACCAAAACTGTTGTTGGTCGCAACATCCATGAGGGTGAGGTCTTCTATGTTAGGGTGCCTGAAGCTCACGCAAAGGTTTTGTTGACCAAGTTTCAGGAACGTTTGACCGCCGAAGAGATTGAAGCATTGAATGAGTTTATAGAAGTTATGAGGATTGAGTCTCCTTTTTGGGCGGCTTAGCCTTTGTTGGCTTGCGTTGTCGTAAGTGATTTTGAATCCATAGATTTTATTAAGTCTTAATACACCCTATGTTCTTGTCATGAACACCATGAACCGGTTCAACCAGTCAATTCCCTATCGTAAGAACTAAAAAACGGAGTAAACGTGAGGGCTAATGAAAACCAAATCAAACTCCATAACTGAAAGAAAAACAGCCGTTTTCCGAGAGGTATACCCAATCCATGAGCCCTACGTCTACGCCGCAGTAGTCACCGAACCAAACACCAAAAGAATAAAATATGAAGTGGTTGAACCCACCCTCCTCGAAGAAGAGGAAAATAAACTCAAAGAAATCAAGGACATACTTGCTGAAGAAATCGACGTTAACCTCAAAGAAATTGGAACACGAGACAAGGCGGAAGAGTATCTTAAAGCAAAAATTCACGAAATAATCAAGGACTACCGCCTCAAAATCGACGAGGAATCCGTGGACAAACTTATGTACTACATTATACGCGACTTCCTAGGCTACGGAAAAATAGATCCTCTCATGAAAGACCCGCTGATCGAAGACATCTCAGCAGACGGGGTTCAAATACCAATCTACGTTTGGCACCGCGACTACGAATCCCTCCCAACAAACATTCTCTTCAAAGACAGTGAAGAACTAAACTCCTTCATAGTCAGGCTGGCCTACATGGCGAGAAAAAACATCTCCCTTGCGATGCCCATACTTGACGCGTCCCTACCCGACGGCAGCCGAATACAGATGACCTATGGAGACGAGGTTACCCGCCGAGGCTCAACGTTTACGATACGGCGCTTCCGTGTAGACCCCCTAACAATTTCCGACCTAATCTCCCTCGGCACAATCTCATCCGAGATGGCTGCATACTTCTGGTATGCCATCGAAAACAGGGCATCCATTCTTGTATCTGGGGGTGTTGCTGCCGGAAAAACGACTATACTCAACTGTTTTTCGATGTTCATCAAACCTGGACTAAAGTTAGTCAGCGTAGAAGACACAGCTGAGTTGAATTTGCCTCATGAAAACTGGATTCCATCGGTGGCAAGAACAGGATTTGGGGACAACGAAAACAGAGCCGGATCTATCACCCTGTTTGATCTTTTGAGGGCGGCTGTCAGGCAGAGACCAGACTACCTACTTGTGGGTGAGGTTCGGGGAAAGGAGGCTTACACTCTTTTCCAGGCAATGGCAACGGGGCATCTGGGAATGGGAACAATTCACGGCGAATCTGCGAGTTCGGTTATTCACCGTTTGGAATCAGAGCCAATGAACATTCCGAAACCGCTCCTAACAATGATTGACGCCATAACTGTTCAACTGCGAACAGAAGTTAATGGGAAACCCGCCCGAAGAACCCGCGCAGTGACAGAGATTGTGGGGTTAGACCCAAAGACAAGGGAACTGATAACCAACGAAGTGTTTTGGTGGAATGCAAGAGACGACACTTTCGAGTATTCTGGGCATAGCCACATCTTGGAAGAAAAGATGAAACGTAAGGGGCTTGATGAAAAAGAGGTTCTGGAGGAGCTTAACAGAAGAAAAACGGTGCTAGATTGGATGGTGAAAAAGGGGATTCGCAAGTACACCGACGTCGTTTCCGTGATCAGAGACTATTATGCCGACCCTACCCGCGTCTTTCGAAAGGCTAGGTTGGGAGCATCATGAGTACACGCAAAAAAAGAAAGAGGCTCAAAAGAGCCAGCCACAGCGTCAAAAATGCCTCAAGTAGCCTTTTCTCTCCCATTACGAGGTTTTTTTCCAGGTGGATGGAGCGCCTTAAATTGGGGGCAACTAAACCTCAGGTTTTTGCCTATCAGCTAGTCGGAGGAAGAGCAACCCGTTTTTTGCCGTTGTTCAAGGATTTGGATGTGAACTTGAAGAAATCGGGGATAAAAATTAACTTCAAAGCTTACATCAGCACAGTCATTGTAGCAACTCTGCTGCTGTCTGTCTCAGTTATGATTTTTGTTCCGGTGCTCCTATTCTTCATCTTCAAATTGTCTCTCGTATTGTCGCTTCTCTTCGGGTTGGGGGTGAGCTTGTTTGCTGGAGCCTTAACGGTGATAGGGTTCTATGTTTACCCAACTTATCGGGCAGACAGTCTAAAGAGAGACTTGGAGGATGAAATGACTTTCGCCACAGGGTACATGTCCATTTTGGCTGGGGCAGGTGTGCCTCCGGACTTTATATGGCGTTCCCTAGCCCAAATTGACGCCTCATTATCAATCTCTAACGTGGCAAGAAACGTAGTTCGGGACGTAGAGCTTTTCGGCTTCGACGTTATTTCAGCATTGGAAACCACATCCAAGCGAACCCCTTCTGAAAGGTTCAAAGAGATGCTGGAGGGATTCATTTCTGTTGTTTACTCTGGAGGAAACTTGGTAAAGTATCTCAGAAACCGATCGCAAGAGTATATGGAGTTGAAAAAGATTGCGTTGAAACGGTTTTCTGACACTCTCGGAGTTTTGGCTGAGTTCTATGTCACTCTGATGGTGGCGGGGTCCCTCATCTTTGTTGTGATGCTTGCGGTTATGTCGATGATGGGGGGCGGGGGATTCGGTTTTTTGGACTCTCGTTTACTGTTGCAACTTCTGACCTACATTGGCTTGCCGGTTGGTTCAGTAGTGTTTCTGGTTATCTTAGATATGGCTTCGCCGAAGAGATGAGATATGCCAAAAGTTGAAAAGTTCGAGAAGAAAATTGCTTGGATTGTCTCCGGGGCTTTAGGGGTAACTGTATGCCTAACCGCTATTCTCCTCCTCAGGGACAGCCCTCTCTTCGATGAATATTTACTGTTAGCTGTGGTAATCACCGTTTTTCCTCCCGCAGTCCTCGATTACGCAGACTATCGCTGGAAAAGAGCAATAGACAAACATCTTCCAGACCTTTTTCGAAGCATAGTTCAAGCCCAAAAAAGTGGGATGACCCTGCCGCAGGCGTTAGAGGAAGCGTCTAAGAGGAATTATGGACCTTTAACCAAGGAGTTGAAGAAAATTGTGGCTCAGATGAGTTGGGGAGTCTCCTTTGAGGAAGCGCTTCAATCTTTTGGCAAGCGTGTTAACACCGCTCTGGTAGGGCGAACAGTTCCCCTGATTCTCGAAGCCCAGAGGTCAGGAGGGAAGGTTGAAAAGGTTTTTGAGCCGCTTGAGAAATTTGTGCAGACAACCTTAACGTTTGATGCTGAACGCAAAACCCAGACCAGACCCTATCTTGCAATCATCTATGTAGCCTTCTTCGTCTTCCTCTTCACTATTATTATGCTCTTCAAATCCTTCTTTGTTGACATGTCAGATTTCTTCGCCACACAGTTTACGTTGATGTCACCTCAGGAAGCAAGAAGCGTCTTTTTCCACATGAGCGCCATCCAAGCATTCTTCGGAGGTCTTGTGGCTGGAAAAATGGGTGAAGGAACAGTTGGCGGCGGTCTGAAGCACAGCGTTATTCTGTTGATCTGTGGGTATCTAGCCTTTAAATTCATCGTGTAATGGAGAGGAAAAATATGAGAAAACTGTCGCGGAGCAGGAGGGGAATAACCCCTGTCTTGAGCAGTCTCTTACTGACGGTTATCGCAGTTGCAGGTATGTCGATCGCCATTACGGCTACCTATGTCATCACCGATGGGCTTCATGACAATATGGGTGAGCGCTTCATCGTTGAGGATGTCTGGTTTACCGGTGACAACAACGACACAATTTCGTTGTATCTTCGTAACGTGGGCAAGATTTCAATCAAGGTAGCCGCCGTGTATGTGAACCGTGAAGACCGATTGGTTGCGTCTCTAGAGTTGGAGCAGGGCAAACATGACGAGTTGAACGTCACTTGCGACTGGATTGCAGATTCTGCATATGAGATTAAGGTTGTAACTAGGAGGGGAACACAAGTTGTGGACTATTACATGTCGCCGCCTTAAACGAAATCAACGGGGCATCAGCAACATAATAGTCGTCGTCCTCAGCCTAGTGATTATCTTGGCTATAGTCTCGAACATTGTCTTGTGGAACTACGAGATGACCCAACTGGACTGGGAAAAAATGAAGGAGAACGTTGCCATCACCAACGTTGAGCGCGAAACTGAGCCTTCCGGGTCTCAATTCACCTTCCAAAACAGCGGAGGCTTAACCGTTCATCTGGTCTCATTATGGATAATCAGCCCAACAGACCATCAACAATACGACGTAAATGTCTTCATAAATTCTGCGGAGACCAAAACTTATGAGGATAATATCCCGTTACCAGCAGGCAATTACACCGTAAAAGTTGTAACCGAGCGAGGAAACACGGCAGTCTATTCTGGAAGTTAACTTACTTAGCAACACAAGCTTTCAATGAATCTATTGCTGTACTCTGATTTTTTGCTTCAATCAAATCTATTTTGTAAAGTGTCGCCAATTTTCTGCCGTTCTCACTCATCTTCGGAATCGCAACCAGACAAGCCCTATCTGGAGTAGCGTCGAAAATCTTGGCGAACATGGCAATCACCGACTGCTCAGACACAACATCATCCGTGGAAGTTGCAAAATCAATCGCGGTTACGTTCTTTTTCTTTCCAGCGGAGACGGCGGTTAAGTCAAACATGTGGCGGGTTCCAGATTTTCCATCCAAGAAACCTGGACTTTCAACGTCGAATCCCAGATTTTCCAAGAATTCAATTATGGGGATTGTTAGAATACAGCCTAGCGTTGCCTCTTTCGCGGCTTCTGGGGTCAAACTGTAGGAGTAGACGTCTTTGTAAATGGCTTCGTCAAAAGTGAAGTTTTCGTGACATTCACGGCAAAAATGGGCTGGAACCGGGATGTCAAAGCTTTTTCCGCATTGGTTACAGGTACACCATACTCCTGCTCTGTGATACTCCAAATCAGGATTAGTTAATTCTTTGTTGCATCTAGGGCAAACCAGTTTGTCGTCTTTCTGGAAGTGGTCTTCGGTGTCGATGTATCCACATTTTATGTGTTCAATCAAGGAGCTCTTCTTCACGTCGAAAGATTTGCAGTGGGGACAGGTATAATGTATAGAAAGGTTCGCTGAACTACAAGATGGACAATAGACGATTTTGTCGTAAAGCTTCCTCTCCAGAACACCGCCCTCAAACATTTCCTGCAAAAACTTCTCCGTCCTAGAAGAGTCCCCCACAATCTCATCTATAACCGGATATCTAAAACCCTGCTTCGGGTCGTAAATCGGATTCAATGTGCCAAGCTCGTCGCTAACGAACTTGCTGATAAGAAGCTGAACTTTATGATCTTTGTACAGTTTAAGCAGTTCCTTTTTCGAAGCTTTAGGCATGAATTGTCTCCTTTGTTGACTTGCGGCGTAGAATGTCTCTCAGCCGCTTCTAGGATGCATGCTATGCCTCAAACTGATTTAAAATGTTGTGGAGAAGTAATTTGTATTTTGCATTCAGCTTTTTATTACATAGCATCCACGACAGGCTAGTGTGGAAAATACTTCGCAGCAAATGCATACTATTTACATCTCAAAAGAATGAAATGAGGGACAGCACTTTCTTTATCACTTACCAAGAAAGCGTCTGTTTTCAAGTTCGCAATATTATGTTTTCAATTTTGTGCAAGTGACATTGTAGGACGAAGCGGAACAAGTCAAAATTAAATAAGAAGATTATTATCCTAAGGAACATAAATGAAGCAACTGTTGAAGGCATATTACCATTGAGGGAACTAGTAATGGCATCTAAAGGAACAGGAGACAGCTTAACCTTCGGTGGTTGGACCGCCCCGAAGGGACTGCTAACAATAGATTTGTTTATTGCCTTAGCATTTATTTCCGAGTTCTTCATGGTCTCTTTTTTTGCGGGTTCAGGACTAACAGAAACAACTGCGTACCCGTTACCTGTCAGCCCGCTCTTTCATCTTCTTCCCCTCGCAGTGATACTTGTGCTGGTCTCAAGCTGGATGTACCTCACGAATCATTTAGCTATGAGACCGCAGAGAATAGCGCCAGCCAAGGTCTCAAAAACCCGTAGAAGGCGCCCAAGAAGAACAAAATCTACACAAAGCATCATGGGAACCATTAAAAAGTTCTTCAGCAAAATTAGTTCAGTCTTCACTCGTTCTCGCGGCGTTTCATCTGCGTCACAGCGGCTCTCTTTTGGCAGAGTAGCCCTCGAAGGCACCGTAATTGTCTTGACGGTCTTTCTGTTGTCGATAATCTTATTGTCTGTTTTAGTGTACCCTAACCTGTTCACCGATTTCGCGGTTGATTTTTACAGCAAAACTTCGCCTTTACAAGATTTTATGCGGTCATTAGCTGACGCACTGGTTTCCATTGCCAGCGGCTTAGATTCCATTGCCCCCAGTTTCAGAAACGCCTTCGAAAACCTTGTGTCAACCAAAACCCCGTCCTTAACCGAGGGGGACCTCTTGTGGAGGTATGTTTTCTGCCAGAATGCGGCTGCGTGGGTTTCAGCCATTTCCGCGTTAACTTACGTAAAATATTTCTCCAACACCTATCGCAGCAGTAAATAGATAACATTTTTAGGTGCTAATTATTTGCGGGTGGTAGGTTAACTAGAAGTCCTATAGGTGATAGAAGTCAATAAAAAATTGATTTTTATCTTCTTCGACTCTCCTCTCTGTTGATCCGCAGTTACAAAGACAGACAGATTAAAAAACTAGTGAAGAGGGCGAGAACAAGCAGGCATCCAAGTTTTCATCACACATTCATGCAAAAGTGATAAAAACCACCGTGTTTCATAGGGGAGTTTATGTCAAACCCAGTCTTCTCAGTTATAACAACAGGAAGGCGCGAGAAAGATACAGAAGCCCTCGAAGAGACTTTCAGCAACTGGGAAGCTGCAAAGAAGGTTTTTGAAGAGAAGACTGGAAAAAGCAATACAATCGAATTTATAGTTGTTGATGCTGGAGAAAACGCTGAGTTTCCGAAAATTTGTGATTCTACAGTAATTTCTCCTGAGGAATACACGGAGTATAGGAGGGAACTGTGGAAATCTGGAATAATCAAGTATCCGTGGTGGGATTCTCCGGCTATAGGAAGGAATTTGGGATTCAAGCATGCCAAGGGGAGGA
>Ga0307434_1000499_pt1 | contig 26276 bp, 18 predicted proteins | sample SalMarWE160220MG_FD_202156 | JGI IMG/M metagenome (GOLD analysis project Ga0307434, IMG submission 202156) | Salt marsh sediment microbial communities from the Plum Island Ecosystem LTER, Massachusetts, United States - WE1603-220 | ecosystem: Environmental > Aquatic > Marine > Intertidal zone >... | reverse complement strand
CGAAGTTGACCCCATTGAAACGTTCAAAAGACCGTCTCAACTTACCGCTTTTGCCGGGCTTGATCCGAAAGTATTTCAGTCAGGCCAGTATGATGCTCCACGCAGGCACGTCAGCAAACGCGGCTCACCGTATCTAAGGCGAACACTCTGGCAAATGGCCTATCGGGCCGTATGTAACGAGGGTGATTTACGTGATTTTTGGCGAAGAAAACATCGCCAAAACAAACATCACCTGGTTGCTGTTACTGCTGCGGCCAATAAGTTGTGTCATATAGTTTGGCGAATCATGACTGATCGCAGAGACTACATCCCAAAAAACTATAACCATAAATCCTGAGGAATCTTCAATTGTCAAAGAGCTATCCAAAAAATTCTGTTAATTATTTCTTGACTCTCTATAGCTGGTCTTTCTTTCCGTTTAGAGCATTTTATCTACTCATTTCGACTGCCATACCGTATTTCGGTGATATATCTACCCGGTATAACTTGAGTCTTCTACTTTTCCGGCAGCTTTTCAATTGTTTTTCTTTCTTTTGCTGTTTTAGACATTTCTTAAAACCTCAATTCATAGCCTAAAAATGAGGGTCGATTCGACTCGCCCTTTGATTTATAAACAGGTTTTATCCGGCTAACCGGTCGCTGTTGCGGGCGATTTTTCTCTTTTCCCCGCTCCTTTGGCTGGCTCGGGAGCGGGAAACTGGCTTTGAACAGTCCGGCAATTCCTCACCGACATCGAGTGGCCTGACGGATTGGCTTTGAATTGGGTTTGTTTTTTCGCCATCTCGGCCCATCAAAATCTCCATAAACCATTGATATTATTGACTTAACGTTATTTTACCCATTTTAAAATTGGGTTTGTTTTTTCAAAATTGCATCCATTCGTCTTATTTAGGATCTAGAGCTTAGTGCTTAGTATTTCCGGCCAAAGGCCGGCATATTGGCTTTGTTTGGCTTTGAATTGGGTTTGTTTTTTCGCCGCCCAAAACCACAAAAATCTTCATAATCACCTTTCATATAAGAGTTTGCACCAATTTCGCCCTACTGCAAATTGGGTTTGTTTTTTCAAAATTGCATCCTTTTTCACTTGTTTAGGATTTAGATATTCGGATTTAGGATTTCCGTCCGAAGGCCGGCTTTGGGTTTGTTTTTTCAAATTAAGCTCAATTTTTTGTCGTTTTCTACTCTTTTTGACCTGTTTTTTGCATTTTTAGTTCAATTTTTGCTTCTTTTTCCCATGATATCACTCTGTTTTTTCATTAATTGCAGATAAACGCAGATATTTGATGTTTGTCATTCCTGCGCAGGCAGGAATCCACGACTAATTCTCAATTCCACATACGACATACCACATACGAAATACGAATTCGTTAAGTATTATACGAATCCAAACGGAATAAGGCGGGCTAATTCGAAATAAATCTCCGATACACGGCGTTCTTTGTGCGTACTGCGTACTGCGTCGTGCGTAGTGCATGCTGGAGATAATCAATTACAATAGTCAATAGTAAATCGTAAATAATCAATGGCAAGGTCTCCGTGAGACGGCCTTTTCATATCAACTACAGAGGACGCAGAGAAGAAATCAAATCATCAATAGTTCACCCCATGAGATAGGCGAAGCCGCCATCTCATGGGGTAAATCGTAAGCTTGTGCCCGCGAAGGCGGGTATAGTCAATGGCGAGGTCTCCTTGAGACGGCATTCTTAATTCGTGCTGCGTGCTGCGTACTGCGTATTATGGAAAGACATCCAGACATGTAGGATGGAGCAGCTTTGCTGCCCATGCTGATTCTGAGATTTCTCTTGCCCACCAGGCATTCATATCTATAATTGAACATTGCGGATATGACAGCTCTGAAGCGGCAACGTCGTAGTTTGTACTTTCTTGATTTATGACGAGAGGTTTGGGATGTTAAAAAACAAAAGTAAAAGAACTGAATAAGGTAACATAAATGTCAGCAAAAAAATGTCTGACCCTTTATTTTTCCCATACCGCAGATAAAAGGCAGGACCGATGACGCATTTGTCTGTAAACGACATGTGTATAGCCAAGTCGATAAGATGGGCTAAGACTCATCCGACATGAACGTCCTCAATGAACTATAAAGAAGAAGAAAGAATAAGAAAGTGAAAAGCAAAATATAACTATCACTAATTTTTTGAAACTAGGTTTGAAACTAGGGACAGCTACCTATTTACGATAAAAGAAACGGTTGACTGACCCTAGTATTACCCACAGAAAGAGGGAAAAGAAATGAAAACTGCTACATTTTCAGTCCTACTATCCATGCTTTCTTTCGTATTGCTCGGTTGCTGCCGAATGTGTAGGCCGCCAAGTCTCGAACCACGTAGCCCGACAGGTCTTTGTGAAGTAGTGGGCGCGAAGTATAAGTTTGTATTTGAAAAAGAACCTGAAATCGTATCGCTTCAGCCACTTGTCCGAAAGAACCGGATTGTACTGCTTTTAGGAGACTCGAAAGCACATACGGTGGCATTCCTTATAAGGCTTGTACGGTTGGATTCTCAGGCTGAACCTTTACGTAATGTCGAGACATTCACACTAAGCTATCCAGAGAGGGTGCTAAAACTTGAAGAATCGCCAGCGAAAGAAGGTTATATAAAATTCAGGGGCAAGAAATATACTGCTTTTGTATCCTATGACTTGCAAGAATGGCTGCCACTTTCTAAGTCACCCCTTACATCTGGCGAACTAAAGAAAGATCTTGCGCTTATGGAAAATAGTTGGGAAACGGTATTCAGATTAGAATATGTTCGTGAGTGCGAAGATTATTCCGCGGCGAGTCAGAAAAGCCTCAACATTCCGGGGTCCACTAATTGCTTCATTGATAATGAACTATGTAATATTATTTGGGAATCGGCTTTAGAAGGTGTATTTAGTGATGATGACGGGTGGCTCTCCCAACCACCTATTGGTGGTGGTATGGATACTGATTGGGATCCCTACAGTGGAGCCGGTGGAATAAGTAAGAAATGTAATAGACGTAGGCCGGGGAAGGTAAATTGTTCTGATGGCTACCGGGTTGTAAATGGAGGGTATACCCATTGGAATGAGTCTGAGGCTGAGAGATTGGCCAAGTCGAATGCTCAAGAGAGGTGTGGCAACACAATCACAATATGGGGGGCGCCTAGAATCTGTAGTATAGGCGTTAATTATATCCTTTATAGGGTGGATATAAAGGGATGTTGTAGTACTATGCCACCACTCGAAGAAATCCCAACTACTGTCACCATGAACACCGTGACTTATTGAAAATAAACGGTGAAAACAGTTTAACAGCTTAATCAACTGCGTGAGAAAGGAAAAGGGGTCAGGGTTGAATGGTGCTTCCTTAAGACTACCTGCAAGGGCCATATCCGTGTTTCTGAGCCGAAAACGACGGTTGCCAACATGAAGGGAAGTGCCATTCGGGTCAGGATTTAATTGTTGCAATCATTCGTTTATAATCTCGATGTCGGTGTTGTTTCTTTTGTTCAAATTCTGCAACATAGCGGCTCACGCCATGCAGCACACCCATATTGAGATTTTGGCTAAGCAACCCGTTTGTTACAGCCGTATGCCGTTTCATATAATTAAAGCCTGACCACTTTGGCTTCTCCTGCTATTGAGTGAGCGGAATATACTATTCTATTGAGCCTGTCCGTTAACTGCAAAAGCTTTATTTTCGACGACAATAACCTTCAATGGTATGAAACAAAAGAGATTTTTGATACAATGCCCAACGGAAATGTGTAGGAGTATTTTCCATGTTGCTAAATGAGAAATCTCAAAGCAATTCGGTATCTTTGTTAAAGGAGCTGTCCGATGAAAAAAACTACCAAACTATCGCGGCGTGATTTCGTACAGACGGCATTAGGTGCGGGCGTGGCTCTGAGCGCTCCAACCATTCTTGGAGCGACAGCGAAGGGAAAGGGCAAGACTTTCAAAGTAGGGCTAATCGGCTGCGGCGGCCGGGGACGCGGTGCAACTGCCGGTGCTCTTGAAGCCGGCAAGATTCTCGGCTTTAACGTGCAGGTCGTCGCAACCGCCGACTACTTCAAGGAGCGGGCCGTTCGAGCAGGGAAACAGTTGGGCGTGCCGGCCGAGCGTTGCTTCGGCGGTGCGAGTTCCTATCGGGACCTGCTTGGGACCGATGTCGAGATCGTGCTTATGGCCACGGCGCCGCTGTTTCGGCCGCTGCATCTTGAGGCTGCGATTAGGGCCGGCAAGCATGTCTTTATCGAAAAGCCCGTGGCCGTGGACCCGCCGGGCTGCCGGCGCGTAATCGCCGCCGGGCGGGAAGCGGAGAAGAAGGGCCTGGTAATCACTGCCGGCACGGAAATGCGTCACGACTGGAACCATATCAAGACCCACCAGGCTGTGGCTGTCGAAAAGGGGCTGGGCAAGCTTTACGCCGGCCGGGTCTCGTGCTGCATCGGGCACATGTTCTGGTCCAGACCGATCAATCCGAAGTCGGCCGAAGACCTCGTGCGGTCGTGGCAGAACTGGATTACGCTTTCGGGCGACCATCTCGTCGAACAGCACATCCATAACATCGACGTGGCGAACTGGTTCTGCGGCGGCCCGCCCGTCAGCGCGGTGGGCTTCGGAGGCCGCTCCCGTCGTCCTGCCGGTGACATGTACGACTTTTTCAGCGTGGACTACGACTACGGCGAAGGCGTGCATATCCACTCGATGTGCCGCCAGGTTAACGGCTGCTGGAACTCGGTCGGGCACGACTTCGTTTACGAAAAGGGCCATACAAACAGCAGCGACTATCCAAAGCCGCAGAAATCGCCGATCCCCGCCGACCTGCCCCAGGGCCCGAGCGCCCATATTCAGGAGCAGATCGACACGCTGTACTATGTCAACAAGGGCCGGCCAGTTAACCAGGCGCGGGACGTCACCGAATCCACGGCCACGGCAATCATGGGTCGAATCTCCGCCTACACCGGCCGGCAGGTCACATGGAAACAAATTATGAGCGCAGCCGACGAGAATCCCGAGCTGTTTAATTTGACGCTGAAACCTACAGCCGAAGACTTTGAGAAGGGCACGGTCAAGATCCCGAAGGAAAACGTTATACCCATCCCGGGTCAGGCGTGAAACAAGGGATGGTTCGTAAACGACTCCAACTAAAATTATTTTATATTGAGAGAGTGACAATTGAGCCGGGAACATGTAATAAAAATCGCATCGGAGCTGTCGATAGATTCCCGCCAGGTGGCGGCGACGGCCGAACTGCTCGAAGGCGGAGCCACGATACCGTTTATCGCCCGGTATCGCAAAGAAGTCACGGGCAGTCTGGACGAGGTGGCTGTCACGGCCATTCGAGACAGGCTGAATCAGTTAAAAGAGCTGGACGACAGGCGCGAGTCGATCATCAAGTCTCTCGAAGAGCGTGAGCTGCTTACGGATGAGCTTAAAGAAAAAATCATGCAGGCCGAGACCATGGCCGTGCTGGAAGATATCTACCTGCCGTTTCGGCCGAAACGGCGAACGCGGGCGACAATCGCACGGGAGAAAGGGCTGGAGCCCCTGGCGGAAATGATCTTTGCCCAGGAGCCCGCCGTCGATCCCGCGGCCGAGGCGGAGGCATTTATCGACCAGAGCAAGGGAGTCGAGTCCGCCGAGGACGCCCTCGCCGGCGCCAGGGACATCATCGCCGAGTGGGTCAGCGAAGAGCAAACAGCAAGAGCAAGAATTCGCAAGCTGTTTTCAGGGAAAGGCCTGTTCCAGACAAAGGTCTTGAAGGACAAAGAAGAAGAGGGGCGTAAATACGAGGACTATTTCGACTGCTCCGAGCCGGTCGCCAGGGCGCCGTCACACAGGATTCTGGCGATGCGCAGAGGAGCGAGGGAAGGTTTTCTGAGATTGCAGGTAACAGCTCCCGAAGAACAGGCCCTGCAGATACTCGAAAGGTTGTTCGTCAAGGGACAATCGGCTTGTTCGGCACAGGTAAAAGAAGCTGTCACCGATAGCTATAAAAGGCTGTTGTCACCATCGATGGAAACGGAAATTCTCGCTGCGACAAAACTCAGGGCCGACGAGGAAGCCATAAGAGTTTTCGCTGAGAATCTGCGGCAGTTGCTGCTTGCCCCCGCGCTGGGCCAGAAAAACGTACTGGCAATCGATCCGGGCTTTCGCACGGGATGCAAAGTCGTTTGCCTCGACCGGCAGGGCCAGTTGAAACATTCCGATGTGATTTTTCCGCATCAGAGCGGGAAACTGGCAGCATCTGATGCGGCGAAAACCGCTTCATTGTGCGAGAAATTTGATATCGAGGCAATAGCTATAGGCAACGGTACGGCAGGCCGGGAGACCGAAGCTTTCATCAGGAGCATCAAGTTCGCCAGGGACATTCCCGTGATCATGGTCAACGAAAGCGGCGCCTCGATCTATTCGGCATCGCCGGCGGCCCGCGAAGAATTCCCCGATCAGGACGTGACAGTCCGCGGCTCGGTCTCCATCGGGCGAAGGCTCATGGATCCTCTCGCCGAGCTGGTAAAAATCGATCCGAAGTCAATCGGCGTTGGCCAGTATCAGCACGATGTGGACCAGTCACTGCTGAAGCACGGTCTCGACGACGTCGTCATAAGTTGCGTCAACAGCGTCGGCGTCGAAGTCAACACGGCCAGCAAGCAATTATTGACGTACGTATCCGGGCTCGGGCCGCAATTAGCTCGGAATATTATCGACTACAGAAACGATAACGGGCCTTTCAAATCCCGGCGGCAACTCAAAAAAGTTCACCGCCTCGGAGCGAAGGCCTTCGAGCAGGCGGCGGGCTTTCTGAGGATACGGGACGCCGCCAATCCGCTCGATTCGAGTGCCGTGCACCCTGAGAGCTATCACGTCGCCGATGCAATGGCCGCCGACGCCGGCTGCTCGATCGCCGAGATGATGAAAGATGCACAGCTCCGGATGAAAGTCCGCCTGCAGGATTATGTCACCGACACCGTGGGGCTGCCGACGCTGAACGACATTATGCAGGAACTGGCAAAGCCCGGCAGAGACCCGCGCAAACAGTTCGAGATTTTCAGCTTCGCCGAAGACGTCAATAAAATCGAGGACCTCAAGGCCGGCATGAAACTGCCCGGAATCGTCACTAATGTCACCAACTTCGGCGCGTTTGTGGATATCGGCGTGCATCAGGACGGCCTCGTGCACATCAGCAACTTGTCACATAATTACGTGAAGAATCCCGCCGACATAGTCAAGGTGCAGCAGAAGGTCAAAGTTAAAGTTCTCGATATAGACCTTGTCAAGAAACGAATCAGCCTTTCAATGAAAGATTTCTGACAATAACCTCCCTCGAATTGAGAAAGGAGATAAAGTCCATGTTAAGCATCGATTTTTCCAAAAGATCCATTGTTACAATAAGTATTATTGTTTCTACAATGACTTTTTGGGCGATTCCATCCGAGTGCGCACGGATCCCCCATCTACGTAAACAGGGGACAGCTACACAACTCATCGTGGATGATGCTCCGTTTTTGATCCTGGGAGGAGAAACGGGAAACTCAAGTACCTCTAACCTCGATTACATGAAATCCCAATGGCCTAAACTTGTCAAGCTGCATCTCAACACTGTTCTCGCCCCCGTTTATTGGGATCTCATAGAACCCCGGGAGGGCAGCTTCGATTTCACGCTCGTGGACGGCCTGATACAGGACGCCAGAAGTCACAACCTTCGTCTTGTTTTGCTGTGGTTCGCAAGCTTCAAGAACAGCATGTCCTGCTATGCCCCCGTCTGGGTCAAGATGAACCCAAAACGGTTTGGACGCGCGCAGGACAAAGAGGGCCGGGGCATGGAGATTCTCACACTATTCAGCGAAGAAAACCTTCAAGCGGACGCCCGCGCCTTCGCATCGCTGATGCGGCACATTCACCAGGTGGATGGCAAAAAACATACGGTCATCATGGTTCAGGTCGAGAACGAGATGGGAATGATACCGCAAGCACGGGATTATAGTGACACTGCGAACGATCTTTTTAACAAGCCGGTGCCAAAAGAGTTGATGGACTACCTAATTCAACATAAGGAGACACTGATACCGGAATTCCGCAAGGTGTGGGCTGATGCCGGTTTCAAGACATCAGGAACATGGGAAGAGATCTTCGATGAGGGACTGGGAACGGACGAAATCTTTATGGCGTGGCATTATGCGCAATATACAAACCGAATCGTTGAGGTCGGTAAAGCCGAGTATCCGCTGCCTATGTTTGTGAACGCGGCACTGATCCGTCCGAATTATAAGCCCGGCCAATACCCGAGCGCCGGACCGTTGCCGCATATTATGGACGTCTGGCGGGCCGGTGGGCCACTGATAGATTTTTTCTCGCCGGACATCTACTTCCAGAACTTCGCCGAATGGTGCCGGAAATACGACCGGTCGGGCAATCCCCTGTTCATACCCGAAGCGAGAAGAGAAGCGCAAGCGGCGGCTAATGTATTCTATGCTGTCGGACAGCACGACGCCATCGGTTTTTGTCCTTTCTCAATCGAATCGATCAGCGATGCTGAGAACGATCCTCTCGCAAAAGCCTATGATGTACTTTCGCAATTAACGCCTGTCATTCTAAAAAATCAGGGCAAGGGGTCAATGGCAGGAACGTTGCTGGATAAGGATAAACAGAGACAACAAGTGGAGCTGGGCGACTACGTGCTGAAAGTCTCTCATGATTATACCTGGAGCTGGTCGTCCGGCGCGGGCCAATCCGGCCAGTGGCCGCGTGCCGGGGGTATTTTTATTTCTACCGGTCCGGATGAATACATAATAACCGGCACCGGTATTATCGTAACATTCTCTCCGATTTCGCCGGGTGAACCGATGACCGGAATCGCCAGTATACAGGAAGGTCGGTATGTGAACGGTCAATGGATACCCGGCCGCTGGATGAACGGCGACCAGAGCCACCAGGGCAGACATCTCAGGATCCCGTCCGGTAGTTTCGGTATCCAGCACATTAAGCTGTATCGTTATCATTGAGATGATATGAGTAATCGTAACAGACATCACGGACACAACACAATAAATGTAACGATATGGAAACCAACAGAGCAATAAAAACATCCGTCGTGTGCCCGCTGTGCTTTGAGTGCACTAATGAAAAAGTAACGAGAAGGAGACCGTCATGAGTATTAAATTTACAAGGCGAAATATGATGCAGTTTTTAGGCATCGGGGCAATATCTATGGCACTGCCCAAAAGGCTGCTCGGCGAAGAGAAAGACGGAAAGGATAAACAGTCGGCGGAAAAATCGTTAACCTTTTTTGGCTGGTCGGATACCCATATACCGGTCAACGGCGACGGCAGCAAGCTGTGGCCTGCCGTTGACGCGATGAATTCGCTGCCTGGCAAAGCGTATCCGAAGAATATCGGCGGCGCTGTCGATACACCGGCTTTCGTATTTAATTGCGGGGACATTACCCACTGGCCCACGCATCAGGCGAAAAAGACGTACGAAGACCTGCTCACGAAACGATTGAGATATCCCAGCTATGAAATATTGGGCAATCATGACGAGGCCGGCGCTGACGGCGTGGAAGGCGCACCTCCTATTATGAAAGAGTGGTTCAAAAGACGCTATGGCGATTTGTGCTATACGTTCGATCAGGGCGGCGTTCATTTTGTCTGTCCATTTTCGGCATACGATGAGAGTCTGGGAAATCCGGCACAGGACATAACGACCGAAGCGCTGGATTTTATCAGGAAAAACCTGCACCGGCATTATTCGCCCGATCTTGTGCCGGAAAAGCTGGTCTCCGTTCCGAAGGGAACACCGGTCGTTGTGGCAACGCATCTATGTTTAGATGCGATGACCAACCGGGACGCATTCGTGGACGCTTTGAAAGATGCGAATGTGATTATGGTGCTGGGCGGCCATTATCACAAGGCACAGGTAAAATCTTATCGAGGCATTAATTTTGTACAGCTTCCATCGGTGAATTCGGCCTGGACCGAGGTGACAGTCATTCGAATCACTTCGAACCGGTTAGTTGCGATTCCATACGATTACAGTAAGCACCAATGGACAGATAATCCCGGCAAGATTTTAGATGTTAAGATATCGAGGCCAGTTCGTAAAACAGGGGAGGATCAATAGAAGTGCATGGAAGTATGATTTATCGTACCGACGGCCTCCAGATCGATATTTCGCATTCGTACATGTGGACTTCGAGATGTGTTGACTAATTCTATCTACAGCACAGCCTGGTCTCAGGTCGGACAAAACAACATAGAAATCTATACTTGCTTTTGTAAACTTTACCGCACTTTGAGAATGCTTATCTTGACCAGCCCTTTACGACTATGGTATTATTGCGGATAGTTTTTCTTGGATAAGATAAGGACGGAATTTTTTGGAGGCACTGATTTAATATGAAATCTAACAAAAACATTAGCCGCCGGGAATTACTGGGTTCTGCTGCTGCTTCTTCAATAGCTTTTGCGGTGGTTCCCCGGCACGTATTGGGTGGCGCCGGTTATGTTGCTCCGAGTGAAAAGGTGACCGTTGCCAATATCGGGTGCGGCACGCAGGGTCTTCGCGAAATGCCCGGTATGCTGGAAAACCGGGATGTGCAAATCGTGGCCGTATGTGACCCGAATAAATTTACGACTAATTACATCGACTGGTCGTCGAACGGCATCCGTGACGGCATCCGAAGGACGTTAGGCGACTCGAACTGGGGCGCTGGCATCGAAGGAATTCCCGGCGGGCGCGACATTGGGCGGGAGTATGTCCAAAAGTATTACGCTAAGAACGCGCCTTCGGGAACATATAAAGGGTGTAATTCTTATGAGGATTTTCGTGATTTGCTCGAACAGGAAAAAGACCTGGACGCCATAAAAATTATGACGCCGGATCATCATCATGCCACGATAGCCATTGCCGCCATGAATAAGGGAAAGCATGTCATCACCCACAAGCCGATTGCCAACAGGATTTCGGAAGGACGGCTGACAATAGAAACGGCCCGCCGTAAAAAAGTCATAACGCATCTTTTGGCCTGGAGCGACAGGCCCGGAAACAAACTGACGCTCAAATGGATCAAAGACGGCGTAATCGGCACGCTCAAAGAAATACATAACTGGTCGCACAGACCCGTCTGGCCCCAGTGGACATCCAACCCTACGGAGACACAGCCGATACCGAAGGGATTCAACTGGGACCTGTGGCTGGGGCCCGTGCCGCATCGTCCGTATCACCTGAACTACACCCATAACGTCTTTCGCGGCTGGTATGATTTCGGCGGCGGCAGTATCGCGGACATGGGACATTACAGCCTGTTTCCATTGTTCCGGACTCTTGGTATAGAGACCCCGGCAATCAGCGCCGAGGCCTATGGAACAACTACGCGGACAATCGTCGATCAGGTGAGCCAGGCAGTGAACAATAACGTAGCTTTCCCCTACTCCTGCATGATCCGGTTCAAATTCCCAAAGCAAAAACTCCTGCCCGCTTTTAATCTTATCTGGTACGACGGAGGCATGAAGCCTTTTGCGCCGGAAGAACTCGAGGCGGACAACAAGTCGCTCGAAAGCGAAGGAATGATGTTTGTAGGTGACAAAGGCAAAATTCTGGCCGGTTTTCACGGCGATAAACCCCGAATCATCCCGGGAAAGAAAATGCGGGATTACGCCGGAGAAAAAGAACTTCCGGAAGACAGCCGGCGAAGAAGATCCGACACATGGGCAAATTCCATAAAGAACAAGAAGGAATCGCCCGGCAGTTTTTTGTTTGCAGGCCCGGTTACGGAGACCATCAATCTCGGAGCTGTAGCCCTGAGGGCTGGGCAAAAAGTGGATTATGACTCCAAGACTATGAAAATAACCAACCTGCCGGAAGCAAACAAGTATTTGACCCGAAAATACCGTAAGGGTTGGGAGCTATAGCAGTACCGCAACATCCAGACTTTGCGATACTATGGCTTGCTGGAACCAATAATAAATTCATTCTAAAAATAAAGAAAGGATAACCATGAAAGGGATAAATCGAAGGGAATTCCTGGCCGGTTCGATTGTCGCCGGGGCCGGTATCGGTAGTATGCTGACGGCAACTGGTACGATAGCGAATGCCGCGGCCGGAACCGTGAAAAGGGCCCCCGCCTTGCGGGAACCCAAAGACGATATTTCTATCGCTCAATGGGCGCTGGTTCAGGAAATTCGAGATGGCAAGTGGAAGAACCTGGATTTTCCAAGAATTGCCAGGGAGGATTTTGACATTAATGGAATCGAATTTGTCAGCACGCTGTTTGAGTTGCCGACTTACTCCTACCTGCAGCGTCTGCGAAGCAATGCTGAGAAGTACGACGTCACGATGATACTCATAATGGTGGATGACGAAGGAGAGACATGCGATCCGAGTAAGGCTGTGCGGATCCAGACCGCCATAAACCACCGTAAGTGGGTGGATATAGCGAAGTACCTTGGCTGCCATTCGATCAGGACCAATTGCCGCGGCCCGAAGGATGCTCCCAGGGATAAAGCGCTCGAGTGGGCGACCGACTGCTATAATCGTCTGCTGGAATATGCTGCGCGTGCCGGCATACGTGTGCTGATTGAGAACCATGGCGGGCTGTCGAACGATGCCGATTGGATGGTCTCGCTATTCAAGAAGGTTGATAATCCGTATTTCGGCTCATACCCCGACTGGAGAAGTCCCAGCAGAGAATTCGACAACTATGAATATCTGAGAAAGATGCTCCCGTACGCCGGCGGGTTGTCATACAGAAACCAGCCCCAGGAGAAGCAGACAGCTAGGATGATAAAGCTCTGCCGGGATTCCGGCTACAAAGGCTGGTATGGTATTGAGTCGAGCGGCCGCGATGAGATCAAACGCGGTAAAGAGCTTCTTGAGAAGTATCTCTTGAAATAATTTGGAATTAATTCGGGACGCACGGAATTTTATGAGTTAACGTATAAGGCAATCAAATCTGTTTAACTTATTGTCATTATAAGGTGATCCATGAATTCTGCGTAAACCGGATATTGTGCCGGTCGGAAATTTATAAAAGCCGGGAGAACATTTGCTTTTTCGGGATAGAATTAGAAGCGTTACATCTTGTGCTTTGATTGAGTCGCCGATTAGAAATCGCAAAAATATGGAGAACGATTATGAAGCCTCTTACACGCCGCACATTTTTGAAGGGTTCCCTGGTAGGTGGTGCCGCAGCAGCGCTCGCGCCTTATTCCCGCGTGCTCGGTGCCAATGATGATATTCGCGTGGCCGTGGTGGGTTTTCGCAGCCAGGGCAGCAATCATATCAAGTGGTTCGGAAATATCCCGGGCGTGCGGGTGGTGGCTCTTTGCGATGCCGACCGGAATTTGATCGATCGCGAGGTTGCGAAATTCAAGCAGCGCAACGAAAAGGTGGATACCTACGTCGACGTTCGCAAGCTGCTGGAAGACAAGAATATTGACGCGATTATTACCGCCACGCCGAATCACTGGCATTCGCTTGTCACCATCTGGGCGTGCCAGGCCGGCAAGGACGTTTACGTCGAAAAGCCGGTCTCGCACAATATATGGGAAGGCCGCAAAATGGTCGAGGCGGCACGAAAATATAAACGGATCGTGCAGGCCGGGACCCAACGCCGTTCCGACGAGGGCCTTGCCGAAGCGATTGAATACATCCGGCAGGGCAATCTCGGCAAGATACTTCGCGCCCGCTGCTACTACTTCAGCGCTCGCGGGCCTATCGGCAAAGTCAACGGTCCGGAGCCGATTCCGGAGGGTGTAGATTACGACCTATGGACCGGTCCGGCATCCCTGCAGCCGCTGATGCGAAAGAATCTGCATTACGACTGGCACTGGCAATGGCTGTACGGCAACGGCGACCTTGGTAATAACGGCATACATTTCCTCGACGTCTGCCGCTGGGCGCTCGGCTATGATTCGATAGCCCCGAGAGCGATGAGTTTCGGCGGGGAATTCCTCTGGGACGACGACAGGCAGACTCCCAACACCCAGGTGGCGTTCTATGACTACGAGCCGGCGCCGATTATTTTCGAGATGCGCAACCTGCCGCGAAAGAAGGGTGATTCGGCCATGGATGTCACCTACCGCCGGACCCGCGCCGACACGGTGATCGAATGCGAGGGCGGCTACTTCGCCGGCGGCTGGGCCTACGACTACGACGATAAGAAACTCAAACAGTTCAAAGTTAGCGGCGGCGGCAGTCACCACGCCAATTTCATCAAGGCGGTGCGAAGCCGGAAGGTCAGCGACCTTAACGCCGATATCCTCGATGGCTATCTTTCGACCGCTTTGTGTCACATGGGAAATATTTCCTACAGGCTCGGGCGTACGGCATCGCCCGACGAAATAGCACAATCGACCGGTTCGAAGAAGGAACTGCTGGATGCGTTCGAGCGTGCCTCCGAGCACCTGTCGCTCCACGATGTGGACCTGAAAGAAACGCCGATGACACTCGGCCCCTGGCTGACGTTGGATTCCGGCACGGAAAAATTCACAGGCGAATTCAGCAATGAAGCGAATCAATATCTGTCGCGAAATTACCGCGCGCCATTTACCGTCCCGGCGGAAGTATGACCCGGCAGAAAAATCAGTGCGACGTTTTTATCAGAATCTGGTTAAAATCTAATTCCCTTAAAGTGGTTCAGACTCGCTTCCACTGCTTTGTTTTAAAATCATACTGTTTTATAATCTTCGCCGGATTTCCTGCTACTACGCTGTAGGCAGGGACATCTTCAATGACTGTGGAGCCTGCGCCTATAACTGAATTGTCTCCTATTCTTGCTCCGGGGAGTACTATGGAGTTGGCACCGATCCAAACATTATTTCCAATGACTACCTGCCCTTTCTTTACGCCTTGTCTCATGAAGTTTTTCGAGACATCTTCATAAAGATGGGATTGCCCGTTGATAAAGCAATTTTGGCTGCAAGCTGAGCCTTTTCCTATCAGTACCGGCCCCATCACGATACTGCCGATACCGATACTGGCGCCGTCTTTCAGAATAACATCACCATGCCAGGTACAGACCACACACAAGCTTTCGATCAGTGTGTTTTTTCCCAATGAGAGCTTGTGACGCTCAAGGTGTTTAGCTCGCGGTATAACATCGAGCCTTGCCCAAAGACTGATTGAAGAGGGTATTTCTCTCTCGACGTAAGCCAGCCTTGTAAGAACTTGAATTATTCCCAAATAAACGCTCTTTACGATATCCCTGATTAGTCCAAGGATCGATTCGACTGTGGTACGGATACTTCTCAAATGGTCAAGCGTGGGATAGGGTATATTCCACACAGTTTTCATTCTGCTATTCCCCAATACGTAAAGTGCATTTTTCCTTTTTAAATACACTTTACTATTCGATTACTCCCTTCCCTGGGGAAAACACTCGGCGAGAACTATAATTAAGTGCCATTATCGAGGCCAAACGTAACGCTTTTTTCCATACGAGTTTGCAAATAAAAGGTTCGTATATGGCTAAAGAAGGTTGAAATAGTTTTAGCTTATATCTTCCGTTCGATTTGCGGGAAGAAAAGTTTTATGTGAATCAATCTTTTACTGCATTCTGCCCCCGATGGAGATCGGGTTAATAATATGCTTAAAAGCAAAGAAAGACTACATCCTCTGGTTCAGTATATCATCGCCAACCTAATCACTTGCTTCATCGTGCCCTTTCTTCCAGGAATTAATTCTTGCGCTACACTGTTATTCCCGCGAAGGCGGGAATCCAGTTTTTATTTGATCTAGGTATCTTAGTAAAAAGCAGATTACTGTTGCATGGCAAAATCCCATCAATACAAGCATACATATTAAATACAATTGGTATGACTATTGTTAAGTTGAGTATTCGTTCATTGCCGTTGTAGAGCGGTACGGTGTCGAGCGGTTTCCCGGATAATCTGCTGCCGTGATCCGAGCGGCAGGTACATCGCCCGCATGACAAAGCGATAGCGCTGCCCGACTTTGTACTGCGGCACGAACCACTGGAAGTCCCATGCCGGATTCCCTTTGCCGGCTCCGGATGGAGATTGGCTGAGTCTGACATTATCACCCGGACGAAACATCAGAACGAAGGCCATGCCGTGACATACGCCGTAGTACCACGGTTCGGTGTAGCGATAATTCGATTTATTGAAGACAAGTGTGAGCGGGAAATTCGGATCGTGGGCGAAATTACGATTGTCATCGACAGCCAAATGGGTCGGCAATTTTCCGTGCTCAGGCGTCACGCCGCGAATCCACCGGGGCTCTACATCCTTCTCGTCGGCGGGGCGGCCCAAAAAGTGAATATCCAGCAACTCGGGCTTGTCTATATAGCTGGCGAAGAACAAACCGATATAGTCGTTCTTAAAAGTGCGGGCGCGCGGAATGCATTCCAGCGTCATTTCAATAGTGCCGTCTTCAAGCAGTTTGTATCGTAGCCAGCTTTCGAGCTGCCAGTGCGGCGTAGGCGGCTGGTAGAGTTCCGTCGTATATTCATCAATTTGCCTTATCTGCATCGGGGCCCGTCGCGGCTCAAACAGGATGTCCCTTGGTTTGACTGTACCATCATGAATGTGCTCGAAATTAAGCCCGGCATAAAACGGAACGAACAGGTTCTGTTTTCTCTCACGGTGAGTGAGTGAAGCAACGCCGCTGTAACCGCCGCGATGCCCCGGCAATACTTCATCGTCGACCGCCTCGTTGTTGACTATCACGGCCCTGACATCGCCACGTTCCAGGACGACATAGGGCTTGTCCGTGCCGGCAATGAAATGGGAGAATAACATTAAAATCGTGACCTTGAACATAAATGACTCCTTAAGCCAAGTTGTTCCAATGGTGTATAAGAGACCGAGTTCGACTATAAAATTATAGCCCTTACCGATGGACGGGACAAGATTTATATCCTGGCAGGACTCTATTTGTCATGATTTCTTACGCTGTATTGTCAAGGTCTTTTGCATTTGGGGAATGTATTTCTTATATTATAGTAGGGTGGCTACTGATGAATCGCCGAGATCCCTGTTGACATGAGTAAATTACTGATTAGCAACAAGCTATAACAGGGTGAGGTATTATGGGTACTATAAGAGGATTTTGGCAGCATACGAATGACAAGATTTACGCGGTCGAAAGCGATACGTTTGGAAATATCTTAGGTGGCGCCGGGCCACTGGATCCCAACGACCTGCACGGTCTCGAAGATTATGATTACAAGCCCGCTATAACCAAGTGGCTGGTCGATGCAGTGGCCCAGCATAAGCTGCACAGAATCAACGTCCACTCATATCGATAATATTTTGCCGTTCCTGGTTCATTGAGCTAAGAATGCAAAATTTCTCGCTGCGAAGAACGCCGAGGTTGAAGAGCCTCCCATTTCATAATTAGCCCCAGGGATTCCTTACCTGAATTTTTCCCGGCTGTCAAACTACGAAAAAAATAGAAAAAAGCCTCCTGTTCAGATATGATATCGGCAAAAAGGTCTGGTTATTTGGAGATTAGAGCCATGAGTGCGATGGACTTGAGGATAATAACTTTAGCCCAGCTACTTATCATCGGATTTGCGGGGGCGGTTTCGGCCGGAGAGGAATCTACTTTCGACAGAAGGACCCCCGTTGTGAAAGTGTACGAACAGGCCCATGAAGCCGTAGTTAACATAGCCGGCGAGCGGTTGGTATCAAGCTCTGTCTGGCCCGGTTATGATTGGCCGGATATGTTCGATTTATGGGGACCGAGATACCAAAAACAGGTTGCCGTGCTTGGTTCGGGCATGGTCGTGCATGAAGACGGCTACGTTATCACCAATGCTCACGTTATAAAAGGTTCCGAGAAAATAAAAGTGGTCTTCAGCGACGGCAGCGAATTTGCGGCGAAGATTATCAGCGGCGATGAAAGTAAGGACCTGGCCGTTCTAAAAATACCGGTTAATAAAAAATTGCCGTTTGTTCGCCTGGGCCGGAGTAATGACCTGATGATCGGTGAAACCGTTGTAGCCATCGGTAATCCTTATGGTTATGCCAACACCGTGACAAGCGGAGTAGTCAGCGCCGTCGGCAGAGATATCCAGGTGGCTGAGGGCTTCTGGCTGCGCGGTCTTATCCAGACGGATGCTCCGATTAATCCGGGCAACAGCGGCGGCCCGCTTTTGAACATTAACGGCGAGCTGATCGGTGTCAATACCGCCGTTCGGGCCGAAGCGGAAAACATAGGATTCGCGATACCGGTGGACATGCTTGTCGACAATCTGAGTCATATGCTTATGCCGGAAGAGCTGCGCCGGGTTCGCCTGGGCCTGGTAATGGGCAGGATGAAGAAAATTGGCGGGTTCAGCGGACTGCTCGTGGACTCGGTCAGCAAAGCAAGCCCTGCCGATCAGGAGGGCATTTCCGCTGGAGATTTGGTCCTTGAAATTGACGGCCGAAAGCTCACGAGCGTTATAGATTTTTATGTCAAAATGATGGGTAAAGAGGTCGGCGAACCGATAGAAGTGACTTATGTAAAGTCATCCAACGCCCCTTTGCGGAGTCGAACCGTCAAATTGACGATGCTGCCAAGACCGTTGCCGGACGGCCGTAAGCTCGTAAGTGAGTTCTTTCAGATGGAAGTCTCGGAACTTACGAATAGAATCGCACGCAAGTTCGGCTTCCGGAGCGCATACCCAATTTTGATTGTCACCGGCGTTGAGCGAGGCGGGATCGCCGAGAAAACGGGGCTTGCCGCGGGAGACCTTATACTTCAAATTAATCATGCTACGGTGCGCAACGTCAGAGAACTCTCGCTGGAAATGGAAAAAATCAACGAGGGCGATACTGCGGAAATAAAAATCATGCGTATTAGTGTGGGTATCTTCGGACAGGTTCAACAGCGATACACCGCGAGGTTAACCGCGCAGAGTAAGAAGTCCGGTGAGTTTTTGTTTTAGCAGCCTTCATAAACTCTCGGATCGGAAAGCAGGTGTCAAATTGAAATTTCCCAAAGTAGTTTTGCAATTACCCGGCTGGATTGAGAGCGTTCTGGCCGACTCGGAGCAGGTCTATCCGACCGTTGAAGAGCGGATGCGGTTAGTTGTAAAGCTTGCTCAACTGAATATCGAACACGGGACCGGCGGGCCGTTCGGAGCAGGGATATTCGAGTCGAAGAGCGGCCGCCTGATTAGTGCCGGGGTGAACCTTGTGGAATCGGCTGATTGCTCGATCGCGCATGCGGAGATGATTGCTATTGCTATTGCTCAGCGTGTGATTGGATGCTACGACCTTGGCGGCGAGAAAGATGTAGCTTATCAGCTTGTCACGAGTACCGAGCCATGTGCCATGTGTTTGGGGGCCATTGCCTGGTCGGGAGTTCGAAGTGTTGTGTGCGGCGCTCGTGATGAGGATGCCCGGAGCATCGGATTTGACGAAGGGTCGAAACCGCAAAACTGGGTAAAGTCACTCGAAAGCCGCCGAATCAGCGTAGTCCGGGACGTCCTGCGTGAACAGGCGAAAGCCGTGCTGTTGGAATATGGCAGGAGGGGCGGATTGATTTACAACGCCGGACAGGAATGATGGAGGATCAATCATCCAATTCGAGCACGGTTTTAATAAAATTTATTACCAAACGGTCATAGTGCGTGCCGCCTATGCCGTGCCGTGATTTTGGATAAATCATCAGTTCGAATTTCTTGTCGGCTTGCTGCAAATCATTTACAAGCTTTAATGTGTTTTCGATATGTACGTTGTCGTCAGTCGCTCCGTGAATGATTAGAAGCTTGCCGTGCAGGTTCTCCGCCGCTTTGACTACGGAAGTTTTTTCATATCCTTCCGGATTATTCTGCGGCGTGTCCATATACCGCTCAGTGTAGATACTATCGTACAGGTGCCAGTCGGTGACGGGCGCCCCGGCTATACCGCCGGCGAACAGTTTGCTGTGCGTCAGGGCGTAAGCCGTCATAAACCCGCCGTAGCTGTGCCCGCTTATTCCTATCCGGTCATCGTCGACGTAATGTTTGTCCCTGAGCCATTCGATTGCCTCTTCGATGTCTTCGAGCTCCTGCACGCCGAGCTGCTTATACGCGGTCCATGACGAGCGTGCACCTTTTCCGCTCGCGCTGCGCGGGTCGCACCGGAAGACAAGCATTCCCATCTGTGCCAGCATGTGGTCTCTGGCCCGGCCGCCGCTCCACGTATTTCGAATCGTTGGTGAATGCGGGCCGCCGTATGTCATAAACCAGACCGGGTATTTTTTGTTGCTGTCAAAGTCCGGCGGTTTGACTAGGCTCGCTTCCAGCAGAAAACCGTCCGACATTTCAATCTGGAATTGCTCGTATGTGCCGAACTTATACTCCTGCCGGTTATAAACGGGATTCGTATCCAGCGTCCGTATCTTTTTTCCTTTAATGCCGTACAGCGTGACCTTCGCCGGTGTCGAATCATTGCTCCACGTATCGATAAAATACCTGCCGTTCGGGCTCACGTTGACGCGATGGCCACCGGGCGCTTTCGTCAGGCGTTTGATTTTACCGCCGTCGATCTTCAAGCGATAAAGATTTCCCGCGATGTGCGAATCGCGCGTCCCCGTGACATAAATCCAGCCGTTCTCTTCATCGACATGTTCGAGCCCTCTGGCTTCCCATTCGCCTTTTGTTACTGCATGCTTTAGCTTCCCGTCCTTGTCATACAGATACAAATGCTTCCATCCGGTCCGTTCGCTGAAAAACAGGAACGATCCGTCGGTTAGAAACTTCGGGCTATCCGGCACATCAACCCAGGCATCGGTCGTTTCGCGGAAAAGACGAGTGGATTCTCCGCCTCGCTTCGAGGCCGCATTGAAATCGAGCCACTTCTGGGCCCGGTCCTGGACATAGAAAAATATCCGTTTACTGTCCGGCATCCATCCGGCTCCCGTTATCAAATATGTCCCTTTAAGATACTCATCCAGATCGACCCATCGTACAGGCCCTCCGGCCGTCGTTACGACTCCGATCCTTACGTTCGGATTCGGCTCGCCCGCTCGTGGATAAGGTGTCTCTTCCACCTCTTGCTTTCTCTTGGTGTTATTAACGACGGTAAATTCATGGACCGGCGCATCGTCGAACTGCATAAATGCAATAGCAGATGAATCCGGACTCCACCAATAAGTCTTCCAGCGTCGGCCGAATACCTCTTCATAATAAACCCAGTCGGCCCGGCCGTTCGAAATCAGTCCGCCCCCGTCGGTGGTCAGAGCCCGCTCGGTCTGCGTCGCAACGTCAACCACGTACAGGTTTTTGTCACGTACAAAAGCAACAAATTTTCCGTTCGGATCGAAGCTGCTTAGCTCCTCCTGCCCGGGACTGCTTGTCAATCGCACCGCCTTTTTTCCATCTAACGTGCAGTAGTACAAATCGTTTTCATAGTCGATAAGAACCGCGCTTCGGGCGGGATTCATTTTCAGCCGGGTGCGCTTTGAAATGGACTCGGCGGTCTTTTCATCTATGGTGGGCAGACTTTTCAATCCTTCGGCCAGCTCGTTCGGGTCGAAAAATAAAATCGAACGCCCGCTTTCTGCGTGCACTTTATATTGCCGGCCGTCACGGATCTGGAGATAATGCTCACCATCTTCCAGCCAGGTTAAGCCCGATACGGGCGAGCCCCGGAAACTAACCTTATCATTCGGATCGTAGATGGTTTCAAACGTAATCGGTTTATCGAACTGTCGGTTTTCTTCTAAAGGGCATACGGGGCCGTGCGTGATCGGCACGTACGAATTTAATATGACAATCGGATAATCGTCTCCAGCCTTTGGCCGCCTGAGAAGCTTTCGGAATGAGGCTTTCTTTTTCGTAGTTGGGTCCAGCAAATCTTTTACTTTGTCAGACAGCTCTTGATCCGTTTTGACAAAAATTGTGCGGGCCTTAAATCGTTTCGTTTCCTGCCGGTGCTCGGTCTTTAATCTGAAAGAACGCCGTTCCTTTCCCTGCTTCTTGTCACGAACAATACGATCTATGCGATATACTTCGACATCCAGCTCAATATCTTCACGAAGCTCGTTAACTTTGATATCTTCCCGCTGCAAGTGTTGGGTCAGCTTCTTAAATTTCGCCGGGAAGAGATAAGCATATGGCTGGCTGGCGGACTTCTCCGGTTTTCGTTCTGCTTGCAGGTTAATTGACAGGGCGAGTGCCAGAACGCTGCTGAGAATCAAAGTCTTTAATATATTGTAATTGGCCAATAAGTTCTTTTCTTGCTTCATGCTCTTCATTATATCCAGGTCGTCCGTGACAAATCAAGTTTTTGTATATTTGCTCTGCCGTTTGAGTGAATATATTGAGACTGTTATACATGTATGGTATATTGTGCTTGTAGTAAAATTCTGTTCGAAATTGGAGTTCTGAAATGACCAGGTCGGTTCGTATCGGTGTTGTTCTGCTGTTGATCATACCCGGTCTCTGTCCCGGCTCGGATGATTTTGTCAGGATAGAAAAACTCTCCGACCGCGTTATTATCGGCTACTGGCTTGGGACCGGCAGGATGAATATCGTCGCGATAAAGTCGCAGAAGGGTCTTGCTGTAATCGACACGGCGATGTCGCCGCGTATCATGGCGCCGGTTAAGGCCAGGCTCGAAAAAGAATTCGGCCGGAACGACTGGAAGTATGTCATTAATACTCACGCCCACATGCATCACGCCGGCGGAAACTGCCTGTTCAAAGACGCGGTGATAATAGGCCACGACAATCTGCCAGCCGATATGCAGTGGCTAATCGACAAGCAGATAGATGAAACCGCCAAGCGCAAGTCGCTCGATTACAATGCCGCCACGATTCGCAACCTGCAGGCCCTGCTGCCGCGTGTCACAGGCAGCCGGTTGCAGACAAGGATGATACAAGGGGAGATAAAGTTCTTCGAATTAAACACGCAGGATGTGGAGGAAGGTTTCGAAATTGTAAAGCCGACCGTTACGTTTCCTGATAAATACACGCTTGACCTGGGAGACCTTCGGCTGGAAATGGTCTATTTCGGCAAGGGACACAGCATGTCCGACATTCTGATTTATATCCCGCAGGAGGGCGTGCTGGTCACGGGGGCCATCGTTTACCTGAGAGGTCACCTGCCCGGCATAACTGAAAGGGCGGAGCTTAAGGATGTGCAGCGGTATATCGCCGTGCTGAATTCGTTTCTCGAAGAAGGACTGAAAGTCGATCGTGTGATTACTTCGCACAGTCCCGTGCTCACGCGCAACGACCTGAAATATGTACGGGATTATTACCAGGCGATGCTCGATGGAATTAGGGCGGCCCGGCGGGAGGGCCTGACGCTGGAGCAGGCCAAAGAACGCTTCGACGTGCGTAAGAAGTTCCCCCGATTTTATCAAAAGCAATCCGCCGAATGGTCCAAAGCCAAACAGGATCGCAATATTACAGTGCTGTGGCAGCGGCTCCAGGAGACGGAACAGAAATCGCAGACATCGAACTGATCTGTTCGCTTTGTCATCCCTGCGAAGGCAGGGATCCAGGAATGTAAAGGATTTGGTGGATTCCCGCTTTCGCGGGAATGACAAACTGTGTTATATTATTGAACTGTTTGCTGAAGCATTTGACTCAAAAACGGTCAGTTTGAGTAAGAACGGATAAAAGCATAAAGTGACGGCAAATAAAAAGCTCAGAAATAAAGGAGATAAAAATGAATCGACGTAACCTGATTAAGGGATTGGGCCTGGGAATCGCGGCGGGCACTCTGGGGATCGTATCGAAAAGCGACGAGGCCATGGCAAATGAGTACGCAAAGGCGACGAAGGGACTGCCTGCTTTGAAAATCACCAATGTCAAGGCCATCCTGACCGCTCCGCAGCGCATACGCCTTTGCGTGGTGAAAGTCGAAACGAGCGAGCCGGGCTTGTACGGCCTCGGATGCGCCACCTTCAATCAGCGGCCTTTGCCGGTCGTCGCGGCCGTCGATAAATACCTCGATCCATTCGCTAAGGGCAGGGACGTAGACAATATAGAGGATATGTGGCAGAACGCCTATACCAGCTCCTACTGGCGCAACGGGCCTGTCCTGAACAACGCTCTGAGCGGGCTGGACCAGGCCCTGTGGGACATAAAAGGAAAGCGTGCGAACATGCCGGTCTATCAATTACTGGGCGGCAAATGCCGCTTCGCAGTCGATTGTTATACGCATTGCGGCGGCAGGGACTTTGCCCAGACTGAAAGGAGCGTCCGCAGGGCAATGGAAGAAGGCTTCAGGCACATCAGGATACAACTTGGCGGGTACGGCTCGCCGCACCTGTCAAAGAAGCCTGCCTTTAAGGAAGCGGGATTCGGACTGCCCTCGGATTCGCTTATGGAGACCGGACCTTATGTCAGGGCTACGGTCAAGATGTTCGAGCATATCAGAAACACCTGCGGCGATGAAATCGAATTGCTGCACGATATTCACGAACGGATACCGCCGATCCAGGCAATAAACCTGATAAAGCAGTTGGAACAATTTCACCCCTTCTTTATAGAAGACCCGTTCGCACCCGAAGACAACGGATATTTCAAACTGCTCCGGCAGCAAACCAGCGTGCCGATCGCGATGGGCGAGCTGTTCAACAATCCTCATGAATGGACGGGACTAATATCTGAAAGACTCATCGATTTCATACGCGTACACATTTCGCAAATTGGCGGCCTTAGCGTCGCCAGGAAACTCGCCGCCTTATGCGAATGGTTCAATGTCCGCACCGCCTGGCACGGGCCGGGGGATGTTTCGCCGGTAGGGCACGCCGCCAATGCGCATCTCGATCTGGCTGTTTCGAACTTCGGGATTCAGGAAGGCGTCCGTTTCAACGACAAAACGAGAGAAGTCTTCCCCGGGAGTCCCACCGTCAAAAACGGCTATATGTACGTAAACGAGGCCCCCGGTTTCGGCGTCGATATCGACGAGGAACTCGCCGCGAAATTCCCGCTGCCCGACCATCCGGGCTACTGGCGCCCCGTCCGCAGGAGCGACGGCACCGCCGTAAGGCCGTAGAAGCGAATATGTCCGCTATGGTGCTGTTCTCCGCTCTTATATAGATGGCAATACATAATCCCGGCGGTATTTTTTTCTTGACGGTAAGGGCGTAAATCTGGTATAAGTGTTATATATCGCAACTGTTGATGTGTAACCTTCAATTGATGGGTGCTATTCGGTGTTTGAGGAGAACGAGGAAATTTCAGGCCGTAAAATCATTCTGGGCAAGGATGTATCGAAATATTGTGAAGGAAATGGTTCATTCTCAACCTTTTGTATCTCAACTTTTTAGAAGGAGGTTTATTATGAGTAGAAAAATATTGTGTTTGATTTGCTTTGCGTCGGTGCTGAGCATAGCTCTGGCAAGTACTGCCGATGCCCAAAATCAGATTAGTAACTGGGAATTCGATGAGCCGTTGGTGGTTGGTACAGAAGGCGATTGGTGGATGTGGGAGGACATCAATTTCACCGGTTTGTCGGTAGTACAGGACGCAGCCCTGTCGGGAGATAATGCAATGCATGTCGCTATACCTGACGGCGCATCGGGATCTTTACAGGTCTATCATTCATACTTGAAACTCGAACAGGGCGTAACCTACACGATCAGCTTCATGGCCAGAGCGGACGCCCCGAGAACCATTACCGTGGTACTAATGGGACGGACGTTATATAACTGGTCGTGGTTCTGGAGTCAAGAAGTAGAACTGACAACCGAGCCGCAGACATATACTTTCGAATACCTGCACACGGGTGCTACGGTGGGTGGAACCGGAAATTTCAACGATGACATCGATTGGTGTTTTGACCACGGCGGCAGCGATGTAGATACCTATATCGATCACATCTGGTTGGGCGAGGGTCCCCCGCCTCTTCCGATTGCTCCCGACTCGGCTCACGATCCCAGCCCGGCAGATGAGGCGGTTTATACTGATACGTGGGCAACCCTCAGTTGGATCCCGGGCGAGTCAGCCGTCTCACACGACGTCTATTTGGGTGAGAGTTTCGATGATGTCAACGACGGCACCGGCGGCACTTTCCAGGGCAATCAGGAATTAGCGTTTTTGGTTGTCGGTTTTGTCGGATTCCCCTATCCGGACGGCCTTGTGCCGGGCACAACCTACTACTGGCGAGTCGATGAAATCAATGATGCGGACCCGAACAGCCCGTGGAAAGGTATGGTCTGGAGCTTTATTGTTCCGCCTAAAAAGGCGTATGACCCCGTTCCGAACAATGGTGTTAATATGACAGCGCTATTTTTGCTCAAGAATTATATGGGGCATGGCCGATGAACTCTTCAAAGACATATAATTTGGAGAGTTTGCTCATGGATAACGAACAGTTGGCTTCGTTTGAACCGGCATTG
>Ga0307434_1000498_pt1 | contig 26302 bp, 23 predicted proteins | sample SalMarWE160220MG_FD_202156 | JGI IMG/M metagenome (GOLD analysis project Ga0307434, IMG submission 202156) | Salt marsh sediment microbial communities from the Plum Island Ecosystem LTER, Massachusetts, United States - WE1603-220 | ecosystem: Environmental > Aquatic > Marine > Intertidal zone >... | reverse complement strand
GGTATTTCAGGTGTGCCTTGTATCGAAGCATGGTTCACATTGAGGCAACTCCACCTTTTCATAACAAACTATTGGTCGCATGACCTCACGTCAAAACTTATGCCCCTTGTGGGAGGGGATTAATCCGCGAATAAAGGGGAGGGGAAAGTTTGTATTTCCCACTCACTTTGAGATATTTTTATTATTATGCTCTCATTCCTTATTTTTTGTCAACAACACTGAAGCGTTAAAATATTCTAATATCTCGGTTTTACTACTACTTTCAGGACCGCCTCCTTTGTTCTGAGCGCATCCTTTCACTGATCTTTTCCAGCCTTCTCCTATGAGCTATCAGCTATGAGCTTCCTTTCGCTTTCAGCTTTCAGCTTTGCGCTCTCTCTTCTCCTTGATTCCCATTGAAACCAAATCCTCCTTCTAGTACACTGCCTTGAAGCAAGAGAGGTTGCCATTGCCGCGGGAGATCCAAAAAGACAGCGTTATGAACGGCCTGCAAATCCTGATCGGTCTGGGTGGGTTATTCGTCGGGACCATGGTCTATCTGATCGACAGGCCTCCGGAGGCAACCTATTTCCTCCACTTCAGCAAGATCAAGATAAGCCTTTACGGCATCCTTCCCCATGTATTCGGCGCGATCGGAAACAGCCTCCCCGATTTCCTCCATGTGTTTTCCTTTATCATGCTAACCGCAGGGCTCCTTTCCTGGGGGAAAAGGGGCTCTCTGGCGATCTGTCTTGGCTGGTTCTCCATTGACCTCATCTTTGAGCTATTCCAAAGATTCAATGCCCTTCCCTTGAAAATAATCCCCACATGGTTTAAGGGTATGCCATTCCTGGAGAACACCGGAAACTACTTCAGGCAGGGGACCTTTGACCTTCTTGACTTGATTGCCATCGCCCTCGGCACCGTGACGGCGTATTTCGTGCTGCTCGCAACCAATAAAGGCGAAGGAAACTTTTTTTCAAAGGCATGAAAAGCTTTCCTCTTATTATTGTCCCACTCGGGGATTGGGAGAAAACCCTCGCCTTTAGGCGAAGACTTTAGTATGCCCGAAGGACAGGAGAAACCGCAGAATATCGAACAAGGAATATCGAATGTCGAAGTGATCCCTTCGTAATTCTGCGGTTCGTTGTTCAATATTCGATATTCAATCTACGGTCTTTCCGGGCTGGCGAGTCGAATTCATTCGACGAAGCCGTGTCAGCCCGCCAAGCTACCGGCTTCAGCCGGTAGTAGTTGACTTAACTTATTGAAGGCAACTGCTCCAGTTTCAGGCAACAGGGGCTTTGTATGGCAGTAAATCACTATCTAAAAACCTTAATGGTGGATTTGAATGCATGATTGATTTAGAAAAGATTGATTATTCAAGGCTGGACCGGCCTGAGATCTTGATGTTTCTGTTTCACCCCAGGTCGGAGTGGGGGGAACTTCAGGCAGGCGGTGCTGCCGAGGATATGCTCATCGAGGTGGAGAGAAATGTCCAGATAGGGGCGAGGCTTCATCCCGCAGGAAAAGCCGATCCCGTCATAGTCTTTTTCCACGGAAACGGCGAGATTGTGGCCGACTATGATGACATAGGGCTTTTGTATACCGGGATGGACATCAACTTCCTTGCCGCCGACTACCGGGGTTACGGCCGCTCCACCGGCAGGCCCACGATCACAGCCATGATGAGGGATGCGCACGTGATCTTTGACTATGTGCGGGAGCGGTTAAAGGAAAGCGGATACACCGGCAGGCTTATCGTGATGGGGAGGTCCCTGGGAAGCGCCTCCGCCCTCGAGCTCGCAGCCAATTACAGGGATGCCGTTGACGGGCTTATCATCGAAAGCGGGTTCGCCTATGCCAGGCCCCTGCTGATGCTCCTGGGAATAAACATGGAGGCGATGGGGATTCGCGAGGAGGACGGGTTTCGGAATAGCGACAAGATCGCAGGGTTCAGCAAGCCGACCCTGATCATCCACGGGGAGCACGATCAGCTTCTTCCCCTCTCTGAAGGAAAGGCCCTGTACGAGGCATCTCCTGCGCAGGATAAGAGGCTGCTCGTGATCAAGGGGGCCACCCACAATGACATCTTCCTCAGAGGCATGAAAGAATACCTGGAGGCGGTAAAAGAGCTCGCAGAGAAAATAAAAGGCTCTTAAACTGAGTTACAGGAGGAAGCTATATTGTCGGGCTCCATGAATAATACGGCGTATTTGAACATAGTCGGTTTTGACAATATAGAATACGAGGTACTTGTCGACAATCAACATTCGGTAACCGAGCTTTTTCAGCTTCTCATCTTTAGGAATTACGCCAAGGAGCGTGTTTGACGCCAACTGAGAAATCGCCTTGTCAAATTTCTCAAGCTGGGAGATAGCAGCAGTTGGATTATCTTTCTTGATATAGTGAAAAATATCAATTAAGTCGGTTTCAGCTGTGCTTAAGTAGCGAATTTCGTAGGGCTCACTCATCTAATAGCTGCTTTCAAACGCTGAATCATTTCATGGTGAGTAATCCCTTGCTCACCCGCTGCATCCAATGCTTCAGCCTCTCCGAGTTTTTGATAGAGCTCAATCACACTATGGAGACGTTCGTAATGCGCTTGGCTCATAACCACTAAATCACCTTTCCCATTTTTGGTTATGAATACGGGTTGGTCTTCGCTATGGCAGAGCTCTGAAATTTCGGTTGATCGATTCCTCAGATCGGATATTGGTCTTATCAAAGGCATACATCCTCCTGTCTTTATTTTGATAGTAAATTATCATAAAAATGATATTTGTCAATCTTTTATAGAAGCTCAGTAACTATTCAGCCAGACATCAAGGCACTAAGATTAGAGAATTATTCTTTTAATACCCTTTGTTATGGGGGTACATTATCTCCTGTGTTATTGGAATGTCTTGTTTATTGTCAGATAAGGTTGATAAACTCATATTTATCCTTTGTGCCTGCCCGCCATTGCTCTCGCGCAGGCGAGGCGGGCGGGTCTTGGTGCCTTTGTGGCTACCTGAGCAGTTACGAAGCTCAAACCTTACGACTTACCGGTGTATGAAGACAGAACATTATGAAGATTTCTCTCTATAATACCTTTTTTCATAGTAGGAGCCTTTATCTTTGTCATACACAGCCTCATCCTCGTGGATGTACCGCTCTCCCTCCCATGTTCCGCAGGCCGGAACCACCGCCTCCCCGAGCTCGAAGCTCTTCCCGCATACCGGGCAGGTCCCTGAGCCGAGGGTGTTGAGCTTTTCCAGGTCGATGAGGATTCTGCCCTTTTTGCTCGTTTCCATGCCGTACCTCCTTTGGGTATGTTTTAAAAAGGATTTGTCTTTAACTTGAAAGCCTAAAGTTCTTTCGTCATGCCGGACCCTGGATCAAGTCCAGGGCGGGCTTTGATCCGGCATCCAGACACTATATCATCCTGATAAAACGCTGGATTCAGGCGCCTGCCCCGGACCCGATCCGGGGTTCGCCGGAATGACAGCAACTAAATTTGATGAGTTCGTAAAAAGTCCTCCAGTGTCATTGCGAGGCGCAAAGCGCCGTGGCAATCTCCTTGATATCCGGGTGGTTATGAGATTGCTTCGCTTCGCTCGCAATGACACTAATGTTGATTTTTTACGAGACCATCAAATTTGATGGTTTCGTAAAAACTGGAAAAAATCCCTCCCCCTTGATGGGGGAGGATAGGTGGGGGTGGCAAAATCTCTGTTCACCCTCCCCTTTATCCCCTCCCATCAAGGGAGGGGAACTTTGATATCTGATATCATCCAGCTTGTTGGGGAGTAGTTCATTACAAGGTTGTTCTCTTATCGCAGCGGGATCTCCCGATAAGGAATGCCGATCCGTTCCGCAAGCGACTTGAGGTCTTGCTCGAGAGTGAGCTCAGTTCCGTCTGTCTTCTTCACCGGGATCATCGTATCGGCCACGATGAAGATCTGGAGCCTTTCAGGATCGAGCAGCCTTACGGCAAGGTCTCTCAGTTCATCCCTTGTCGCCTGGAGGTAGGCATCCTGGATCCTCTCAAGGGTGTCAAGGGGCTCCCCTCTCATGTAGTAGCTGCTGTATGCCTCCACCAGTTCGGCAGGGGTGTCCACATTGAACACAAAGCTGTTGAGCGCATCAAGGCGCTTGAGCTCAAGATCCCTCTGGGGAATGCTGTCCCTGAGCGAGCTCATGATCTTCAGTGTCTCCTCGATGGAGGTGGCCGTCCTATCGCCCCTGCACCCGATGTATCCCAAGAGCGCCCCCGCGTTCCACTTGTAAGTCTGGAAGAACCCAGCCGAATAGACGAGCCCCAGGTCATCCCGCAGGCGCGTGTACATAAGAGAATCGCTCCCGCCGAATATGTCCGTTAAGAGCCGGGCCTTCCAGAATGCGGGGTGGGTGCGTTTGAAGCCCGGAAGCATGAATACAACCTGGGATTGAACCTGTCCCGGCTTATCAATGATGGCGAAGACGGGCTTGTTCTCGCCCGGCTCCCCAAGGCTGCGCTCAGGGGCCTGGCCCCGGGGGAGGGCCCCGAGGAGCTTGTTCAGGCCCGCCGCGGCCTCCTCAAGAGCAATATCCCCTGAAACCGCGGCAACCATGTTGCCTGGAACGAAATAGGTCCTTATAAAGCCCTTGAGGTCATCCGGGATGATATCCGGGATGGTCTTCAAGCCGAGCAGGGGGTCGCGGCCGTAGGGGTGTCCGTGGAAATGCCAGATCATCCCTTCTCTCATGGCCACTGCCTGGGCCTTGTCTGCCTGCCGGCTAAGGGCCGCCATGGCCTGGCCCTTGATCACCTTGAGCACGTTCTCATCAAAGGACGGCCGGACGAGTATTTCCTCCAGCAGCTCCATGCCCTTTTCCCAGTCCCCCTTCATAACCGAAAGGTGCACGGATGAGGCCTCTTCGCCAACAGAGACCGATACGCGGATTGCGTTCTCGTCGATGACCTGTGCGAGCTCTGAGGGCGAGTAGTGTAGGGTGCCGCCTCGAAGCATAATATCGCTGAGTATGTCTGCCAAACCGGTCTTTGTCTCTTCAATATCGACCTCGCCGGCCTTGACCAGAAGCGTGAGGTCGATCAGCGGAAGCTCCCGGTCAGGAAGGTAGAATATCGTGGTATCTCCAATCCTGGTGGTGTGCGGCTTCGGATAGGAGATCTTCTGCGGCTGGCGGTTGAAGGAAAGCGGGTGTTTCCAGCCCTCGGGCGTGGGAAAGGCGGAGTTGTTGTGGAAGGTATCAGGTGCGGAGAGCCTTGAGGCAGCCGCTATCCCGAGAGAACGGACCTCTGTGTAGGGCTCAGGAGTTTGTTCAGGCTCTCCACCGGGGATCACATATACGCTTGTCTGATTTTCCGTCCGCAGGTATTTCCTGGCCGCCTCCCTGATTTCCTCAGGGGTGACCTCCTCGATCCTCTTTAGGTAATCGCCAAGGTAACGCCAGCCCGCCTGAACCTCCAGCGTTGCCAGGGTTCCGGCGAGCTCCTCGTTGCTCCGCATCCGCTCCAGGAACTCGCGGCGGTTGAGTTTCTTGATCCTTTCCAGATCACCCGAGGAGACCAGCTGCTCCTTCATGGTATCCGCCTCTGCGATGAGCAGATCCTCAAGCTCCTGGCACGAGTTGAGGTAGGCTTGCCGTCGTTCCTCTTCCGTCATGGCGCCCTCCTTGAGTTCATCCGGCTCATTGGGAGAGCCTCCGAGCATGATCATGCCGCCATACCGGTTGTCGGGGTTATAGGCCCATGCCTCCACGGCGAGCCCCTTGTTGATGATATGTTGCGTCAAACGGGCGCTCCGGCCGAGGCTCAGCACCATGGTCATGGCATCAAGGGCATAAAAATCCCCGGTTCCCATGCGGGCGGCGTGGAACCCTATTCTCACCAGGGGGGTGCGGGCGCCTTTCAGGAATCTTACGCTCCTGCGGGGGCCCTGCTGCGGGGGCTCTTCGGTGACGATCTCAGGAGATCGTCCTCCGGCTGGATACCGCTCAAAGTAGATCTGAGCAAGCCTCTCGGCATCCTCCGCTCTCACATCCCCCACCAGCACACACACGGCGTTTGTGGGATTATAGTAGGTTCTGTGAAACTCGATGGCGTCACTGGTGTTGTATTTTTCCATATCTGATTTCCATCCGATCGTGGGGTTGTGGTAGGGATGGGCGGTATAGGCCGTGGCGTGGAGATCGAGCCAGGCAGCGCCGCTTGGGCTATTGATATAGCGGAAGGCCCATTCCCTCTGCACCACCTCCTTCTCCACGTAGAACTCCCGCCACGAGGGCTCGAACAGCTGTTCGCTGATGATGGAGAACCACTGCTCGAGCATATCCGAGGGCACAGAGCACAGGTACTGGGTCTCTTCCTTGGTGGTAAAGGCATTGATCCCTACCGCACCGTTTTTGCCTAACTGCGATGAGAAGGCCTGCGGCACGTAGATCTCCTGTACCTCGGCACGAAGGGCATCCATCTCTTCAAGCTTTTCTCTGATCAGGTCTTGGTTGGGATTGCGCTTGCCCTGCTCGGTGAGCACCACCTGATATGCGGCTTCAATCTTTTCCTGAAGTTCCCGGTCTCGTTCAGGATCCAGTGTTCCGAAGTTCTTGGTGCCCTTGAACATCATGTGCTCAAGCAGGTGTGCTATGCCGGTTGTGCCGGTTTGCTCGAGCGCCGAGCCTGCGCGTATGGACAGCCGGCAGGCAACCTGAGGGGTGGTGGGACGCTCCACGACCAGGAACATCATGCCGTTCTTGAGCTGGAATTCCTTGACATCTATCGTGATATCCGGAGCAGTCCCGGCAGCGAAGGAGAGGCTTGCGGCAAGAAAAAGCAGGCTAAAGGTCAAGGCAATGGTCTTGAAAAAAGGCACGGTTATCCGCGCATGGAATATCTTTCTAAGAACATGGTCCATAAGGGCCCCCTTATCATATCTTCAACATGGTGTGAATTGATACTGATCACCACCTTCAATCTTGATGGTTTCGTAAAAAGCCGACATTGGTGTCATTGCGAGCGACCTGCCCGCCATGCGAGTCCGCAAGGCGAGGCGGGCGGGAGCGAAGCAATCTCATAAATTTAAAAACTTATATTGGAGGAGATTGCTTCGTCGCTCAGCTTCTCGCAATGACAGGTGAGAAGATTTTTTACCAGTTCGTCAATTTTTATCTCTCAATGATAGTCACTATTTGCGCGATGTAAAATACTATGTGAAGTTTTTTGTCTTCCTTGTTAATTTTAAAAGGTGAGTTATCCTATCGAACACTTGAAGGTTATTTTGTTTTGGACTATAGGTAGTTATACTTGCCGTTTTTAAAACGCATGCCAGGGAGGCAGTGATGAAAATCACTATAATCTACGATAACACTGTTTACAAGGAGGGTCTTAGATCCGATTGGGGATTTTCCTGCTTGGTGGAGTTGTCACGTCAAGGGGCGCCGACCATCCTCTTTGACACGGGTACCAGCGGCTCGATCCTGCTCTATAACATGGAGAAACTCGATATAGACCCGGCTTCTATTGATGAGGTCTTCATCTCCCACGGTCATTTCGACCATACAGGGGGCCTCTCTGCCTTTCTCAAGCTCAATCCCTATGTGACCATGTACCTGCCTCGCTCAATGGGGGGTGCAGGAGGCCCGGAGAATGTTATCTTTGTGGGCGAGCCCATGGAGATCCACGAGGATGTCTTCTCCACCGGAGAACTCGAACACATTGAGCAATCCATGGCGATCAGGACGGATAAGGGGATAGTGCTCATTACGGGCTGCTCCCATCCGAGGATGGAGCATATCCTCGGTGCGGCATCGCAGTTCGGCACTGTTTACGCAGTTATCGGGGGGCTTCATGGTTTTAGTGAGTATGAGCTGTTCAAAGACCTTGAGCTGATCTGCCCCACCCACTGCACGGTCCATAAGAAGGAGATCAAGCAGCTATACCCCGAGAAGTACGTTGAAGGTGGGGCGGGCAGGGTGATCGAGATTTGAAAAAAAGTGGTGAATAAAGGGGAATTATCGCACAATTAATCATTAACGAGGGCTTTAACGAGTTTATATAGATTAGGCAATTCAATTGTTTTACCTCAACGCCCGCTTCGCTCAAGACGCCAAGATCGCAGAGTATATTGATCTTTTGCCCTTCTGGCGTCTCAGCAGAAGGGCAAAAGAAATACTTATCCTTTGCGTCCTTTGCGACTTGAACGACCCTGAGTCCCGCATGGCGGGATCGAAGGGGAGTGGGCGGTGAATAAAAAGCTAAATAAATTTCTAAGATACGTCCTTATAATAAAAGCTAAATAAAGGCTTATATGGCTGGAGATTTTTATCAGATTCTCGGCGTCTCAAAGGGCGCAACCAAGGAAGAGATCAAAAAGGCTTACCGCAAACTCGCCAGGAAGTGGCATCCGGATATCAATCCCGGCAACAAGGAGGCTGAGCAGAAATTCAAGGAGATCTCTCAGGCCCACGAGTGCCTCGGCAATGAGCAAAAGAGGAAGCTCTACGATGAGTTCGGAGAGGATGGGCTTCAGGCGGGATTTGATGCCGAAAAGGCCAGGGAATACAAAAAATGGGGTTCCTCTCAAGGGAGGGGCTTTCAGGAAGCTGGTCAGGGATTCGGACAGTACCAAAGCTATGAGGATATCTTCGGCGATCTATTCGGCTTTCAAGGGGGCTCTGGCGGTTTCAGAACAGCCGCTTCTGCAAGGGGCAGGGATATCGAACACGAGATGAGCATAGACCTGATCTCCTCCTTGAAAGGTTTCGAGACCGAGCTATCGATGCAGATGATGAGAAAGTGCCCCGAATGCAACGGATCGGGGATGGATCCCCATTCCACAATGAAGACATGTCCCATGTGCAATGGCTCGGGACGGCTGAACGTGGCAGAAGGCCCCATGCACTTCACCAAGGCCTGCCCTCAGTGTGGGGGACACGGTACGGTAGGGGAGAAATGCCGGCAGTGCGGCGGGACCGGGCAGGCTCTTGGCACGGAAAAGGTCAGGGTGAAGATCCCCCAGGGCGTCAAAGATGGTTCCAGGGTCCGTGTAGCCGGCAAAGGGGAACCGGGCCTCAATGGAGGTCCGCCAGGCGACCTCTATCTCATCATCCACGTGAAGCCGCATCCGCTCTTGAAGAGGGAGGGCGATGACCTGCACATGGATATTCCCGTGACGGTTCGCGAGGCCATGGTTGGCGGCGCCATCACGATCCCGACCATAGACGGGCAGGTAAAACTTAAGGTGCCTCCCAGAAGCCAGAGCGGCCAGATATTGAAATTGAAGGGAAAGGGCGCGTTTCACGCCAAGACCAAACAGCGGGGCAATCTCATGGTGAAACTGGTAGTCAAGGTCCCCCAGACCGATGACAGGGAGGTGCTCGATGCCGTGGAGAAGATGGATAGGCTTTACAAAGGGGACATCAGGGGGGATCTCAGATTATGAAAGCCAGGACCTCTCGTTGTCTTGATTCGTCTTAGAAAACCATGTTCTCTGGTATGGTCGCTGAAGCTGACTCTGTAGGTCATGGTTCTTTCCATCACATGGAGTGATGGCCCGCCCTGGTGCTACTTGTGAAAATACGCAAATGCCCGAGCTATATTCATAGTAGCAACCATGAGGAGAAGAGTGCCTTTATATAGGTCTGGGCCAGGGAATATTGGATGATTGGAGCATTAGAAACCATTCTAGCGGATACCCTCTATGCACGGTCCATGGGAAACCGGGTTGGTGCGGTCTTCCCAGCCTTCAAAACCTTTCCTTCAATTCTATCCCGCTACTCCATTACTCCAACAATCCCATGATTTGAAGGGCTCATAGTCCCTTTCCCGACATTTCCTGGACATGCCGTGCAAGATCCTCGAGGATAGAATCAAACTGCCTTCTCATCTCGAACATGCTCTGCCTCATCCGTAAGATAATATCCACACCCGGAAGGTTCACGTCCATCTCCTCAATGAGGATCTTCGCAAGCCGCAGTTTTTCAAGATCGGCAGATGAGAAGAGCTTTGCCGGAGGATGTTCTTCACATACAGGGCATATGATCTCCTCCTCCTCAAGCTCATCAAGAAATCTCTCATCAACCTGAAAAATCTCCACCACTTCGGTAACTGTCCAAAACTGCTTGCCCATTATACTGCCCTTGGTTCCGATTGAATCCCTTGGTACCTCTTTGAGGATAGCAAAAATAGTGCGAAAAAACAAATGTCACTGTGAGGAGTCCGCTTTGAGCGGGACGACACGGCAGTCTCATAAAAAGGGATTGCTTCGTCGCTCACGCTTCTCGCAATGACAGTTTTTAGGAAGTCCATTCTCTGCTTCCCTCCTAAGAAACTCGAGCAAGTTTCTTTCATGTATAACCCTGAAGCGAAGCGTCGGGGTCATGTGCTTAGTAACAAGTTACAGCGGCTTAGCGAAGTGATTAAAACCCCTAGCCTGAAGTTCTGCTGGAGACCCATCAGCTCTCTTCATCCGAATGCCCGGCCCTTTGCCTATTTCCCCGATATAGTACGGCGGATGGAGATCGTGGTCTTTGAAGAGTTTGTCAATGCCCTGTTCATGTTCTGCGGGCACGGTGAATAACAGCTGATAATCCTCGCCCCCTGAGAGGGCGAGCTCAAGGGGATCGAATCCTGCGCTGTTCGCAAGCATAGTTAACTCCTGGGATATCGGAATTTTGTCGGCTAAGAGCAGTGCGCCTACCCTGCTCTCCTCACAGATGCGTCCCAGATCCGAGAGAAGTCCATCGCTCAGGTCGATCATGGCGCTGGCGAGCCCTGAGGCAGCGATGATCTCGCCGGTTTCAACCAAAGGCGCCGGGTCGTTGTGAGCCTTGATGAAATAGCCTCTCATCCCTTCAGAAGGCGTTATCTCGTTTGTTAGGATCTTCAGACCCGCTGCTGAGTCCCCCACAGGGCCGGTAAGGTAGATCATATCCCCGGGAACAGCGCCGGATCGATAGAGCACTTCGCTGTTTTTCGCATCGCCTAGTACCGACACGTTGATAACCAGTTTGTCGGGAGAGGCCACCGTGTCTCCCCCGCCTATGGTGAGGTTATGATGTTCGCAGATATCCCTCATGCCCCTGTAGAACTCATGGATTGCCTCCACCTCGGTTTCAACGGGGATGGCGAGGGAGATAAGGGCGATGAGCGGCCTTCCTCCCATAGCGGCTATATCGCTGAGATTCACGGCTATGGCCTTCCTGCCAAGTTGATAGAAGGGTATCCTGTCGATCATGAAGTGGATGTCTTGAACGAGCATATCGGTGGTGAAGAGCAGCGCCCGGCCCGGGGCGGCGCTCAGCACGGCACAGTCGTCGCCGATACCCTTGATAACGCCTTGTGCCGGGATATCAAACTGCCCTTTGATGGAGTCGATAAAGCCGAATTCACCTATTTCGCTGAATTTCAATTCACCACTCCGTTCATGCAGGTTATGTATCGAAGGATATAGTGGCAGCTAACATGAGCGGTTCTAAAGTTCTGTAACAACCCCACCCAAACCCTCCCCCTTCAAAGGCGAGGGTTTGGGTGGGGCTCAAGTTATTGTTATATGTACAACCCTGAAACAAAACATTGGAATCATATATTAAATTCTATCCAAAAAGCAGGCAACATGAAAGCGCTTTTTGAGAAAAAGGCCAGAATGCCCCATTCTTTGAACGGGGATGATTTCATCCTAGAGGCCCCCCTTCCCTGGTGGGGATAAGCGCTCAGCTCAATTTTTTCATTTATTCGCCTTTTAATAAAAGGAAAGGCTCACAGAATCGCCTCAAACATCTTCCCCCTTTCGTAAAGGGGGATCGAGGAGGATTTCTCTAGGAAACTGTTCCGCCATGGTGCGATAAATGACCTCTACTACCGCATCACTTTCTTCTTATACCGCGACTATTCAGGTAGATAGGTTGTCCTTCGACCATGCTCAAGATGGTGAGTCGTTCGACTTTGCTCACGACCATGAGCTTGTCGAATGGCTTGTCGAACCATAGGCTGAAGACTGTTAGGAAATAATGGATATGCAGCTCATTTTGAAGCCATGCTTGATAAGAGAAACTACTGTTTCTTCAATAAAGTGCGGCAAGAGTGCTCCTCTGCTCACTTTAAGCCTTCAGTCTAAATCCCGCCGAAGGCGGGACTGACTACGTGAGTAGTCACCTTATACCTTGTATTGAAGCATGATTTACATCTCAACAAATCCCCCCAACCCCCCTTTTCAAAAGGGGGACTTTGAGGTGTAAGTCCCTTTTCCAAAGGGGGCTATGAGGTGCAACCCCACCTTTTCATAACAGGCCATTATTCGCATGACCTCACGTCAGCGCTTATGCCCCAAGGGGGAGAGGATCAAGGTGGGGAGGAGTGTTTTGGGTGCCTTGCCCTGTGGGTGGAGAGGTTTACCGGTTCACGTCCTCCGTGGCAGTTCGCAGCTTGATTCGACCATTAAGGTTATGTATAATACGCCCCCAGCGGAGGGTTTAGCATTGTTCATCAGCTTTGAAGGCATAGATGGATGCGGGAAATCAACGCAGATTGCGATCTTTGAGGCCATGCTCAAGGACAAGGGTATATCACCGGTGATAACGCTGGAGCCGGGTGGTACGAGGATAGGCGAGGCGATCAGGAAGATTCTCCTTGATGTGAACAATACTCAATTGACCCCATTTACGGAGCTTTTTCTCTACGAGGCGGACCGGGCACAGCACGTGAGCGAGGTAATCAAGCCGGCCCTTGAGGCCGGAAAGTGGGTAATCTGCGATCGGTATTATGATGCAACAACGGTCTATCAGGGCTTGGTCCTCCAGGGTTACGAGGGATTGATCGAGCAATTAAACCTCGAGGCCTGCTCTCATATCACGCCTGAGGTAACCTTTCTGTTGGATTGCCCGGCAGAGATCGGTTTGAGGAGGATAGAGGGGCGGAGAAGGGATGAGAGGGAAGAGGACCGATTCGACAGGAAAACGCTCGATTTCCATACCAGGATACGGTATGGATACCTCGCATTGGCCAGCAAGCACAGGGAGAGATTTACCATCATCGACTCCACATTGGGCAAGGAGCAGGTGGCGATAAAGATAAGGGAAGCAATATTGCCTTATTTATGAAATTTGCGGTAACTAATGAGGTAGATAGACTGAAGGTAAAAGGCCCTTCGAGAAGCTCAGGGCCTTGACTGGAATTGAAAGCATGATTGGACTCTTCTACTTCGATCTTCGGTTTAAAGGCGTTGTTAAGCAACTCAGGTTAGCAAAGCTCTTAGGTTTTTGAGCGATTAGGATTCATATCTGATTGAACCAAAGATCATCGAAACCGAGAAGGTCTTAATTGGCTTGATTCGATCTTTGCAAAATAATTAGCCTTCAGCCTATCAACCTAAAGAGCTGCCAATCACGAAGTGATTGAATATGATGAGAACATTCAAGGATATACGAGGTCAGCAAAGCGCTATAGCCTTTTTACGGGGAGTTATCGCCAACGAGAGGGTTGCCTCGGCGTATTTGTTCGTTGGTCTCGAGGGCACAGGGAAAACAACCACTGCCCTCGCCTTTGCCCTCTTGCTCAATTGCGAGAACCCCGTAGATGGGGATGCGTGTATGCAGTGCGATTCGTGCAGGAAGATACTCGATGGGAATCATCCTGATATACTCCTGATTGAACCGGAGAAGGAAGGGAGGGCGATCAAGATAGATCAGATACGGGAGGTCGAGAGGCACATCGCCTTTTCCCCGGTATCTGCGAGATACAGGGTCATGATAATCGATCCGGCGGAGAGGATGACCGATGAGGCGGCAAACGCATTCTTGAAGACGCTCGAGGAGCCGCCTCCCCGTAACGTCTTTATCCTTACGGTGAGGGATCCGGGAGACCTCTTTCCAACCGTTGTCTCCCGGTGTCAAAGGGTTCCATTCAAGCCCCTGGCCCCGGAGCATATCGAGGATTTCTTGACACACGAGTTGCATGTGGATACAGAGAGGGCACGGCTTGTGGCCCGGCTGTCAGAGGGGAGTCTTGGCAGGGCGCAACGGCTCGCCACCGATGAGCTTTTCGAGGAAAGGGCGCACTGGCTGGCGAGGCTAAGCAAGGTGGTAGGGGGGTCTTTGGATGAATTGCTCGATCTCGCACAGAAGTGCTCCATGCTCGAGAAAACGACTCATGCCGGCATGACGGGGCCCAGGGAAGAAAACATTGCCTTGATGCTGGGGATTTGGAAGAGCTGGTATCGGGACGTGTTGCTCATCAAGCAAGGAGGGAACCGGGATCTGGTATTTAATTCAGATATGGACAGCCGCCTTGAAGAGTCATCTGCAGGGTACACGGTAAACGCACTCATAGGAGCTATCTCGGTTATATCCAGGGCCGAACGTGATCTCCTGAACAACAGGAACCCCCTTTTGCTTCTCGAGAGATCACTGCTGGCCTTGAAGGAAATCGTAACTACAGGATGAACGTATACTCAGGTAGATAGACTGAAGGTGGAAGACTTTTAGGGGGTAAATAATGCGCGATCATACAAAACTGAGGGCATTTGAGCTTGCTGATGAGCTGGCAGTATTGGTTTACCGTGTGACCGCAAGTTTTCCGAGAGAAGAGTTGTATGGGTTGACGTCTCAAATGAGGCGAGCAGCTCTTTCAGTTGCATCTAACATCGTGGAAGGGTGCGCTCGTGATAGCCAGGCAGATTACCTTCGATTCCTCCATATGGCCTTCGGGTCATTACGGGAACTGCACTATCAGCTCAGTTTAGCAAAACGCTTAGGTTTCCTGCCCGACCAGGATTCATCCCTGATCGAACCGAAGACCGTCGAAACAGAGAAGGTCTTGAATGGCTTGATTCGATCGTTGCAAAATAAGCAACCTTCAGTCTTCAGTCTATCAACCTGAATAGTTATGGATAGCAGTAATGGATAATGACAACCTGAATAAGATCGTGAATGTGAGCCTCAGAAAGGATGGACGGATCCATGAATTCTACACGGGCCATTTTGTTCTTAATGACGGGGATAAGGTAATCGTTGAGGCCAAAAAGGGGCTTGAGCTGGGCACGGTGTGCGGCAAACCCAAGCTCCGGCATGCCGGCATGCCCAGCAGGCCGATAGAGAAGATATTTCGCCTCGCAACGCCGGAGGATATAGAGAAGAAGAAGAAAGATGAGCAGGTTGAAGCGGATGCCACGCAATACTGCAAGGAGCGGATAACGGCGAAAAACCTGCCCATGAACCTGATAGCAGTGGAGCTCCCTTTTGAGTTGAACAGGCTTGTCTTCTACTATACTGCGAATGTGAGGGTTGATTTCCGGGAACTGGTAAAGGATCTGGTCAAGAGGTTCAATGCGCACGTGGAGATGAGGCAGATCGGCGCCAGGGACCTTTCACGAATGGTAGGCGGAATCGGGCACTGCGGTCGCCAATTATGCTGCTCGCTGTTTCTCTCGGAGATTGACCCTATTTCCATTCGGATGGCGAAAGACCAAGATCTCTCCCTGAATCCGGAAAAGATCTCCGGTGCATGCGGGAGACTGATGTGTTGCCTTTCCTTTGAGCACGAGTTCTATGCGGATAAGAAGAAAAACGATCGAGGAAATAATGGCAGGAAAAAGCGATAATACGTTCTACGTGACCACTCCTATTTACTATGTGAACGCGGAGCCCCACATCGGGCATGCCTACTCAACCATTGTAGCTGACACGATCTCGAGATTCTACAAGCTGTCCGGATGTGATGCCTTCTTCCTCACGGGCACGGATGAGCACGGAGACAAGGTGGTTGAGGCAGCAAAGAAGGCCGGAGAGACAGTCAAGTCATATGTGGATAGAATAGCCGCCATCTTCAGGGAGACCTGGCCCAAGCTCAATATTGCCAATGATTATTTTATCCGCACCACAGACGAGAACCATATAGAGACGGTCAGGGAAATCCTCACCAGGGTATACGAGAAAGGGGATATATACTTCAGCGAGTATGAGGGTAAGTATTGTGTGGGTTGCGAGCGTTTCTACACGGACACGGAACTCGTAGAGGGTAAGTGCCCGATACATCTGAGCAAGCCCACACTCATCAAGGAGGAAAACTACTTCTTCAGGATGAGCAAATACCAGGGCTGGCTCATAGACCACATCCGCAAGAACCCCGAGTTCATACGGCCTGAGAGGTATCGGAACGAGGTGCTGGCCTTCCTCAGGGAGCCGCTTGAGGATCTCTGCATATCCAGGCCCAAGAGAAGGCTATCCTGGGGGATTCCGCTTCCCTTTGATGAAAACTATGTCACCTATGTGTGGTTTGACGCCCTGATCAACTACGTATCGGCCTTGGGCTATCCGGACGGGGACCGGTTCAAGAAGTACTGGCCCGTTGCACAGCATATTATCGCCAAGGATATCCTCAAGCCCCACGGGATATTCTGGCCGTGTATGCTCAAAGCGGCCGGGATTCCGCCGTACCGGCACCTGAACGTTCACGGATATTGGAACATCGATGCTGGGAAGATGTCGAAGAGCCTGGGCAATATCGTAAAGCCTATGGATTTATCCTCCAAGTACGGCCTGGATGCGTTCCGGTACTTCCTGCTGAGGGATATGGTATTCGGGCTGGATTCCGATTTCAGCGAGCAGGCCCTTGTCACGAGGCTCAACGCGGATCTTGCAAATGATCTGGGGAACCTGGTGAGCAGAAGCACAACCATGACGAGCACCTATTTCGATGGCCTCCTTCCTGATCCCGGAACGCTTGATGAGGAGGATCTCAGCGTAAGGGATGCCACGCTCAAGGCCGTCGATGCGTATAGGACGGAGATGGAAGGCTTTGCCTTTCACAAGGCGTTGATCGCAGTGTGGGAGGTAATCGGCAGGCTCAACAAATATATCGATACCAGCAAACCCTGGAACCTCGCAAAAACGGACCGGGAACGCCTTGCAGCAGTGCTTCATACCGTCACAGAGGCGATAAAGATTGTCTCGGTCCTCCTGTGGCCCTTTATGCCCCAGAGCGCGGAAAGGATTCAGCAGCAGCTCGGGTACAATGAATTGGGATTAGCCTTGCCCCTTGATGACATCAAGGAGTGGGGGAAGATAAAGCCTTCACGTCCAATATCCAGGGCGCCGGCACTCTTTCCGCGGGTAAAACCCGAAGAGAAGCCTGAAGCGGAGGCGCCGGCGTTGGTGAGCCTGGAGGATTTTCAAAGGCTTGACCTGCGGATCGGCGCCATCAAGAAGGCAGAGCCGATCCCCGGCTCCGATACCCTTCTCAAGCTTACCATCGACATCGGAGAGACAAGGACAATCGTGGGAGGTCTTGCCGAACACTACACCATCGATGAGCTGAGGGACAGGCAGGTGGTCGTGATTGCCAACCTCAAGCCGGTCAAGCTCAGGGGCATCGAATCCCAGGGGATGCTCCTCGCTGCGGTGGATGAGGCAGGGGTCTTTCTGTTGCGGCCTGATAAGGAAAGCAAACCGGGGAGCCCGATCAGGTAATGGTAAGGGGGAATCTTCGGTTTTGTGAATTGAATATTTAGCCACTACGTCACCAAGACACAAAGTTTAAAAGCACTTTACAAAAATCTTGGTGACTTTGTGTCTTGGTGGCAAAATAATAGGGCTATTTGTAAACGCACATATGATTTGAAGGGTATGGCCTAAATCACTTCTTGAGCAGGTAGAGCCCCTCAATCTGCTTATTCTGATTTACGATATACCCGACCAGGTCGCCAGGACGAAACTGGGATCTTGATGCGCGTTCTCTGGTCGGCGTTGAGAATTGCACAAAGGGGGAAAACCCGAAGCTACAGTCATCGATGACGATTCCATCCTTCTCAATGCTGTAGATATGGCCCTCCCCGTTGAACTTCTTGGGATAATACTCGGGGAAGGCCCATTCCCCCGTTGCCGCTTTCTTCGCATGGCACACGGCCCCCGGCAGGCTGGGGCCGGCTATGAGTAACAGCGCTACCATGACCAGGAGAGCCTGCGGTATCCTTACATGCCTCATCGTGCTTCCTCCTTATTGCTAGTATTATGATTCTAAAATAACATTGCAAGTTGCCTGTCATTGCGAGGAGCATGGCGACGAAGCAATCTCAATGCAATATCATGATGTTAGAGATTGCTTCGCTTCGCTCGCAATGACCTCTTGTATTGCCTGCATAGTTGGGAATCATTCTAATAAATAGTCTAAATTTGGTAGTAAAATAATCTTCTTTTGTGAGCCCGCCCTGGCGCGAGGTGCTGAAATAAAAACCTAGACTGTGAATCACCTCCCGAATTAATTATCAGATACATAATTTCAAATACCAGGTCTGGGCCGGGGATTGCCTCACTCCCGCCCGCCTCGCAAGCGAGAGCGTTGCGGGCAGGTCGCTCGCAATGACCATATCACCATCTATATGTCATTGCGAGGAGGCCTGCGGCCGACGAAGCAATCTAGCTTTTTTATTTGTGAAAAAGCATCCGGGAAAGCTTTTCCGTATTCAATGATCTTAGACCTTACTGCGAGTATTCCCTCCAACTGGTGATCCCCAGGCTCGGTGGACGCGCCTTAAGGTGTGGAATCTCTCCAGAATCAGAGCTGAAGTATTGAACTTCGATTTGACCCATTCTCAAGATTGCAGGAGGCTGAAGCCCACCCAGTTTTCCCACGCCGCTCGGGGCCACCATTTCTCCATTGACGTTGATCAGGTCATCATCATTGATTACCCCGTCACCGTTGATATCGAACTGGGGCTTGGCAAGCCGGGCGCCGGTGCAGGCATCGACTTCGTGAACCATGCTGTAGCCCCCGGAGCCGCACGGTGCGGTTTCAGGGTAGTAGCTTATCACAATCGTCTTTCCGTCCCTGATCATAACGTCAACGTGCACTCGCTCGCCGCTGATCAGGAGATCAAAGTACCATCCCGCATTGGTTGCAACAGTGCTCGAGGGATTGTCCAATTCACCTGTATCTTCGTCATTCTCGGTCTCCCAGGAGGCCTCATTATCGCTCAGGGTCCTGAGGATTTGACCGCTGTATGTTCCGTAGGCGACCTCGGTCTGCTGGAGCATGGTCACCGTATCCGGCTGATTCGAGAGCTCGGGGGTAGAGCCCCGCTCGAAGCTCCCCAGGTATTCGGTGTCGTCGCTGTCATCGCCGTAATCCCATATTCCGTAAATGGTTTGGGTGCCGGTATCGGAGGCGTCGGTTTCTCCCAGGTATGAACCGGTGCCAAAGAGCACGATATAGCCGTCCTTCTCGCAGTGCCGCATGACATCGGGCTTTATGGTGATGGGCTGGATCGTGCCGCCGGGGCCTTTTGCCTGGAACACAGGCTGCGGATTGCTGGAAGCATCCTTATGGGCCACATCCCAGGAGCCGTGGCCGGTGGAAGTGAAGTCGAACTTCCACAGGTTGCCTTTCAGATCCCCTGCGTACACATAGTCCACCTTTCGATCCATATTCACATCGATAGACACGGGACTCGATAGCCCGTTGCAGGAACCCACGCCGGTGTCTATCTTCTTGATCACAGCCCCGGTCATGAGGTCGAGCACGTAAAGCACCGCGTGCTCATTGACGCTGCTGTAGCCGTTCCCGAAGATCACCGCATACCCGACTGAGGTGTCGTTGGTATCGACGATCACGGGCTTGCTGAAGGTAAAGCCCAGATCGTCGTCGTTGCCGTACTCCCACAGAACCCTCGAGGTCAGTGCTGTCTCCGAGGTAATAGAGGCGGCATCTGTCACATCAAGGGCATAGTAGCCCCTGCCGCCTTTCCCAAGTCCACCCACCAGTATTGTTTGCGATGATGTCTCCTTCACCGTAGGAGTAAGGTCTACGTAGTAGCGGTGGGTGTAGGCGGTGTCCGCGAGCCTGTAGAGATCCTGAAACACCAGGTTTGGCACATAGGCAAACAACTCTTCACCGGTTTCGGCTGATAGGACGTGGAGCATCCCGTCGTTTGCGCTGGTATAGATAATGCCGTCCCTGAATACGGGCGATGAGTGAACCAGATCTCCAAGTATCCAGTACCGGTTCCTGAAGGGACCGCCGTTCGCTTCCTCGTTACTTCTATCGCCCCTGAGGTAGTTCAGGATATTCTCAGCGGTGGTGGGATCTGCATTGAGCTGGCTCTGCTGGGTGGCCGAAAGGCTCCCGTACCTGAACGGAATCCCTGAGGTGCCGTTGAATGTGGCGATGATCCTCCCCGTATCCCAATTGACGGCCTCGATCTCATCTTTTGCGGACCACTGGTAGGAGGTGGTGATCACCGCGCCGGTTCCGGTATCAATATTAAAGGCCTTTACGTCCCCTGTCCAGCCGTCGCTGTTATAGCTCGCCTGGAACATGAGGATATCCTCGCCGAGCTTCTCGTAGAGCTCATCCCCGTTCACGGATACCGCCGAGGCGGATGCGATCCGCGATTCTATGTTCTGCATGATGGAAAGAAGCGAGTTCACCAGATCATCCGGCCTCGAGGCGCTCAAAAACGTTCCTCTCCCGTTCACGGCGGCGTGGTACAGGTCATCGATCTTCTGCTGGTCGCCGGAGCCGGGATTCGGCCATGTGGGAAAAATGCCGCCTTCGATGTCATAGTCATCCGGGTTGAGGGTGCCGTACACCCCGAAGGATACCCCATAGGTGACCATGTGCTGGTGGGTCGCGGTGTCCAAATCGCTTGTGGGCACCTTATCATCGAGACCCGAGACGAGGTCGCTCTCGTAATACTTCATGGCTACGTCGGCCAGGGTGTCCGAATAACCATCAGCATATGGAGAGCCGTCAAAAGCCGTGTCACCATCTCCGTCCTCGTTCCCGACACCCGGGCTTGACCCGTTCCAGTACCCATCGGTCATGACGATGGCAAAGGCCTGCTGGCACTCGCCGCCCTGTGCAGCGTCTGCAAAGGGCGAGGCGCCGAGCCCTGTAGGGTTCACCCCGTCATCATTGTGAAAGTACTGCCCCACATACTTGAGGCCCAGCCTCAGGGGGGTGCCCTCCGCACTTAAAACAAGGCTATAAAGGTTATTTAAGAGGACGCTTGATTCATCATCCCCCTCGACCTTTACTTTAAGCACGGGTTGCACCAGGTTCCCGTTGATGGTCCGGATGCCGATCTGAACGCCCTGCATATCCGCGATCACCTTGGCTATGGAGGCAGTGGCGGTGAGTTCGCGCCTCCGGTAGAACTGGTACCAGTTCGCAAAGTTCTGGCGCGCCTCGGTATAGTCGCTCACCTGGACATCGGAAGGAGGCGAGGTCGTGGGCAATAGCTCTCCGGCATCCACGATGTCATCGCCATCTAAGTCCTTAAAGGTGTAATACTTTATGTCCCCGTCGAGATTGATGAGATAGGGCGTGCCCTCCTCGCTGGACCACACGTAGTAGTGGGCCCGTATGATGTCCAGTTTCGATATTGCGGTCGATACAAACCTCACCGCATCGGCGCACACTCTTTCAGTATCGTTATTACTAACATGGTAGGCGATGCTCACGCTCCCGGCCCCTGCGTCGAAGTTGTAGGTGCCCAGCTTGTACCAGCCGCCGTCATCATTCTGTTGATTTACCGTTACTATTGCGGTAGCGCCGCCTGCATAGGTAATGGTATAGGGCACAACTGTTGAGCGATATGAATTATGAACCCACTTGGCGTACACGTCATACTGCCCTGCGGGCAGGTCCGGGGTCCAGGTTGCAGTGATATCCTGTGCACCATCTGTACCGCTGCCCTTATTGGTGTAATAATAACTAGAGTCATAGGCCTCGGATGGGTTTGTAGTATTCCCCCACACCCCGGTTTTAGAGAACTTATCAGTTTCTTGGTCGTCGATGATGTAGCCCAATTCGATGCTGGTGTAAGTGCCGTTCAGGTTGAAGGTGGGCGATGAATGCGCCGGGTGGGACCTGGGGGTATCAGGATCGGCATTGGTGAGGTTGGGCCATGGGTCATAGGTGGTAGTCGGGTCATAGTACATCTTGTTGTAGCCCGACCACTGGGACTTCCACTTCAATCGTTGCGTGGAGTCCGAATAGCCCAAGATCTTATCACTGCCGTAAGGAAGGTTATCCCCCGGGTCATCGAACACATAGTATTTCCCTTCAAATATCCCGTCGTTTTCGGTGGTGATGAATTCCCAGTCCATGCTCCCCGAGTCGTCCAGCACGAACATGATATTAGCAGGGGCGGACTTTACCAGGGCGGTCAGCGGGATCTCGGAGATATCCCGGCACTCCCCGGGGGGAAGCGTAAAGGAGGCCACGATGGTATGGTCGGTGGTGACGTTGGTGAAGGTATATGATGATATCGCACCCTGGGACACCCCGTCCACCGCAACATCCTGGATGGTGCTGCCCACGTCTGCCGTGATGGTAAAGCTTTTATTGTCCCCGTCGATGACCGCTACAGGCCCCGATGGCGAGATGCTCCCGCCGTTGCCCGCTGTGGCAGTAATAACGTGCATAAGGGGTGCGGCGAAATCAACGTGGAGCAAAGGGGCCTTTGAGCTATATCCGTCATACGACTCTGCCACTCTCTTGCCCGTGCCTTCAATGATAAAAACCATGTCATTTCCGGGAGCCCATCCGGCCCTGTTCACGATCTCCTGGACTATCGATTTGAGATCCGTGGTCTGGGAGGTGGCATGCACGGTGGTCCATGCCTCGGGGGACCAGCTCACCGAGGCGCTCGTTTTGGTTCTATTTGATATATTATTATAGGTTGACGAGAAATATGGCGCATCATCGATGGCCTGCCCGTAGATGGTCAGATTGGTGCTCGTACTATCTGTCTCATCTGCTGAGAACTCGATATAGGCATTGGTGATGGCATATCCCTGGGGTATCTGTATGTTTCGAAAGCGGAGACCCACGATCTGGTCATGCGAATCATATATCAACTCAAGGTCCGAGCTGCCTCGAGACATATAGCCGTTACTCACCCTTTGCTCCGCATCGTCAGAACTGCCTGAGACCCGCACGTCAATGCTGGCAGCCTGGACGTACTGCGGGATAGCAAAGGCAAAGAGGAAAAGCGCTATCATGCATAATATCATGCTCTTTTTCGTTTTCATTGAGATCACCTCCATCTAAAACCCATTGCTTTTTAGCCGTGGATTTTTTCATCGCGACTTCTCAATAAGTTCGGGTAATTCCTTGCCGCTGCCATTTGCTGTCATTGCGAGGAGCGTAGCGACGTGGCAATCTCGTTGCAATAACAGAGATTGCTTCGCTCCCGCCCGCCCCCGCCCGCCTCGGCTGAAGCCTCGCGATGCCGGGCGGGTCGCCTTGCGGACTCGCACCCGCCTGCCAGCGCCTGAAGCGCAGCTGATGGCGGGCAGGTGGCGTGCAGGTCGCTCGCAATGACAGAACCCGAACTTATTGAGAAGTCGCTTTTCATCTCGTTAAAAGGCCCTCCTGTAGCCTACGCCTATGATGACCGTCGCACCGCTTGGGAGCCGGCAGCGTCCGTATGCCGTGTAGCCATACACATTGGACTTTTCCGTATCGAGCGTACTCCCGCCAACGACTCCATGTGATTCTGCGAAAAGCCGGGCATCCCCAATATCTGTATCTGCATCCTGGACATAAGGATCAGTCTCCCAGTAATTCTCATCCACAATATTGGTATCAGTCACGGCATTCACTGCTGGATTGAGCAAAGCCGGTGGATTGTCCCGGGGATTGGGGGTAACGTCATCCAGGTTCTGCGCAGCAACCATTGCCGCGGCTTCTGCCCGATAGAGCGCTACCGTATATTGTTCAACGTTTCTGGTGACCAGATTCTCGATATTCGAGGTGGTGGTAGCCGACATGCCGATGACCAAAAGAAACGCCATTATAACCAAAGATATGATCAGCACTGAGCCGTCTTCGTTCTGAAGCACCGATTTTTCTTTCATGATAAAATCCTTATACGAATTCTTTTATTCCTGTCATTGCGAGGAGCCTCAGGCGACGAAGCAATCTCGTAACTTCAAGTACTTACATTAAAAAAGATTGCATCGCTTTACACACAATGACACCAATATCGACTTTTTACGAAACCATCATTCATTTTTACGCCTTACGCCATGCATCTAAATCACATACTCGGTTTGACACAGGTGAGCACAACCGGCCGGCGTGCAATTCCCTTTTCCGAGTAGTCGACTATCACCTCGATTACCTTGCAATTAGTAATACTAAAAGGATCAACATTCCATGTTATATCGTAGTTGCCTTGCACCGTGGGTCCACCGGGGACTATATCGTCATACGGCAGAGCTATGAGCGAATCCATCTGCGTTTGGGCCCAGGCAAGGGCTTCCGTTCTGTCAAAGGCCATAAGGTTTCCTCTGGTGGCGCTTCCCTGGAGGGACGAAACGGCAAGCAGGCCGAAGGCCAACACAGCCACTGCAAAAAGCACCTCTATGAGGGTAAACCCCCGGTCATTGTTTCTTTTCCCAAGATAGTTCTTTTTGAACCTTTGGTATGATCTCATGGCGCCTTTCCCTTATCTTTAAGGATTGCGTATGTTGCGTAATTTGATGGTTACATCTAACTGCTTTCGGCGGAAGCGATCATTCTGTACGCCCAAGATGGTTTGCCCCTGCTGATTTGTGTAGATCCTGGTATCCGTATAGCCGGGATCTGCCCTGCCCGTCTTGGCCACAATGCTTATCTGAATCGTCCTCATTGCATCAGGATCAGCTGTAGGATTGGAGTCTATATCCAGGTACACGAAGTTAAGGGCATCGATGTTTTCAGCTATAAGATTACTATTCCTTTCCAAATCATTATCTCCATCGCCATCATTATCTGCTAGGGAGTAGGTTACGCTTTCATCAGTATCCCCGGTATCCCTGTCCCCATTAAGATCAGATGTAAAGGCGATAGTATTGGTACCGGCTGTCCCAATACCTGCACCGGCGTTCTCGGTTGGATCACACCCTGCCATCCTGATATCCCGTTCCATGAAATACATGGCTGTTCGGATGTTCTGCTGCGCAGCCGCTAAGTTTTCCTGAACAAGGTAAGATTTTTGCTGCGTGTAGTAGACATAACCGATAGAGGCCATGACAACGGCGGATAGGGCCATAGCCACCAGGAGCTCTGTTAAGGTAAAGCCTCGTTTGTTAGTGAGTGTATGAAACATAGATGCCAACCCCATTTCAATTAAGACTATTGTATGCTGATATTTCCTCCTGAGGAAATCACGACGCTTCTTGTCATGTTCTTTGTGTTTACGAGAAACGCAGTTCCCGTACCAACTGCGCCCGAATTATCTCTCGGAATCCCATTTGAACGAAATGCGATGGATGGAAGGCCATCGTCATTATTAGCAAAATTCAGGCCGTCGCCTCCACCTTGTGCTGTATCGAAGCTGACGTCTTTATAGTCCGTCCAAAGCACCTTCGTGATAACTTCCTCGCCGGCGTCGTATTCCAGATCGTTATCCGAGTCTACAAAGATAACATACTCATATGCGATACCACCTACTGTCTGGTTGAAGGTAACAGCACAATTGGAGTTGTTCCTCACGGCTGCCATCTTGGCTAATTGAAAATTGGAATAGAGGTCCCTGGCTGCTGCTCGAAGCCTGTAGTCCGGGAGCCATCTCGCAAATACAGGGATGGTGATCGCAGTCACGATTGCCAACACTACCATCGTAACCATGAGCTCAGTAAGGGTAAAACCGTCTTTTTTCATAACGTGTCATCCTGAAGGGGTTTGTGTTTATGATAAGCAAGAGGAGTGCCAGCTGATCTTTTTTCCTTTGCTAAGGCTTTATGTAGCTGTTATTATTAGCAAAATATATTTCGTTCAAGAGCTTACAAGGCCGCGGGAAAAGAAGCATACTGTTAAGTGATTTATCGGTTGTAAGGTAAATTTATAGCCCGGCACTTGAATCCATTCAAACAATCGATTCATACAAATCCTGCCAATTCGGATTGCTCCTTTCGATCAATTCTAGCGAAGCTGCGCCTCAAACCCATAGAGGGCATGTATTTCACCGCAGAGGCGCAAAGCACGCAAAGATGATTGAATTTTTTCTTTGCCGCTGAGAGGCCGGCAAAGAAAAATACTCATGCCCTTCGGGCAAGGCAATGCTAGACCAAAGAGCCTACGCGAAGCGTGAGGTCTTTCCCTTTTCTGTCCCCTGCCCGCCACCCGCCCGGCATTGCGAGGCTGCAGCCGAGGCGGACGAGGGCAGGCGGGTCTCAGCAGAAAAGGGGGGAACTTATCTCTCTGTGACCTCTGCGCCTCTAGCGAAGCGGGCGGTGAGAAATAGAGAGCTCTATATTTGACAAAGTCATAAAAAGTCTTTTCACCTGTCATTGCGAGGAGTCCATCGACTATGCTCAGGATAAACTCCACGACGAAACAATCTCGTAAATTCAAGTA
>Ga0307434_1000496_pt1 | contig 26330 bp, 19 predicted proteins | sample SalMarWE160220MG_FD_202156 | JGI IMG/M metagenome (GOLD analysis project Ga0307434, IMG submission 202156) | Salt marsh sediment microbial communities from the Plum Island Ecosystem LTER, Massachusetts, United States - WE1603-220 | ecosystem: Environmental > Aquatic > Marine > Intertidal zone >... | reverse complement strand
TGGCCGACCTGCAAATCGGGACCCTGGGAAAAATCAACGGCCACCAGAAGACCAGCCGCCGATATCTCGACGAGCTTGCCCTGCCAGGCCTGACTGACGCTGGCTGAACCCATACCATTCGAAGCTGCAACCTTGTCGCGCCGCCGGATATTAACGTCCACGCTCATACTCTCCGGTACTCTCACCCGCTCGAAGCTTCTTCTCTTGACGACTTCAATCTGCTCTGGCACCAAAAGCGCTATCGAGCCTATGCAGCTCGAATCTGTCTGCTGCTCGATGCCGACTACCCTCGTATCGAAAATGAAACGGTCGTTGCCGTCGCTGTAACCGCACTTAAAAGTAACACCGACAGTCGCACCTTTTTTAACGTGCACCGGCTCGGTCCTTTTCTGCGGTGAAAACTTTATATTGAAAGTCTTATCCGTAACATCGGTCAACAGCGCCCTTGCAATCCGCCACCTGTCGACGGATATATAACTGATAATCAGCGGCAGCTTTTGTTCGAAGACCATTTGCAGAACACGGCCCACCTCAGTTTCCCGGAGCATTTTTATTTCATTCACGGCAAATCCCTTTTCACATTTGCGAGTACCAAAATTGTCCAAAACGCATCGTTTCAGCCTTAAGCTATAAATCGGCAAAAAAACCTGTCCATTTTAGAACAAACTGAGACAAGCTGAATTTCTCTAACAAACGGTTCCGACCTGTCCACACGTCAGTTTTTTTTAGTGTTGTTCTGACAATACTGAAAATGCTTTTCCGTATAAAAAAGCAAATCCTGATACAAAGATTCGGTCAAAGTCCTATAAAACAAAACAATCATAAAAATGAGCCGTTTCAACACTGAAAAGGGCCTGTTTGACCGGCCGAGCTGCAAAAAGAATGCTTGAAAAAAGCAACTGTTTATGGTAAAATGTTTTTATAATCTGACTGCAGTCAAAAGGCCTAATTATTAATTATCTGACTGCGGGTCTCGGCACTAAAGCCGGAGGACGGTAATGCTGTTCAGAAAAAGTTTAGTTTCAATCGGCCTGACAATCACCGCTATTGTTCTATCTGCATCTATAACCGGCTTTGCTGAAGAGCAACAAATCACAACCCGCAAACCGTATCAGCCGCAGGCCCTGGCCGCCGCCGGAATCAGCGAACTAAAACAGCTTGACCCGAACCTCAATGGCGCCGACGTCAGCGTTGCGGTCATCTGCAGAAGCCTTACATACACCGACGGTCAGCCCGGCAATGACTATCAGCCGGATGCCAATCATAATTGCTTTAACACAACAAAATTTACATTTCACGACCGCAATGCTCTGCCCGCTTCTATCTCGCCGCATTCGACAGCGATTTGCTCTATCCTTTTCGGAAAGGACCCGAACGCAGCCGAAACGCAACTGGGCAGCTTCGATTACGAGGCGGCGATACCGGATGCAAACGCCCAAATTTACGAATTCTGGCATTTCTTAACAGACAGCGTTTTTACTCAGGCTCCGCCCGACGCTGACATTATAACCACAGCAGTCGGAGACCACACGCCGCAGTGGTGGACAAGAGGCCTCGAGTCACTGGCTGAAAAATACGGCGTTATCATCGTAGCCGGTATCGGCAACGGCTCGAACGCCTTTGACCCGCCGCTTTACCCTGCCGCCGGCGCAAATTGTCTCGGCGTAGGCGTGGTTGACTCAGTGGATACAAACGACTTATTGTTAAACCTTTCGAACTTTTCCATTGCACATCCAGAGCATTCGAGTTTCGCTCCGACGCTCGACGGCCGATGCAAGCCCGACATCGTCGCACCGGGAAACTGCCTCGCAGCCGTCACTTCTGAGCCGAACCTGTACGAGCCGACAGGCAACTGGACGAGTTTCGCAACACCGGTGGTAACAGGTGCTGTCGGCCTGCTTGTTCAAAAAGCAAAGCTGGAGCCAAACTTAAGCGAGGCGCTGTCAGCGGAGTCCGGCAATTGCGTAATCAAAGCAGTACTGATGAACTCAGCGGATAAACTTGCCTTCTGGCACAAGGGAAGCACCTCAAAAGAAGACGACCATATCGCACCGCTCGATTATATTCAGGGCAGCGGTATGTTAAACGCCCCAGCCGCCTATAAACAGCTCACAGCGGGCCGGCAAAACCCCGGCGACGTGCCCAATGCCGGCTGGGACCTGAACGCACTTGAGCCAAACCAGACCTCGTCAAACAGCTACCAGTTAACAACCGCCGATGCAAACGCAAAAATCCTAACGGCAACTCTCGTTTGGAACAGGCATTATCGAGACAATTATCCATTCGAGCCCCTGCCCCAACAAGATACCGACATTCGACTCGAACTCTGGGCGGTCAATCCCGACTACCCAGCCGAAGATTATCTGCTCGATTACAGTGACAGTACCGCCGACAACGTCGAGCATATTTATTGCAGCCTTGATGCCGACTACAAAAATTTCGATATAGTCGTCTCTTACAGTGACATTAACGAGCCGCAGCATATACTGCCGCCGCAGAGTTACGCAATCGCCTGGAATGTGTCTGAGAAACAAAAATCCGACGACATTTTTTTATATGATTTAAATACCGATGGTATCGTCAACGAGAACGATTATATCGTCCTTTTCGACAACTGGATGAACACCATCAAATCTCCCGCACACTATTTTTTAGGTGACATTAATGCAGACGGCGTATTTGACACCAACGATATGAATTCTCTGAATGAACAGATGAACCGTCAAGCAGACTGGTTAAATACCAAAAGCTCGAACATCTCTGACACTGACAACGAAACTCAACAAAGACCGATTTTCGTCTCAGTACCCTGATTTACAATAATCTTACACCCGCCTCTTTGCATTTTTCAATCATACCCACAGACCGGAGGCTCGTTCAGCTCTTCTGCTGATTGATAATTGTAATTTAAAATCTTCTTTGAATTTTCGATAATTATTTGGTAAAAGATTCGCTTATGAAACTGATAGTAAATAAAAGTCGGCTGAAAGGCGAGGTTACGATTCCGGCATCGAAATCGCATACAATCCGCGCCGTAGCTATCGCTTCCTTAGCCGGCGGCAAAAGCCTCATCAGAAATCCTCTCAGCTCCTCTGATACACTCTCTGCCGTCGATTGCTACCGCAGCCTCGGTGCACAAATCGACACAAAAGAACCGAACCTATGGGCCATCGAGGGCAATGCCGCTGTTATCGCCGCCCCTGCCAAAACAATCGATGTCGGAAACTCCGGGACAACGCTTCGTATCGCCGCAGGCTCAGCAGCCCTTGCTTCTAAAAGTACGAAAATCACACTCACCGGCGATGCACAAATCCAGAGCCGGCCCATAGGCCCCCTGCTCGATTCTCTCAATGAGCTGGGCGCGAAATGCCGCTCTGTCAATAATAACGGCAAAGCTCCCATTGAAATATCCGGCCGGCTCAAAGGAGGAAAAACAAAAATCGAAGCAACGACAAGTCAATATCTCTCAAGCCTGCTGCTCTGCACGCCGCTTGCCGACAACGATACCGAAATCAATGTCACCCTGCTCAATGAGCCCGGCTACGTTCGAATGACACTCGACTGGCTCGATAAACAGCAAATCGAATATACGAATCAGCAGTTCGGAAAATTCAAAATAAAAGGCGGCCAGCAGTACAGGCCTTTCGATGAAGTTATCCCTGCCGATTTCTCGAGCGCGACATTTTTTTTATGCGCCGCTGCTTTGCTCGGCGATGAAGTGACACTGCTCGGCCTGGATTTTTCCGACTCTCAGCCCGACAAAGCCGTCGTCGATTATCTAAGACAGATGGGTGCGGATATTACAATTGAGCAAAATTCGATAACCATAAAGCAATCGCAATTAAAGGCGGCCGAAATCGATATGAACGCAACGCCCGACGCCCTGCCCGCTATGGCGGTGGTCGCTGCCTTCGCCGAAGGCGAAACCCGCCTCGTCAATGTCCCACAGGCCAGAAGCAAGGAAACAGACCGCATCAGCTCTATGGCAGAAGAGCTGAAAAAAATGAATATCGATATTGAGGAACTGCCGGCAGGGCTTATAATAAGAAAAAGCCGGCCCAGGGCGGCTGAGCTTGACGGCAGAGCTGACCATCGTATCGTAATGGCACTGTCTATCGCCGCTATGGCAGCCGATGGGAAATGTTCCATCGATACCGCCGAGGCCGTTAATGTCACTTTCCCAGATTATGTAAAGCTGATGAAAAATCTGGGTGCTAAAATGGAATTGATAAGTTAAATTCCACGCCTGGCATTTTACTTTTTCTCGTTTTACATATTTCATTCCCCCTTTAACCGCAGGTCTTTTATTTTTTTCAACCACGAACAAACACGAATAAAATTTAGCCACAGATTTCACTGATTTCGCTGATTGACAATGATTTTTTAACCGCAGAGTTCGCAAAGAACGCAGAGAAAACGAATTTTTATTAACCACTGATTTCACGGATTGACACGGATTAAGCTTTGTCGCTGCCGTCTTCGACGGCTTTTGTGTGCCTTGCATAGGTCTGCCAAAGCGAGCTTTTTCGACCTTGCTGTCTGCACACCATCCTCCTCGGATGTGCTCCAATGCTACAAATTTGTCGTAAAACAAAGCCAATGTCGGGAAAAACGAACCCAATTTTGGGCCAAAATTGGGTTTGAATTGGCTTTGTTTGGCTTTGTTTTTGGGAGTGCTTTTAAGCACAAAATTTTTGTATGTCGTTGTAGAATAAGAAGTTATGTCATATTGGACACTTGGTGAATTGGCTTTGTTTTGCATAAAAAGGTTTGATTTGTAGAGCTCTCTCGACAGTTGTAGAGATTGTTTTAGACAGGATTTACAGGATAATACAACGAAATCTTTGTTAATTGGTCCTTCGACGTTGCTCAGGACAGGTGAATTAGTTAAATGGTTGTTGGACATTCGTTAGTCCTTAGTAAATAAAAACTTACAATTATAATTTTTACGTGGCCGTCGGGCCGATGCGTGCGGAGCTCCGCAGCCCCGGAATGGGGCCTCCCCCACTTAGAAAGATTATATCCCATTAATGTGATATAATCAATTAAAAAGTAAAAGTTCAAAAGTAAAAATTATTGTGTCGCTTCGCAACAATTTTTTTAGTCACCTTTTAAGTATATTGATAATTCCTCTTCAAATAGTTTTCTTATCATAAGATACTGCTCTTCAGTTAAAGAATCTTCCATGTCCTCACTAAGCCACAGCTCGTCAAGCCATTTGAGAGCTTCATAAATAACATTTTCATCAATATAAACAGGTTCTTGTTCAGCAAGTCTTTGAGGTCTTGCTATAAGGCTTTGCTCGGTATCAAGCATTAAACCGCCACCTCTGCCATCACCGCCTCCCATACACATCATCATTTCTTCTCCACCAAAGTTCCAAGGTGCCTCCCACAGCCAGTCTTCACAGAATAACTCCAGGTCAGCTAAATTTATACAGTCATTACAATCGAGGTCGCATTTTTCAACGTAGTCATCAAAGGCATTTGCGAGGATTGCATAGTCTATAAAATTAACAATACCATTTGAGTCAAAGTCAGCGGGGCTGATATAATATTCATCACCACCCATATCAACTTCGCCGTACTGGATTCTACCTTCACCATCAATATCGATTTCAGTATCACTGATATCATTGGAATCACCTTTATCTATACAGGGCGAGTCTGCGCTTATGTGCAGGTCGTTTGGGTCTGTTTCGATATTCATAAAATCAGGGTCATCCATATAGCAGTAACTAACGTTTGTGAAATTACCGTTGAGTTTTCCTGGAGAGTTATAGTAAATAATACAGTTACGTATTTGGGAAGCACCACCGCCAGAGATTCCATAAGAGGAGTTTTTGTAAATAGTGTTATTACGAATAGTAAGATAAGACATCGGATTTGTAAAACTTATGCCAGAGGCTGTATTGTCATGAATCCAGTTATTAATGATTGTCCCCGGATAATTTCCTAAACCAAATTTTATTCCGTTACCGCTGTTATTTCTGAAAATGCTTTCCTTCAAAGTCAGATTGCTATCAGAGTTTCTGCTTACATACAACCCATCACCATTGCTATTACTAATGATGGTGTGTTCTTCTATTACCAGATCGCAGTTTAAAGCATAAATACCATAAATGGAATAATCGGAAGAGGTTTCAACATTACAGTTTTTTACTGTCAAACTGCCACCGGAACAATTGATACCGGCGTCGGAGAAATATTCCTGGAAATTACAATCATCAAATTCCACAGTTGAGTTTTCAATGATTGCACCGTAATAGGATTCAATTTCATCACCGACGAAGATGCAGCTCGAGACTATGGTATTGCTGTCGTTGTTATAAACACTTAAACCAAAGGAATTATCAGAGAACAGGCAGTTATGTATATCCAGCTCGGAAGAATTTTCGCAATAAATACCATTGCTGTTATACCAGAGTTCGCAATTTATGATTGCGAGGTTGCTGTCATTGATATAAAGACCGTAATCATCGGCTGATTTAATTGTAAAGCCGTCTATAAGGGAGCCGTCAATGCCTTCGGCTGTTACGATTTTGTTGACTCTTTGATAAGTTTCGCCGATTTGCCCTTCGAGAATAGTTTCATTATTGGCATCGGCGAGGTCTCGCTGGTACGGGCTGGTCTCATTGCCTGCAAAATGGCCGAGAAGGCTAACGTTACTTACAACTTCAAACGAATGGTTCTGATAATTACCTGCTGTGTTATACACAGGTTTATATGTTCCTTCTGCCACCCAGATTTGGTCATAAGAACCGGAGCATTTTTTTGCTATTTGAAGTGCGTCAGTAAGCTCATTAAACGCACTATCCCAACTTGTGCCGTTTCCGGTTTCCGAGGAATCTTTATCAACATAAAGCACGTAACTCCAGGAGCAGATATTTACATCAATAGCAGTCGTGCTGCAATAATTATCAGATTCAAGATAAACAGTGTTTGTGAGTCTTCCACAGGGACAGGTGATAGTTGACTTTACTTGTGTAGTAATCTGGAAAGAGCCTGATTCAGTTCCGTTAAGATTACCCAAGTTCCAGGTTACTTTATGATATGTTGAATTGTAGTCGTCGGCTTGGGGCTGAGAAGAATAATATTCTACGTCTGCAGGCAGGTAATCTATGAGATAGACGTTTGTATCAGAATGATTGTTAGCATCCCAGACAATATCAAATGTAAGATAATCGGAAGTATTAACACAATCATTATTCGGGTCGTTGTTATCCTTGACTATTGAGAAGGCAGGCTCCTTGTATCCCACATTAGCCGCAACGGCTACGCCTGCAGGATTGCCGATATCGTCTGAATACCATAGACGCTGCAGGCTGGAGTTATAGACCATAAGCCTGTCCTGCGGTGGGTCTTCGTAGGGAATATCGTCCTGACTTCCAAAAGTGGTTATATAAACAAGGCTTGTCTTTTGGTCAACGGCTATGCCTGCTACAGAACAGCCTACATCAACAGGATCATCTTCAGACTGTGTATATATGTTATACTTATAGAGATGAGTATCTTCATCACCGTACCAACCAACACTGCCGTAATAAAGAATTTGATTGTTTACATCAATAGCAATGCTGATAACGTTACAGGAAGCTGTAATTTCACCCAAAAGAGGTTGAGGATTTGACCAGTTAGTTGTGCTGTAATACTTTATAGAATCAGTATGGTCCGCTACATAGAGACGATTGTTTTCTTCATCCAGAGCAATCCCAAATGCTTCATAACAATCTACTAATTGGATATAGTAAGGGTAACTAAAATTAGGAGTAAGAGATACAGTTTCAGGATTCCATGACCAAGAATAAAGACGATCTCTATAACGGTCAACGGCATAAAGATTATTATTGTTCGTATCCATTACTATACCAGCCAGGTTGTCTGCTCCAGGAGCCATTACCATATCGACATATTGCATAGTCTTCGCGTTAATAAGCTCAATTTCATCAGAAAATTCAAAGGAAACAAAAAGGAATTGTCCATATCCTGATTCATCAATGGTAATCCCTATCGCGCCATATTCACCCAAAGGGTCTAATAAACACGTGTAATCTGTCTGATAAACAAGTGTGGAACCTTCAATTCTATACGCTTGTAGCTGTGAGGTTAGGGTGTTATTGATTACATATACTGATTTATTAGCATAAACTGGGATAGATGAAATAATAAGAACAGATACAAACAGTGTAATTGTAGAAAATCTCTTTCCGGTTAACATTTTAATCCTCCTTCAAAAATATTTTATGATATTAATTATTTTCTTTTATTTATTACTATCAAACCACCTAAGCCCAGTAACAGCATTGTTGTTGGCTCTGGAATCATAGTTATATGCGAATAAGTGTCTTGGCCATGCAATAACTCAAAAGAAAAATAAGAATCATCTTGACAATAATTGCCTTCTATAAAATGAGTTATATCGTTATAAGTTACGTTATAAGCGTAAAGATATATTTGGCTACTGTCACCTGCATACAAAAAATCAAGTATACTTCCCCCATAGATGTTAACAATGCTTTCATCATTAGCTCGAAGGTAATCTATTTGTCCATCATACCAGTTAGTTATAGTTGAATCAAATGCAAATACATAAAAAATATCTCCGCCAAAAATATCAAGTACAACGTCGTTATAGATACCAAGTTCACCATAGACATCACCATCGTTTATTTGGTGATGGCCTTCCGTCCAGACAACATCTGCCTGTACCGGATTTGCTCCGCACAGTATTGAGATTGCCAGAAATGTTATAATTACTTTGGTTTTCATTTTTTTCTCCTTTCAAATCCACCTTCGCTTCCTTCTCCGCTCTTTGAGCTACGAAGGACAGGCAAGCTATGGTGGACAAGTTTTGCGTGATTGAAAATTTTAGAATATGACGTTTAAGGGATTGCTTTTTATGGACAGGGACTCTTCCGTTTGTGATTTCTCCTGCCCTCATCCGGTTGTTACTGCCGATTCCCATAATCTCATTCTCTTAAACACATTATATCAGAAATAACTTAATAATACAAGAAAAATCCGGGTGTCTCGGTGGTTCAATAGAGCGCAATAAAAAAGGGCACCGCTACATCGTGCCCAGTCGAGGCCCGCCAAGGCCCGTCATAGAACACGCAAGCGGCGCCCGTTTTGCCCGCAGGCTAACGAGCACCGACCTAAATGCGTTTCTATGACTAAAGTTTTTGGCGGTTTTCGACTGAAACGCTAGAAATTCAGTGCAAAACGTCAAATTTTCAAATAGCGACGGCAGGGACAACCTATTCTGCCCTGAACGACTCCGTGGTAAATCTCTGGATGCAAATGTCATTTTATAACCATTATCTTTCATAGTCAACATAAAAAATCCGCTTTTCAAAATTATTTATGCAACAGCAGCAAAGCCATTTAAGTCAAGAGCCAGTGAATGCCAATATCCGGCGGAAATTGCAACAATATTTCCAAGATCCGTACCATCAGGCCTCTTAACCTTTACCGGAGTAGTACAGGGGTCGTACGTGCTGCTGCCGTCACCTAACTGGCCGTAATTGTTCATACCCCAAGACCAGACAAAACCATTAGCATCAAGGGCAAGGCAGTGGTCTTCGCCCGCACTTACAGCAACTATCCACCGCAAAGCCGTGTCTTCATTACAGGGGTCCTGCTCACCGCTCAGGACTAAAACCGGCGTGCTGCTGCTGTTGGCATCCCCGATAGTACCGTTACCCAATCTGCCTCCTTCATCAGGATTATTTTTAGAATAACATAAACCGTTATTGCCCCAGGTATATACCCTGCCCTGACTATTCGGGTCGAATGAATTGAAATCCTCCAGAGCCATAGAATGGTCCCAGCCTGCACTTATTGCGACAATATTTTCAAGATAATAACTGCTTTGCTGCTCGCCTTTGAGAACTTTTACAGGTGTATCTATATGAGAGACATCTTCATTACCGATACCGAGCTTGCCTTTTCCACCGCCTGAACGATAAGCATTGTCACCCCATGTATAGACAAAGCCGTTGGAATCCAGTGCCATAGAATGCTGCTCGCCTGCTGAAATGGCAATGATATCTTCAAGATGAGTAGTTTCCATTTCACCACCGTGAACCTTCACGGGTGTCAGTGCATTGTTCGGATAGTTGGCATCACCAAGCTGACCTTCGAGGTTTCTTCCCCATGCATACGTTAAACCATTGACATCCAAAGCTAAGGAGTGCTCACCGCTCTTTCCTGCGGAGATGGCGCTGATATCCTGGAGAAAATCTGTTTCCATTTCACCACCCTTGACCTGTATGGGAGTAGGTCTTGTATCTCTAGAATCATCTCCCAACTGACCTTCGTCATTTCTGCCCCAGGCCCAGACGAATCCATTTACATCCAGGGCAAGTGAATGCTGCCATCCAGCAGAAATGTCGTTTATATCTTCAAGAAATCCAACATCGTCAACTCCATGAACTCGCACAAGAAGTTCCTGGTCTGAAGTTACATTGCCAATACCGAGCTGATAGAATTCGTTGTTACCGCATCCCCACGGCCAATTATTCTGTATAAGGACAAGTGTGTGTCTCTCTCCGCCGGAAATCTTAAAAACCTTTGCATCGTCTTTCAAATCTGCAAAAGCCGGCAAACTAATGATAAAAATAATTAACGATATGATGCAGATAAGATATTTCTTCGCTGTCATTATTAATCCTCCTTAAATAAAAATATTGTGAAATATTTTAATTCCGCTTTTTAAGAAGCAGACATCCTAATCCTAATAATAATATAGTTAACGGTTCAGGAACAGCGGAAGTTACTGTGGCATCGATACCATATCCGCCTCTTTCACCTTCTATACGCAGACCGTATAAGTATGACTGCCATACATCCAGATCTGGGGCGGTTGTTAACAGGGCATCACTTGAAAGAGCAGTCGCGGAGTTATCTATAAGTTGCCATTTGATAAGATCTACTGAGCTTCCATTGGAAAGAGAAAGGTTGTTATAACTTATTAAGGCATAGTTATCATGCAACCCTCCAGATGTTGAATCATTTACCATTTCCATAAGAAACCTAACATCCGACGAGTTCGTCTCGAAGTTGAATCCGCCAACAGTCAGGAATATCCCGTAAGGAGAACTGTAATGGAAATAATCTCCCACCTGTGACGATGGATTGGTGTCGATTGTAGTAGATTCAAAAATGTACCATCCGGTTATGATATCACCGGGACTTATCAGCCCATCCAGGTAGCCATCGTCAGGGCCATCATCTGTTACAGAATCGACCACCGCCTCGATTTGTATGGTTACAAGGTAAGCATTAGCCGGCTGGATACAAGCCAACAGAAATAGAATTGTTATGATTACTTTGGTTTTCATTTTTTCTCCTTTCAAGTTTTGTGTGATTGAAAATATAAGATTATTACGTTTAAGGAATTGCTCTTTATAGACAGGTATTATTCCGCTTTTGGTGTCTGCCTCCCTCATCCGGTTATGTCCTTCAATACTCATATAAACTCTCTCGAAGTCCAGCATTAATTATACCGAAAAAGTATGTTTATTTCAAGAAAATTCCGTTTTTTCAGCAAAATACCAGATATTAGAACTATACTAAAACAGAATAGCAAAACAAACTTTTTCCGGCAGATGGGTTTGTGATATGAAAAAAAGGTTAAATTATGATGACTTTTTAAGTTATAATAAATTCTATAAAACCCGTCTGTCTCTGATATAATACTATAAGCACAAAACCGCTTTGTCAATAGAAAAATGACAAAAATTTACAATTTTTACGAAAATTTATGAAACCGGCAATATCGCGATTATTATTACGTAATGCGTATATAGTATTGCGGATTGCGAAAAACCCTCCAAATGGAAAAGAAAACGCCCGAATAAATACAATCCTGCAATAAATTCTTTATAAAGACAAATCCCCGAATGAATTCGGGGGCTATATATAACTACAAAAGAATACCCCTAACGTAAAGTTAGGGGCTAAACGGGGGGTAAATAAATTCTTGCAAAAGGTTGGATTTTGGTTAAACTGCGCTATCTTTTTGTCTGTTGTGTCTAAGTAAAAAATCGGCTGATATTTTAAGGAGAAAATAAGTGAAGAAGATTAAGGCTTTGATAGTTTTCGCGGTTGCGGTTTTGGGGCTGCCTGCGGTAGCGTCGGCGGCAGAGGCGGTTAGTCAGCAGTATGATAAGATACCGGTTTTGTGGTTTCTTGCTCCGGCGGCTTCGATAATTGCGCTGGTTTTCGCGTATTTCTTTTATAAGAAGGTGATGTCGGCGCCGCAGGGTACGGAAAAGATGATTACAATAGCGGGGCACGTCAGAGAGGGTGCGTATGCGTACCTGTTTTCTCAGTATAAGGTGGTGGCGTTTGTATTTTTCCTGCTGTTTGTTTTGTTTGTTGTATTGGCTTACTTCGGTTTGCAGAATCCGTTTGTGCCGGTAGCGTTTTTGACGGCGGGTTTTTTCAGTGCGCTTACCGGTTTTCTTGGGATGAAGACGGCGACGAACGCGTCATCGAGAACGGCGCAGGGGGCGAGCGTGAGTCTTAATCGCGGGCTGCAGGTTGCGTTCAGGAGCGGTGCGGTGATGGGGCTGGTAGTTGTGGGATTCGGGCTGTTGAATATCACAATATGGTACTGGATTCTCGATAGTCTGATTTATACGGCTGAGCATATGAGAGACGGGCTGGAATTTTTGGGGCTGGTGCTTGTGCCGAAGGGAATGAATCCCGACCATAAGCTGGTTGAGATTACGACGACGATGGTGACATTTGCGATGGGTGCATCGACGCAGGCGCTGTTCGCACGTGTCGGCGGCGGGATTTATACGAAGGCGGCGGACGTCGGGGCTGACCTTGTAGGCAAGGTGGAGGCCGGCATACCGGAAGATGACCCGCGGAACCCGGCTACAATAGCAGATAACGTGGGCGATAACGTTGGTGACGTTGCGGGGATGGGAGCGGATTTGTTCGAGAGCTATTGCGGCTCGATATTGGCGACGGCGGCACTGGGGGCGGCTCTGGGAGCGAATGTACTGGCCAAGGTCGGGATGGACCCGTTCAAGGCTGTTCTGGCGCCGACGGTCGTTGCGGGCGTTGGGATACTGCTTTCGATTATCGGGATGTTCCTGGTGCGGTGCAGGGAAGAGGCGTCGCAGAAGAATCTTTTACGGGCCTTGTTGACGGGGACATTGAGCAGCTCGTTATTGATTGTTGCAGCACTTGTGGTGATGGCATCGACGGACTGGATAAGCTGGGGGATTTTCGGGTCGGTTGTATCGGGTCTTATCAGCGGGGTGCTGATAGGCCAGTTCACGGAGTACTATACATCGGATGAGTATTCGCCGACGCGAGGTATTGCTGAGCAGACGAAGATGGGAGCGGCGACGACGATAATTAACGGCTTTGCTACGGGGATGTACTCTGCGGGTCTGCCGGTAGTGACTATTGTGATTGCGATTTTATGCGCGTTCGGTTTTGCGGGCGGGTTCAGTAATGTTGGTATAGGACTTTATGGGATTGGATTTGCGGCGGTCGGGATGCTTGCGACGCTGGGAATTACGCTTGCGACGGATGCGTACGGGCCTATAGCGGATAATGCGGGCGGTAATGCCGAGATGAGCGGGCTCGGGCCTGAGGTTCGAAAGAGGACGGATGCATTAGATGCGCTGGGTAATACGACGGCGGCGACGGGTAAGGGATTTGCGATAGGCTCGGCGGCACTGACGGCGATGGCGCTGCTGGCGGCGCTGATAGAGTCGATTCGAGTCTGGATAGGAAGGCTGGCAGAAGAGAACGGCGGGATTTATCAGGTAGGCCAGGTCGTCTTCTCAAAAGGTAAGGCGGTGGGAGGTGCTATCGACGTTACGACGGCGAGGATGGCTGACTTCGTGGCGGCGTATGATTTGAGCATAATGAATCCGAAGCTGCTGTGCGGATTGTTCCTGGGTGCGATGATGGCGTTTATCTTCTGCGCGATGACAATGAAGGCGGTCGGCAAGACGGCCGGCGATATGGTCAACGAGGTGCGAAGACAGTTTCGTGAAATAGCAGGGATAATGGAGGGTACGGGCAAGCCTGATTACGCACGGTGCGTTGCGATATCGACAAAAGGCGCTCAAAGGCAGATGGTTGTTCCATCGCTGCTGGCGATATCAGTGCCTGTTATAGCGGGGCTTGTGCTCGGTGTGGCAGGTGTGATGGGACTGCTGGCAGGCGGGCTGACGTGCGGATTTGTTCTTGCGGTGACATTGAACAACGCAGGCGGGGCGTGGGATAACGCCAAAAAGTATATCGAGAAAGGAAACCTGGGCGGCAAGGGAAGCGATGCACATAAGGCGGCGGTTGTCGGTGATACTGTCGGCGACCCGTTCAAGGATACGTCCGGGCCGAGCCTGAACATACTTATAAAACTGATGAGTATGGTTGCGGTTGTGTTCGCGGGAGTTATCGTCAAACTTTCGCCTGTTATAGGAAGCTGGCTGCATATAGGCGATTGACGCACTCTGTTGTGGAGTTGACATTATTATTTTTAAGGTGTACTCTATCGGGGCGGCTGGGAACGGCTGTCCCGATTTTATTGCGATATTGAGGGTTTGGATTGGCAAAGAGCCGGGCTACATTAGCTAAAGATTTGAGCATTGCTGCTGCCAGGATTGCTGGCCAGCGGCGTTGCAGTGGTATTTTAGTTCTGGATTTGCGAGGCAAGTCGCCGGCGACAGATTTTTTTGTGATTGCAACGGGTACTTCCGACAGGCAGATGCGGTCTGTGGCCGATGAGATTAGCACAGAGGCAAAGAGATGCGGCTTTTCTCTTTTCGGCAGGGCCGGCTACGAGCAGGCAAAGTGGATACTGCTGGACTTTGTCGATGTCGTTGTGCATATCTTTGACAGTGAATTTCGCGATTACTACGATTTGGAGCTCCTCTGGGGCGATGCAAAAAGGGTTGAGTTTTAACCGCAGAGAGCGCAGAGAAAAATTTACACAAAATCGGTAAACGTCCACTCATATTGTTTTCGAAAACAAATTTCCGAAATTCTCTTAAATTTTACTATTTTTATGCTAACAATCAAAAAAAATCAGATAGAATAATAATATTATAAAAAACACAAATAGTTAATTCTTAAAACAAATATGGGAATATTTAATTTTATAAAAGGAAAACAGAATTATGGACAACTTGATGTTGTTCTTTGTGAATCATATAATGACGTTGGTAATGATGTTTTTTTTAGATTTGTTAAAGACCAACCGAATGTCATACGAATCAAACAAGAATATAATTTGCACAGTAATAATCAAAAAGGAACAAAATATAAGTTAGATATGATAGAAGAAGATTGGGGGATTGAAGTAAGTGGCATATCATATCGAATTGATAATGCCCTTCATTTCATATCTGGTAAAAGTCGGAGAGTAATTTTAATACCTCAACCAATGGAAAAGTATCCACATGCCATCGCCGTATATGGACAATGGTTAAATCCGCAAGGCAAAACTCAACAAGAACATTTAGGATATCTTCCCAATGATTACGCTAAGCAAATATCAAACAAAATAAGAGACAATAAAAATTCTATACTCGCAGGAAAATTATCAAAAATATTTATCCCATATAAGAAAAAACAGACTCCCGGTTTAAGAATAGATGTTGCTATATTCCAACCTGCTCTACCACGGTTTGAAATACATGGTTATAACAAATCTAATGGTCGAAAGAGAAAAAAACATATATAGCCAAAGACGTAGAAGAGGCTATCTTGAAAGCACAGAAAGACGGGATAATAGTTGATAGTAGTAAAATTAAAAAGATTAATTGAAAAAATATGAAAGAACAGCAAAAAATAGGGACAGCCACCTCTTTTTTCTGCCAAATATTAATTTTAATCATTCGCTGCAAATTATATTTTTTCAATCATGAATAATCAAGAAATCTCTTCGTTCTCAGTGCAATCAGCGATTAAGTAATTCGTGCAATTCGTGGTTGGATTTTTTCTCTGAGTTTTCTGTGGTGAAGAATTTTTATTTTTTCTCCTGACTTTATAAAAGGTTCGTAGTCCTTTTGTTTAAACAAAAGGACTATAAGCATTTTCCATTAATAGCCGTGTTAATCCAGTGTTAATCAGTGTCAAATTTTTTCGTGCATTTTTGTGTCTAATATTTTTAGTGAAATCTGTGAAATCAGTGGCTAAAATTTATTCGTGTATTTTCGTGTTTATTCGTGGTTAGATTTTTTCTTTTGCCTTTTGATTTTTTTCTTAGTGTCTTCGAGTCTCCGTGGTTGAAAAAATTCTTATTTTTTCATTGAATATATCGCTCTTATCTGGTATAAGAACTATAACTGGGGGAGGCCCCATTACGGGGCTGCGGAGTCCCGCAACGAAACAGAACAGCAGTTCAAGCGTAAACTCTTTCTTAACAAGGAGTAGCGGGTGTTTAATAGTTTACATTATAAGAATTTATCCCGTTTAGCAGTCGCCGAAACGGCGATTATACTTATTTTCACCTTCTTAAAAATTGATATTAACCGTAAATTTTTCCTTGATTTTAAACTCATATAGTCTATAATAAAAATCGTACATTTCAGGCAGCTAGCTTGGATGAGAAGAGATATGAGGAGCAGTGATGAGAAAAGAAGAGCTTGCAAGTCCATTTGTCCATTCACTAATTCCTTTTTAAAAACATAAATTCATCAATCATTTTGATGAGGTGTAGATGATTATGAGGAAAATAATTATATCATTTATCATGCTATTATTAGTTTCACCTTCTGTTTTTGCCGGCCTAATTGTTCAACCTCAACTTACATCCCAATATGGTTTTGGCTGTGGAATAAGTAGCGGTTCATTGATGGGGCAAACTTTTACAGCTGAGGATGCCAAAATCAAATACATCGGCTTTGCGGTTTTTGATCAATACCCGCAACTTCCTTTTATGCCGATTAATATTGAGCTCTTCGAAGGTGAAGGCATTAATGGCCCTTTGCTTGGTGTGGAAACAATGATGCAAAGCTCCGATCCGTTGCCGCTGCCGAACTTTGGAATCAATCCGCGTTTTCTTGAAGCTGATTTTAGTTACGTGACTCTGAAGGTTGGACAGGTTTATACAGCTTTAATCACCGTCTCACATTCAAATTCAGGTGTATTCGGAGAATACTGGGTCAGTGATCTTGATGGAAGTATTCTTCAACCGGATTTATATACTGGAGGATATGGCTTTTCTGATTTCTCACAGTCCCCGTCATATCTTGGAGAATTTGATCTTGTTTTTCGGGTAGTTCCAATTCCCGAACCGTCGACGATTATACTTCTCGGACTCGGTGCAATTCTTTTAAGAAGAAAAAAATAAAGATAAATCTTAGTCCATCCACGTTTAAATAATTAGTGTTTATTCGTGTTCATTCGTGGTTATAAAATTCGTTTAATCAGAGAAATCAGTGATTAATTTTTATTTTTTCATTGATAAACAGGCCTTAATTAGTATAATACCATTATGTGTTAAAAAACACACGTAACGCGGAGCTCCGCACGAAAAGAACAGAAGTTCAAGTCAAAATCTTATTTCATAAGTTCATTTTGGCAGGTGACTTACAAATGCCCACGAGAATCGCGCATCTGGAATCCAGTATCCCGAATCCGTTTTTTTTATTGAAAGTTCAATGTTCGACGTTCGATGTTGAATGTTCACCTCCTCTACATCTGTCGAGAGAGCTCTACAAATCGAACCTTTTTCTGCAAAACAAAGCCAATTCGTACCACGGATTTGGCGCCCGTGGTTCATTTCTAAGTGTTTGTAATATAACCAGATATGTAAATGTATGTCCTTCTGGATTAGCCGAAAACGAGCGAAAAAACGAACCCAAACGAACCCAAAACGAACCCAATTTTAGCCCAATATTGGCTTCGTTTTCCAGATATTGGCTTTGTTTTTCAACAAAAATTGCCGTAAAATGGCACGCAGAAATATGTTTTATCTGCCTGCCCTTCGTAGCCCGAAGGGCGAAGAAGGGTGGCTGAGAAAATGAAGATGGTTTTGAATATACTTGAAGAGCGAGTAAGTGCCGTGATGGCCGGGATTGCCGGACAGGGCGGCTGCGCTGCGATGGTCGGGCCTGCAACCGATGCAAAGTTCGGCGATTACCAGGCTAACGGTGTAATGGCACTTGCCAAACAGTTAAAGACAAATCCGCGTCAGTTGGCTGAACAAATAGTTGAAAAGCTCGATGTTACCGATATATGCGAGAGGCCTGAAATCGCCGGGCCGGGATTTATAAACTTCCGACTGAAAAAAGAGTTTCTCGAAAAAAGACTTTTAGAGATAAATTCTGATTCAGCCGGATTAGGTATAGAAAAAACACAAAGGACTGAAACAATCGTAGTTGATTTTTCCTGCCCGAATATCGCAAAGCAGATGCACGTCGGACACTTGCGCAGCACGATAATAGGTGACTGTATATGCAGGCTCCTTGAGTTCGAGGGACATAAGGTAATAAGACAAAATCATATCGGCGACTGGGGAACACAGTTTGGTATGCTTTGTGCTCTTTTTTGGGAAAAACGCAAGATACCGCAAATACTGGAGGACGTCGAAGCATTTTACAGGCAGGCGAGCGAGCGTTACAAAACGGATCCTAAATTTGCTGAGCGTGCACGGGAAGCGACCGCGGGTTTGCACAGCGGTGATAACCGTTGGTTGACGGTATGGCGAATGATTGTCAAGGAGTCGAAAAAACACTTTGAGGAAGTTTATAAGAAATTAGTTATAGTGTGGCCGGTAGATAGCATTCGCGGCGAAAGTTTTTATAGGGATATGCTCGGAGATGTTGTTAAGGAATTGAAGGAGAAGAGATTGGCGGTGGAGTCGGAAGGGGCGGTGTGTGTATTTCCGGAAGGTTTTAAGAATAAAGAGGGCGAGGCCCTGCCTTTTATAATTCAAAAGAGCGATGGTGCGTATCTCTATGCGACGACGGATTTGGCGGCACTTCGGTATCGTGTAAGAGAGCTTAAAGCGGACAGGATAATTTACGTTACCGATGCGAGGCAGAAACTGCACTTCGAGATGCTGTTTGCGGTGGCTAAAGCAGCGGGTTGGTTGAAAGACGGCCAGGCGTTCCACGTTACCTTCGGGTCGGTCCTGGGTGAGGACGGCAGGCCGTTAAAAACAAGAGAGGGTGAGAATGTGAAATTAAAGGAGCTGCTGGATGAGGCAGTGAAAAGGGCGAGGGGGATAGTAGAAGAGAAGAATCCTGAATTTTCCGAGCAAAAGAAGGCTGATATAGCGAGGGCGGTGGGGATTGGTGCAGTCAAGTACGCGGACTTTTCGAATAACAGGACGAGTGATTATATCTTCAGCTTCGATAAGATGCTTGCAATGGAGGGAAATACTGCTCCCTATATGCAGTATGCATACGCGAGGATTAAGTCGATTGAGCAAAAAGCTCCTGAGAATAGTGTGAATTATAAAGGGGAACTTGCAGGTGTTAAAGAGTTGAATTTGACAGAGGCGGCTGAGGTGGAGCTTGCAAAGCAGTTAGTTCGTTATGGCGAGGTGCTCGAGGCCTCTCTGGCGGATTTTCGGCCTAACTATCTGACCAGCTATTTGTATGAATTGGCGCAGAAGTTCAGCGGCTTTTATACCAATTGCCCGGTTCTGAAGGCTGAGGCTGATAAAAGGCCAACGAGGCTGATGCTTTGTGATTTGACGGCGAAGACGATAAGGCACGGATTGGGCGAGCTTTTGGGGATAGAAGTTGTTGAGCAGATGTAGATATTGTGCTATCATAACAACAGCTTTAAGGTTTATGTAAAATGGGTTATTCATTAGAACAAAAGATATCCAAAGAAAGACTGATTGAGTTCTGCAAAAGGAATCATATCAGAAAACTATCGATTTTTGGGTCTGCTATTAGTGGACAATTGGGGCCGGAAAGTGATATTGACCTTCTTGTGGAATTTGAGGCGAATCATACGCCTGGACTTTTTTCAATCGTCAGGATGGAGATGGAGCTGACCAAAACCCTCGGCAGGAAGGTCGATTTACGGACTCCTGAGGATTTGAGCCAGTATTTTCGTGACGAGGTAATTAGAGATGCCAAGATTCAGTATCAGTCATGAGGACCAGATAAGGTTGCGGCATATGCTGGATGCGGCAAGCGAAGTTCAGCAATATGTTCAATCTTCAAGGCGTGAAGACTTAAACAGCGACCGCAAGCTGGTTCACTCGCTTGTTCACCTTATTGAAATCATTGGCGAAGCCGCAACACAGGTTTCAGAGGAGCTTCGCGGAAACACTCCCCAGATTCCCTGGCCTGTGATAATCGGTATGAGACATCGGCTTATTCACGCCTACTTTTCCATTAACTTAGATGTTGTGTGGAGCACATCAACACAAGATATTCCGCCATTAATATCCGAACTTAAAAAGCTTCTGACAAAGGCCTGAAGTAAATGCTTTAATATTCAAACGATATTGTGATTTTCTGAATATGGAGAAAGTATAAAATGAAAATCGTTCAGGAAGAGTTCAATATAAGCACAAGAAACCGCAATCAGATGATTGATATTACAGAGGAGGTCAAATCTGTTGTCGGCAAGGCTGGCGTAAAAAATGGGGACGTTATTGTTTATTGTCCGCATACGACGGCGGGCATTACGATAAACGAGAATGCGGACCCTGATGTTGTCAGTGATATACTTTTGACTTTATCGAAGCTTGTACCTTCTAATATGAGCGGCTACAGGCACAGCGAGGGCAATTCCGATGCTCACGTAAAGAGCTCAATTATCGGCTGCAGCGAGCAGCTTCTGGTAAAGGACGGCTCACTTGAGCTCGGTACGTGGCAGGGAGTATATTTTTGTGAGTTTGACGGGCCTCGCAGCAGGCGTGTTCTTGTACAGATACGGGGTGAGTAGTTTTTAACTATTTTACTTAATCGCTATAATCCGCAGATTTATAGCCTTTTTTAGTTTGTATAGCCGTTTTGCGCATTAAAAAAGGCGAGGTGGTGGAACCGGCTGGGGGGGAAACCGGCATACCACGCTGCCTCGCCGAGGTTCTTAAGCCCCAAAGGGGGCTTTTCTTTTAATTTGAAAGAACAAACTATAGATTTTTTCAGAGAGTTGTCAAGGAAAAAACAAATATAATAATCTCGTCAGCCCGCGATTATATTATTTCACCCGACCTATAACCTATTTAACCCCCTTATTTTAACATTTATTGCAAATGAAATCAATTCAAAAATTTTTTATTTTATCTGCAAAAGAGCAACAACGAAATAATGGCCTTTTACAGGCTATTTTCGGGCGTAAATCGAATTTGATAAGGTCAAAATTAAATTTTTTTTTAATAACATTTGCGAAGGTACTAATAAAGCCGTGGGCAGCTAAGAAAGGCGGTTAAATCTGCATTGAATGTGTGGCAGGATGACAGAAATTTTGCTGGATTTTTTAAATCCAGATGTTAATGTTACATAAGGGTATTTTGCAAAGCAGAGCTTTGTTATGAGACGGATTTTTAGATTTGCTGCGGTATTTTTTGGCTGGTAAATAGAAAGTTAAACTGATAGTTTAATGTGTGTTTTAATGAGGGGTTTTTGGTTTTAAGGCAGGATTAGAAGCAGGCGGCTATGTCTAAAATTGCAGAGCGGTTACAACATTTAAGGGATAACATCAATTCAGCATGTGAACGTTCGGGCAGAGCCGGTTCGGAGATAAAGCTTGTAGTAGTGACGAAGTCAGCGAGCCTTGAGGCGGTTCAGGAGGTTATTCGGCTTGGCGAAGGAGAGCTTGGAGAGAACCGCGTTCAGCAGTTAAAAAGGATTTCGGGGCAGGTAGAGGATTTTTTGCGAGCAGAGGGCGGTAGTGGAAATAATCTGCCTGAGAAGGTGAACTGGCATATGATAGGGCACCTTCAGCGTAATAAGGTTCGCCAGGTGCTTCCGATAGCGTCATTAATACATTCGGTCGATACACTTCGTCTTGCGGAGGAGATAAGCGTTACGGCGGCGAAGCTTGATATTTGCCCCCGGATTCTTTTGCAGGTAAATACGTCAATGGAGCTTCAGAAATACGGTGTACCGGTTGGTGCGGTGACGCACCTTGCCGAGCAGATAGAAACGCTTGGCAACGTGAAGCTTTGCGGCCTGATGACAATGGCTCCTTTGACCCGGAATAAGGATGTTATCCGGGCCTGCTTTGTGCGGACAAGAGAGCTGTTTATGGAAATGCGGGGTGAAGGTATAGTCGGCAGGGAATTCCGTGAGCTTAGTATGGGGATGAGCAGTGACTATGAGATTGCAATAGAGGAGGGGGCGACGATATTGAGGATAGGCTCAGCTATTTTTGCGGGATAGCTTTGGGGGCAAGCCGTGTCTTGAGAAGGTTTTTTGACTAAAAACAATCCGGCAATCCTTAGCCAGCGAAAAGAAAAAAATAAAGAGACAAAGTCAAGGCCTTAATAAGCCGAAAATAGCCCTGGACGATTCAGCAGGATTGTTCTACCTTATGAGGTCCGATAAATTAAGAGGGGCAGGAGTTACTTCTATTAGAGTAACAAGATAATTGCGTGGGGAAGAAGATATGAACAGTGAAACACAATCGGTGGTTGAGATACCCAAGAACTATTCGAATGCGGAGAATTTCGCGAATACTATGGCGGAGCAGCTTACTATGGCAGGGCAGGTTCAGCGGGATTTTTTGCCGCGTTTTTTGCCGGACTCGGACAAATACCGCTGGGCGGTGACGTTTTTGCCTGCGGAGGTTGTTTCCGGTGATATATACGATGTATCTCGAGTGGATGAGAATCATATAGGTTTTTACGTGGCTGACGTTGTAGGTCACGGGATGCCGGCGGCGCTTCTGACGATGTACCTGAAGCAGGCTATAATGATGCGTGAGACAATCGGCAACAGCTATCGGATATTCCAGCCGGAAGAGGTACTGACAAAACTTAATTTGCGAATGACAGAACAGAAACTTTCGGGCAATCAGTTTGCCACGTGTTGTTATTGTCTTTTGAATATAGAGACTAATGAGCTTACATTTGCGCGCGGCGGGCATCCATACCCGGTACTCATTCGCCCGGGCTGTCAGCCGGAACAGCTCCAGGAGCAGGGCTCGCTGGTCGGAGTTTTCGGGAACGCCAAATTTGTCCAGCAGACTATAAAGCTGAACAAGGGCGATAAGCTGTTGCTGTATTCCGACGGAGCGGAGCGATTCATCGGGCGTTTTAATGATGAGGGGAGCTTTGTTTTTTTAGATGAGTTTATCGGTTATAAAGATTTGACCATTAACGAATTGAACGACAGGTTAAGCCTGGAAGCTCAGAATCGGCAGTTTAATCCGGATGACCTGGATGATATTACAATAGTTGGCTTTGAGATAATTTAAGCGATTTGAAATGAAGAGAGAGGAAAGGCCGGGTTTGTTTTGACCCGGCCTTTTTTACGACCCTTTACAATTCGTATTCGAACTCATATTTATCCATATACTTTTTTTCCTCCTGGGGCACGGAGTTTTCATCACATTTGAGTATGAAACCTTTGTTTGTTTTTTCATAAATGAATGGTTTGCGGCTTAATGGGTCATTTGGTGAATCCGGTGGCAGGGAGTCGGGCAGCTTTTTGCTCTTTGCGTTTTCGATGAAGATACCAACGGCGCAATTCAGGGCGTATTCATTAGCCTTTGCCCTCAGGTTCACGATGTATATCCTGGAGACTGCAGGGAAAAACACCGCTGTAAAATATGCCTCAGGATTACTTTTTGCATCTTCTGTCGGAAAATTGCCTATTTCTTTTAATTGTTGGTAGCCCTTTGGATATGGCAGCGAGAAAGCCTGTATAATACGATTCATATGCCGCCTGAAGTATTCGATGTTTTTGGCGAGCAGTTCATCGTTATTAATTATCTCTCTGAACTTTTGTTGGTCATTTGGGTCGTCAGAAAAAGACTCGACAGGAACCTCTTTAATAGCTTGTTCTTTCCATTTTAAGGCTATACTAAGGTCATTGATAAGTGCATCTTTGGCCTGCGGTTGTGTTGTTTGTATGAAAAGAAGCTGCTCCCTGAGCCAGTTCAGTGTTGAGATATCTATATCACTATTGAGGATATCCTGGACGGCGCCGTTTGCCAACGCGTTTACGGCTATATAGACGAGAAAAGATACAAGCGTGTCATCGCCGGCGTGTGTCGCCATTTTTTTTAAGGCGAGGCATTGCGAGAAAGCGGCTTTGTAGTCACCCTGCTCGGCAAGCATTTTAGCATGTGCGATGATGAGGTAGCCGAGTTTTCTGAGGGAGCCTAAATAGGGCATTTCCATTTCGAAGCCTTCGTCGAAATTAAGGCCCCAGTCGCAATTTTGTATTTGTGAGGCGTCGGTTACCGCCTCGATAACCTTTTGAGTTTGTCGTTTAGTTAAGAATTCCGTGATTGTTTCATTTAAGGCGGTTTTGCCTATTGCATAGTCGGAGAGCACATACATAGTGTCATCGGGTTTGTAGAGCATAAAGGCTTTGTAATAGAGGACGGCTGCATTATCCGGCGGGTATTCGTTTGCAAAAGCTGTAGTAGTTATGAGCAGAAGGGCTGCGGTGCAGAGGATTAACTTTTTTGTATTTTTTGTTTTCTTCATAATTATCTCCTTGCGTTTCTATTATTGTTTAGTTCTTTCAGGATGCCGGAGAGGGTAATTTTCGGCGTTTTTTTGTTCATTGTTTCAGCAGCTTTTTCGCAATGTTCCTCCAGGCCGGCCAGGCCGCTTTTTTTGTAAGCAAGAGACATAGATAAAAATGAGGTCATATCGGCCGGCGACTTTGCGATGATTATATCTTTATCTGTCGGTTTCTGCTCATTCGGGCCCAGATGAACAATGAACAGGCTGACAGTGATAATAATGACGGCGGCTATTGCCAGTTTTGTAACGGGATTTTTCAGGATAAATTTCCATAGAGGGATTGTCCTGCCGGCAGGTACGGTTTTTTTGGCAGAGCTGATGAGCTGGTTGAGAATCCGGGTTTTTTTATCGTCGGGGATTTGTTTTTCGGGGCCGACAGTTTTCATCAGGCGCTTCAGATTGTCTTCGAATATTTTTTCGTCCGCCATTTTGTTTTCCTTTATTCAATATAAGTCAATACGGTCAATTGATTCTGTAATTTTTAGCAGTTGTTTTTTGAAGGCTTTTCTTGCACGGTAAAGTAATATTCTCACCGCTGAAGTGCTCAGGTGCTCGTCTTTGGCGATTTGTTTAATCGAGTTTTGCTCGTAATAATATTGCCTTAGCACTTTTCGGTATCTTTCGCCCAGCAGTGCAAGCGTTCTTCGCACGAGGTCGGCAAGCTCAGCCTGCTCGATAATATCAGCGGGCAGGGGATGCGTGTCAATTGCCGAGCACGATTGAAGGAGCCGGCCGTTCATTGAGTGTAAGTGCGGCTCGAAGGAGAGCTGTCTGTTCTTTTCCTTCAGCATCTTTTTGGTGATGTTTCTCGAGAGACATATCAGCCAGGTAAGCATATCGCCGCGGGCCGGCTGGTATTCTTTAATTTTCAAAAGAGCGGTGGTAAAAGTCTGCTGGACAATATCAGCGGTAAGGTCACTGTCTTTATCTATCCTGTAATAAATTACGGTGTAGAGTGAGTCTGCGAACTCGTTGAACCATTGTTTAACGGCGTCTTTGTCCCTGATTTTCAGCAATCTTATGCTTATTGTCCGGCTCAAATCTTCTTTCATCCATTAATATATGTAATTTAGTCCGGTTTTCGTTACGCACTGAAGCAGTATTTTTAATATTTTATCCTAATTTTGCATCAAAGGTATATGATAAAAGCTTCTAAAGAGATAAATATGAGCTGGGGCGGGATTGGGAAATTGTTTACAAGAAGATTTTGTTCAGATATACTTGCCGGTAAATTAGGGCGGATCGAAGCCTCTTTCGAGTATGGGTTAGAGGATTTTTGAAAGGATACGTTAATGAGTCATAACGATAAGGATAATGACCTTGACAGGATAAGGGACATACTTGAGATTATGAAAGACAACGACCTTGAAGAGGTTGAGATAAAGCATGGTGACGATAAGATTCTGTTGAAGCGGTTCGGCAGACAGGGCGGCTTTGGTGTTGTTCCTGTTCCTGCGTCGGTGATGGGCCCGGGGGGGGCTGCGGCAGGCGAAGCACCGCAGGCGATTGGCGGCGGGGCTGAAGGCTCTGCTGAGCAAGCGTTGATTGAGATAAAATCGCCGATAGTGGGGACATTCTATGCGACACCGAGCCCTGATTCGGAGCCGTTTGTGGAGGTCGGCAGCAAGGTTGAAGAAAATTCTGTTGTCTGTATCATCGAGGCGATGAAGGTGATGAATGAG
>Ga0307434_1000492_pt1 | contig 26441 bp, 24 predicted proteins | sample SalMarWE160220MG_FD_202156 | JGI IMG/M metagenome (GOLD analysis project Ga0307434, IMG submission 202156) | Salt marsh sediment microbial communities from the Plum Island Ecosystem LTER, Massachusetts, United States - WE1603-220 | ecosystem: Environmental > Aquatic > Marine > Intertidal zone >... | reverse complement strand
AGGGATACAATCTTCTAAACCGTACCTCCGCCCTGGAAAATATTGAGCTGCCGTTAATCTATAGAGGCATCCCTGTCGAAGAAAGGCAATCGCGAGCTGCTAAGGCACTCGATGAGGTCGGCCTTAAAGGTTGGGAAAAACACACGCCGGGCGAACTGTCGGGAGGTCAGCAGCAGAGAGTTGCTATCGCACGTGCTATCGTGACGGAACCGGCATTACTGATGGCGGACGAGCCGACAGGCAATCTTGATACCGTTCGAAGTCACGAAATTATGGAGCTGCTGGAGAAATTGAACCGGCAGCAGGGCATTACAATCGTAATGGTCACACACGAACAGGATATGGCGAAATATGCGAAACGAATCATTCATTTTCTGGACGGACTGATACTGTCGGATAATAAAAACAGAAGGGCAGAATAATGCTGTGGAACACATTCATTCTGGCACTGCGTGAAATCAGACGGCACGTCCTGCGTTCGATGCTGACCATTCTCGGTATCGTCATCGGGGTGGCATCGGTAATAATAATGGTGACATTGGGAAGCGGTGCCACCGTTCAGGTTACAGAACAAATATCGAGTCTCGGCAGCAATTTGCTGATGGTCAGCCCCGGAAAAAGGCTTGGCCCGGGCCGGGATTCAACCGCGACGCCGTTCGAAATGGCCGATGCCGAAGCCATTGCCAGAGAGGTCAGTTCAATTGCTGCTGTAGCGACATCCTCAACAAAGCCCGCAACAGCTGTATTTGGAAATGAAAACTGGTCGACCACAGTCACCGGTACCACAAACGAATACTTACAAGTACGCAACTGGTCTATGGAAAACGGCAGGGAATTTACCGATGGTGAGCTGCGCGCCGGTTCTGCTGTTTGTATTATAGGAGACACTGTTCGCGAAAAATTGTTCGCAGGGCAGGAAGCTCTGGGACAAAGAATCCGCCTGAAAAAACTCTCTTTCCAGGTAATCGGTATATTGAAGGCCAAAGGTCAGAGCACTATGGGCACGGACCAGGATGACATTGTGATGGTCCCGATACGAGCCTTCCAGAGGCGTATTTCAGGAAATAAAAACATCAGCCTTATTCAAATTTCGGTCAGTGACGGTGCATCCACCGAGAAGGTACAGAAGCAGATCGAGAGTTTGATGCGAGAGCGTCGTAATGTTTCTTCGAACGAGGAAGATGATTTTCACGTTATGGATATGAAGGAAATTGCCGCTATGCTTACGGGAACCACGCAGGTGCTTACCGCTTTACTCAGTGCCGTCGCCGCCGTCAGTCTTATTGTCGGCGGAATCGGAATTATGAACATTATGCTCGTATCCGTCACGGAGAGGACAAGGGAGATTGGTATCCGCCTTGCCATAGGCGCTCTCGAGCGGGAGGTGTTGTTGCAATTTCTCGTAGAGGCCGTGGTACTGTCTTCTGTCGGAGGCCTGCTGGGAATCGTACTGGGCCTGTTGACAAGCGCGGGGCTTAAAAGTGTGCTGGGAGTTCCATTCGTGTTCAATCCGGGAATTGTAATTATCGCTTTTTTATTCTCAGCTGCGATAGGTGTGATTTTTGGTTACTTTCCTGCGCTCAAGGCCGCTGGTCTCGACCCCATTGAGGCACTACGCCACGAGTAAGCAGGACAAACATCATCTGCTTCAGATATTGACCGGTTACTGCAAAGTGATATCTTTCCGTTTTCTGCCCATACTGCGAACTTCGTCCAAAAACGGCGTGCTTTTTCTCTCTACGCATTCAGCCGCATATAGATACATCGCTGCAGACCAGCTCTGCCAGTCTTCACCGCACGCTTTGCCGTCCTGCGCACGATGCCATTCATTAAAACCAAATTCTACATCCGCACCTCGCTTCTGTCTGATAAGCTCCGTCAGAGCTACGAGTTTTTTCTCCGCAAGATGAATCCTGCCCGCCGCTACCATGGCCGCTATATAAAATCCGCATACGAATGGCCACACACCACCGTTATGATATTCACCCGGCTGATTATATTTTTGGTATCTCGGCAGCCAGTCAGGGTCACCAGGCCTGACATAAGGGAAAAAGTTCGGCGGCAAATCAATTGCCAAATCCTCATTTCTCTGTAATCCCTCACATTCAGCCTCAACCCAGTTGATAAGCCTTCTTGCTCTGCTCGGCGACGCTATACCTGACAAAATCGCCAGACTGTTGCCTAACAAATCGAACCGCTCGCTGCGATATACCTTATACGACCACAAGGCATAATAAGGTTTATTCCTCAGAACCAGACCCTCGTGAACGTGTCGGTTTTGCCTGTCACCTATTACCGTAAAATGTCCCATCCCCTCACGCAGACGCGATGCTCTTTCGTGTTGTCCCCAAAGACGCAAACAGATATAAGTCAGCGTATTCACATATAATCCGTAACCCAGTACCCACTGCTCGTCCCGCCAGTCGCTTGTAGGAAGCTGTGAAACCAGAATCCGGTCCGACGGGCTTCTATACTCCATCCACAAAAGTGACTTTTCTATCGCCTGCTTTACAAACTCTTCCTCGCCTGTCGCCATTTTCCACAGGCCCGCACCAATCAAAAACAAAGGAGTGCAGTCGCTTGAGCCCCTGTCATTAGGGTCATTAACAAGAGACGATATGTGGCCCAGCCTTGATTGGTTCTTTGATAGCGTCTCAAGTACACGGCGAAGAGACTTTTTTAATTTGTCATTTCCGGAAACCAGAACAGCCAGCGACGAAATCATCAAATCTCTCGTGTAAGGTTCAGGATAACCCCAGCCTGCTACACGCGGAAGTTTCCGGTACGGGCCGTGATTATTATGAAGCAGAACCTTCAACGCCGCCGCTTTCGCCTGTGCTATCAATTTTTTGTACTTTCTTTTCATATTAACTTATGCCAAGCCTTTCGCTGACTAACTGAACGAATTTCTTCGCTATCACCCGGTAATCGAAGTTTGCAACAGCTCTTTTTCTTCCTTCCTGTCCCATTTGATTTCTAAGCTCGCGATTCTTCATCAGCTCAAGCAGGTATTTCGCTATGTCGTGGATACTTGCCCTGTAATCGACTATTCGAGGCCTCTTAAAAACTACTTTGCTGCCCGGTTCATAACCCGACTCATCTCCGAGAGTGACCTCTCTTAATCTTATCTCCTGTGCAACTTCCGCCAGATATGCTGTTTTGCCTTGAACTAAGGTATCAAGCATCCCCATTGCCTTTATCCCTATGACAGGCTTGCCGCAGGCATTTGCTTCTATCTGTATCATCCCGAAACCTTCCAGCCGGGATGGTGCCGCATATATATCACAGGCCGCAAGAAGATATGGCATAAAGTTACGCGATACCCTGCTCGTAGTATATACCACGTTTTTTTCAATCCCGAGATGAGTAGCAAGCTGCAAATCTACGAGATTCTGCTCTTCCGTTCTCGGCTGCGGCCAGACCTTGCACACATACTTCCAGTCCGGAAGCTGAGTATCATTTAACGCCAGTGCCTGCATAACCTCCTGTGCCCCTTTTGACGCAGCGTCACCGCCGACCGTAAGTATCATTATCTGCTCCGGCGAAACGCCCAGAGACTCACGTACCGTAGTAACCTTTAGGTCATTGGAATCACGCGGCGCAAATGCATCGGTATCGCAGCCGACATGCAGAACCTCAATGTTTTTCCCGCTTAAGCCGTCGCGCATATAAATCTTTTTAACCCAGTTGCTTGTTACCAGTATCAATGGCAAATCCTCGAGTATCTCTCTGTAGTTGGCCATATAACCATCGGCGACCATCCACGGCACCGGCAGAACTCCGTATCGCTTCGGGTGCAGAACAATATGGGGACAATGTCCCCAGTAGCCGACCCCGAGCACCACGTCCGGCTCGAACCAGCGGTAATACCATTCTTTCTCCTGAGCCGACTCGAAGTTCACCGCATGCGCATCCACTCCCATCTCTTTTAGGCCCCTGAACAGCAAATCACCCTGCGTCGCCAGACCTCCGGGAGATGGCGGATAATCGTACGAAACTAAAACCTTCATTTTAAACCTGACCTTTCAAGTTTTCTTTATATGCCGGAACGCTTCAGCATTTGGGCACGTTCTGGCTTCAAAACTTTCTTCTGCAAAACCGTAAAGCTCGGTTATTATTTTATATTTCCTTTGCAATATGTCATCTGTCAAATGCACATAAATATCTGAATTCTCAATAGCACGGGCAAGGTACGCTCCGCCGCCGTCCTCGTATGCAAACGACCATACGTTGCCGGCTCCCAGAAGACCCGCCCTGTACAAATCCGCCACCGCCTCAGCCGTTTCCTCGTGCCTCAAATGCCGCGTGTACTCACCTTTGATACTGTGAGTTATCACGAGGTCATAATTTGATTTCCCCAAGAGATTCATAATCGTTTTTTTTACAAGCTCTTTATCTAATGGATTTTGTTCAGGCCCGTCGTCAAGGTCGCCCATCGCGCCTTCCGCACCATATTCTCTTAGGACCCTGAAAAATTTCGCTCGCCTGTCCGCATCACTGCGCCTGCATAATGTGACTATTGTCCACTTCGCCTCGGGATGCATCAGAATCGTACCGCCCGCCCACAACGTCTCATCGTCCGGATGTGCTGCTACTAAAGCACAGCTTTTGTCCGCCCAGCTTGAATCAATCTTTACATAATCAATCATAAAATGCCGCGGTCACGCAACGGCCCAAACAAGCAAAAATACTTCTTTTACCCACCCGAAACCGGCCTAAAAATATTACCATCAAACTACAAAATCAACCAGTAAAATAAACCAAAATTTGATTGCCTTATCGCCCTTTATCGAATATTAATTGACAAAAGGAAATGAACGGTACAGCAAAAAATCAGGTAATTCTCACACACATCCAGAAAATCATTGGCCGCCGTATGCTCGAATCCAAACGGACCAAGCCCTGTTTTTACATCGAGGCCAGAGCTGATGTAACCGATCTGATGGCCGTACGGCCGAAATTGAGAAAGCAGCTCGGCGTCAAAATCACTACAAACGCCTTTTATATCTACACCCTCGCTCTTGCCGTCGATAAATATCCGCTTATGGTCGGTTCTCTCGAAGCTGACACAATCAAAATCGCCGATTCCGTCAACGTAGGCTTTGCTGTTAATGCCTCTCACGGCCTGCTCGTGCCTGTGCTAAAAAACGCAGACAAAAAAAATCTCGCCGATATAGCCCGGCAGGAACAAATCCTCACCGAAAAGGCCCGCAGCAATGAGTTGAGCCTCGACGACGTACAGGGTGAAACCATAGCCCTGAGCAATCTCGGCGCATACAACATCGATTCCTTCATAGGCATTGTCCCTCCGCCTGCCTGTGCAATACTCGCCTTCGGCAATGTCATCCCAGCAGTTGTCGCCAGAAACGGTAAAGCTGTTTCACGGAAAATTCTCACCCTTAACCTTGCCGTTGACGGCAGAATTGTCAGTCATACCTATGCTGCCAAATTTCTAAGCCTGATAAAGCAAATGCTCCAAAACCCCTCACAATAGTTTAATTGCAAAAACCCCTTAAAGCTTTTACTGTGTACTCTCGCTGTCGATGTTTTCTTTTTGTAATGATGCCTGACTAACCTGTGTTATGTCAGTATTTTTTTGCTGACTTACGATTTCTTTGATTTCTATCGGTGCAGCTTGCCCGGAAACTGCCTGCTGTTCTCCTTTTGATTCGACGGTTTCTTCTTCACCTTGCTCGTCAGCTTTTTGCTCCTGCTCCATCTCAGCCGGTTCCGGTAATCGGCCGGTATGTATAATTTCCGCTACCGCTGCGTAATCCTGGGCACCGTGACAATTCTTCTCGTACTCAAAAATCGTCTTGCCGTAGCTCGGAGCCTCTGCCAGCTTGATATTCCTGCGGACACTGACCGGCAGAATCTCTGCCTGCGACCACGCATAGCCGGCGCCGCGAGCGCTCGTCAAAAACTGCTCGATATCCGCCTTGACTTCGCCTGTCAGCGAAGCCCTGCTGTCGAACATACAGAGCAGCACCCATTTGACCTTAAGGTCCGGATTTATCCTTTTATTCACAAGCTCAACCGTTTGTAAAAGCTTGCCGAAACCCTGAAGCGCCAGAAAATGAGGCTGTATCGGTATCAATATCTCGTCTGTCGCAGCTAATGCATTTAACGTTAAGAGCCCCAGCGAAGGGGCACAGTCGATAATCAGGTAATCAAATTCCTGCTCACTTGCCTCTATCGCCTCTCGAAGGATTGTCTCTCTGCCGACTATGCTCACAAGCTCGCTTTCTGCGCCGACAAGGTCGATATTAGCCGGCATCAGCCAAAGGTTCGCCCGAACCGGCATAAGTGACTCGTCGAACTTCGCCGATTGAGTCAGAAGCGCATACGAGCCGTTCTTTGCTTTCTCCGCATCAACGCCGAAATGTATCGTCAGATGTGCCTGCGGGTCAAGGTCGATAACCACAACCTTCAAACCCATCTGCACAAGACCCGCAGCCATATTAACTGCGGTAGTTGTCTTGCCTACTCCCCCTTTTTGATTCAGTACCGATATCTTTCTCATCGCATCCAATTCGGTTTAGCTTTATTGCCCGGTCCTGGTATTTTGAGCCTCTATCTTCCTCAAGGCCGCATCGAGAACTCCGTTTATGAATGATGGTGACTTCTCACCGCCGAACTTCTTGGCAAGCTCTATTGCCTCATTGATTACAACCTTTGGAGGAATATCGTTGCAGAATTTCAACTGGTACACTGCAAGTCTTAATATGCTTTTATCGACGAGACTCAGCCGGGACAGACCCCACTTTATTGTTGATTCTCCTATAAGCTTGTCGCACTCTTTGACTTTCTCCCAGGTCTGCCTGCACCATTTCGACGCCAGTTCAACACTAATTTCTTCCTGCGAATTCTCAGCAAAAAAATCATCTATACGCTCAAGCAGCTCTGCTCCCTGCACCTCAAGCTGATACAGGCCCTGTATCGCCAGCTCTCTGGCACGCGTCCTTTTATCCACTGCCGGACCTCGAATTTGTATATCCCTTAATAATTTACCCGTGCAACTGCTCGGCGAATACTGCAAAATCACACTCAAATCTGGCTCATAACGCTTACCATTTCCATCGCTGCCTTCGCTGCATCTGTTCCCGCGTTGCCCATCTTCGTTCCTGCTCTTTCCACTGCCTGCTCCAACGTATCGCACGTCAGCACGCCGAATATTGCGGGCACCTCACCCTCGTAATTAATCTGTCCTACCCCGCGTGAGACCTGCTGACAGACATACTCGTAATGGCTCGTCTGTCCGCGTATCGCGGCGCCGAGGCATATAACCGCACCGTATTTGCCGCTGCCTGCAAGTTTCTTCGCAGTCTGTGTAATCTCGCATACACCCGGTACCCAAACTACCGTTAGCTGTTCATCCGATGCCCCGTGTCGGGCAAGGCAGTCTATTGCTCCGCCTAATAGCCGGCTCGTTACAAACTCGTTGAACCGGCTGACAACTATGGCATAATTTACTTTTCCCGCTGTTAAATGACCCTTTATTTCCTTAGCCATACTTCTTTCTCTCCCAAAATCTGACTCTATTATCTAATCTTAAATTGCTTTGTAGAAGACACTTTTACTGTCATTCCCGCGAAAGCGGTAGTCCATTTCTTTGAAGGCTTAGATTCCACATCAAGTGTGGAATAACAGCCTAACAAGTTTCTTTGCTACAAAGCAATCTTAAATCAGTTTTGCCTAAGTTTAATTGCCAATCACAAACCCGTTATTATAAGACTATCGAACGCACCTTTCCAGAAAAACACTCTTCCTTAAATCCCCCCAACTCATCGTAAACTTGTCAAAATATGCGGTTAACTTTCTTAATTGTAAGAGCTTATAAGGAAAATTACCAGCAAAATTTTCGAACCATCGAAAAAGACAAAACCTGACAAAAATCAGCTAACCTGCCGGCCGCCTATAGGCGATAACCTGTGGGGAACGGTTTTTTAACTTAAACCACAGGGATTACATAAACTTATGCTTTTTGATGAAATGACTTTTGGCGGCTATGACCAGGCCGAAAAAAAGGCCATAAAGGCCTTTCAGCTCTATGAGAATGGAAAGATTGAGCAGGCCATTGCAGAAATCGACAAGGCACTGGAAATAAATCCGGCAAATTCATCCTGGCACTTTGACAAGGCTCTTGCTCTCGATTCCTCAAGCCGTTTCGAGGATGCGATAAGCGAATATGAAATAGCCCTGTCTCTGAATCCGGATGACCTCGAAATATTAAATTCTCTCGCCGTCGATTATACAAGAATAGGCTACTATGACCTGGCCATTACAACCTTTGAACATATACAAAAACTTGACCCCGACTTCGAGCCCTGTTATTGCAACCGCATCATTGCTTATACCGAAATGGGCCTTCACGACCTCGCAGAGCAGATGTTTTATCTCGCTCAGCAGATAAATCCTGACTGTCCTTTGTGCTACTATAACATTGGAAACAGCCTTTTCATCCAGCGCAAGTTCAAAAAAGCAGTCTCCTGCTGGAAAAAAACCGCACAGCTTGACCCCGCACACCCGCAGATACACTATCGTATCGCACAGGCATACCTGGCTCAGGATGATTTTGAGAATGCAAGAAAATACTTCCTGCAGGAGCTTCGGGAAAACCCCGGCAACATCGATGCCATTCTCGATTTCGGCCTGTTTCTGCTCCAGACCGCCGACCTCGAATCGGCAAAGGAAAAATTCAATAGAATCCTCGAGCTCCAGCCGGATTTCGCACCTGCCTTTTTTTACCTCGGGGAAATTGCTCTAAATAATAACGATTTCCAGAAGGCCTCTGAACTTTACAAAAAAGCTCTCGAAATTGATGCCGCACTCGTCGGCCCGAGGTATCGGCTGGCAATTTGCTGCCTGAACACAAAGGATAAAAATAAGGCAAAGGCCTATCTGCTTGCGGAATTGCAGCTCACTCCCGGACATCCCGATGCTCTTGTCGCTATGAGCTCGATGTTCCTCGACCTTGGTGAAATCGACTGCGCTGCAAATTGCTTATTGAGAGCAATCGACCTCGATTCCACCTGCGCCGACGCCTATTATTATCTCGGATGTATAGACATTATAAGAAAAAGATTCGAAAACGCCGCACTCCTCTTTTTAAGCGCACTTGATATCGACCCGCAGCACACCGGTGCCCTGAAAAACCTCACCTGCCTTTATCTCAAAGCCTCGAAATTCGGCCAGGCCGACGAAAATCTCCGCAAAGCACTAAAGCTGGCTCCCGACGATAAACAGCTTAAAAAACTCGCCCGAGCTCTTGCCTTTAGAAGATTTGCTCAAAACATTACTGATTTCCTGTCCCGCCTGAAACCCTCACTCAAAAGATAACTCTAACACCATCGATACCTGCCGAAATTCAGTTCTTTAATTTTCAGCCCCGGTTTCCTTAATTCTTTCTTCTCACTTCTCCCTTGAGCTCTCTGTTTTCAAATACCTATTTTTCTTGCAACACCAACGGATTACGATATACTGTACAATTTCAAAAATAATGGCAGGCTAACGATTTGGAGTAAGACTATGAACCTTATCAAATGGTTTCGAAAGAATCAGACAAAAATAATGGCCGTTGTTGTCGTAATATTACTCATCGGCTTTATCGGCGGCGCCGCGCTTCAGCAAATTCTCGAGCAGTTAGGTGGGGGCCGAAAAAAGCTAATCGCCTACTACGGTGAAAATAAAAAAATTACCATCTCCGACTATGAACGCGCCTATCGGGAGCTGCAGACACTCAAAATACTGAAAGTCCCTGTTATGCTCAGAAATCTGCCCCTGTTTACGCAATCCTATAAGCGGGTGCTCAACTTAAATACCTTGTTTCTCGCGGATGTGCTTTTTTCAGACACAAGCATCTCGCCAGCATCTTTCGCGTATATCAAGCAGATAAGAGCTGCTCAGGCTTATACCATAAGCGACGAGCAATTAAACGAAACCTACAAATATCCCGATTCCGGCGTAACAATCTGGTTCCTGCTCAAAAGCGAAGCCGAACAGGCCGGAGTCAACACTTCAATCGAAGAAGCTAAAAGTTTCCTCGTAAGGTTGATTCCCCAGCTTTTCGAAGGCGCAAAATACAAGCAGGTAATGGATTATATTATAAATCCGCCCCCGCGGTCGCAAAGCGTCGGTATCCCTGAAAAAGAAATACTCCAAACCTTCGCCAGACTCCTGGACGTCATAGATTATTCGCAATTAATATGCTCAAGTGAAAATGTCACCGAGCAGCAGATAAAATATGACGTCTATCTCTCGCAGCAGACTATTGATACCGAATTCGTCAGAATCGCAGCCTCCGTTTTTACCGATGACATCGAAGAGCCGAACGATCCTCAAATCACAAGTCAGTTCGAAACGTACAAAGAATTCATCCCGGGACGTCCAACCGATGACAATCCCTGCGGCTTCGGTTATATGCTGCCCGACAGAGTTGCTCTGCAGTACATCGTTGTAAGCCTCGAAGACATCGAACGGGTAATCGAAAAACCAACACAGCAGCAGGCTCTGGATTTCTATCAAAGCAACAGGGACAGATTTACTCAGCAGGTCCCTTCCGACCCCAACGACCCGAACAGTGCACCGACTACTCGCATTCAGACCTATCCCGAAGTTGCAGCCCTGATACTTGAAAAATTAAAGATAGACAGGATAGAATCGAAGGCGAACGAAATCCTCCAGAAGGCCAAATCACTTACAGAGGCCGAATTCGAGGCGGACACCGGCTCCGGCAAAATTACGAAAGAGCAGTTCGAAAAAATCGCCGGTAACTGCAAAAACTCTGCAGACAGGCTCAGCGAAGAGTACAAACTAAAAATCTACACCGGCCGTACAGGCCTGCTCAGCACCACTGACATTCAGAAGGACGAATATCTCGGAGGCCTTTTCCTCGAAGGTTACGGATACAATCCCCTGTATAATCCTAACAGAATCTGGCTGAATAGAATCGTCTTCGCTGTGGACGAAATCGCAACCAGCAGGCTCGGAGTTTTCGATGTCCAGAAACCGCAGATGTTCGAAAACATCGGACCGTTAAAAGATATCTCCGCTAATATAAGGGCTCTCGTCCGCATCGTACAGGCCGAAAAAACCGCGCCGCCCGAAAACGTTAATCTCACCTTCACAACCGAAACCCTCAGCCTTGATGAGCCGAACAATCAGGATGACCAGAATCTTTTCTCGGTAAGGCAAAAAGTCACCGAAGACCTCAAAAATCTGGCTGCAATGAAAATCGCAAAGCAAAAAGCTGATGATTTTAACGCTCTCGCCGCAGAAACCGACTGGCAAAACGCCGTAAATAAATTCAATCAGCTCTATCCCACGCCCGACAGCAACGAAGCTGACCCGAATAATTTCAGACTGATTACGAGTACCGGTATCCCCAGAATGACGAATATGCAGCTTAAAGTCTTCATTGAAAACGCCGCCGGCAATCCGGGCCTGCAGCCTCTGCTCGATAACCTTCAGGAGCAAAACCGCCTTATCGAAAAGCTTTATTCTCTCGTCCCAACCGATGCAAACGCTCTGCCTACTCCCGCGCCTCCTGTCGAATTCAAATCCCAGATGAGCTATTACTGCATCAAAAAATTGACTATAAACCTTATCAACCAGGGCATCTACGAAGCTGAAAAGGCACCAAGAATGTATGAGCAGGACATCGCCCGCTCACAATCGATAGCCGCCGTACATTTTAATCCCGGATATATCCTGGAGCGTATGAATTACAAACAAGCCGGCAGCCGCACTGAGCCGACACCCGATGCCAATCAGCCTGCTGAAACTGAGGCAGGTACATTATGAAACAAATGCAAAAACAATTATACCCTTTCTATCTCGTTCTCATCGCTCTTGCAGGCTGGATAATACCCGGTGCAGGCTATTTCCTGCTCGGTGAGAAAAAAAGGGCAATTATAATTTTTATTGCAATCACTCTGACTTTCACAATCGGAATTTATATCGCCTCTGTTAATATAATAGATTACGTCAACGCAAAAGCCTGGTTCGCCGCACAGGTCATAAACTCTCCTCTGGTCATATTTCTCGGCTCAATCTCCACCGCCGCAGTTAACCCTGTCTATGGCAAACCTCACGATATAGGCCAGATATACACAGGCATCGCGGGCCTGCTCAATCTCTTATGTATCGTAAACTCGGTCCATTTCGGCTATACCAGAGCGATCAAACCTGTTGGAGGAATCTCGTAAAGTGATTTTGCACGAAATAATTGCCGGCTTCACTCATCCGATAAACATCGGCTCGACTCCTCAGTCTATGTTCTGGCTGTTCCCTCTTGCCGTTGCCGGCGTTATTGTTTACAAGGCTATGAAAATCAAACAAATCACTCTCAGCCGTTTTGTGAAGGAATTCGCCGCTCTCTTTTTATTCCTCATAGGCCTGCTCATTCTAATAACACTCGCAATATACGCAATAGCACTAATCGCAACCACATAGCATAACCATCCTGGCCGTTATGTAGCACGGCCATCTTGCCCGTGTATCCCGCCCGTGCCTAAAATTCAACATTTTCCCTCATTTTTCCTTGCTCTCTTCTTGGGCATAATGATTTTAAGAAAAACCCGCTAACAGTTTTTGGTTCATAGTTTGTATTCATTCCCCTTAGATTTCTTTACTTTTTAATAATCTGTGTAAATCCGTGTCTAATTAATTCGTGATTAGATTTTTTAACTATGTTGACAAGTTTCTCTTTTGCTTTTATCATGATTAGGTACTGGTTATTATAAAATTCTGCTGCCGGGAAAATACCGTGAAAATTATAGTTTTTATTCCTGCTCGTTACAGCTCTACAAGATTTCCTGGTAAAGTTCTCGCTAATGATACCGGCCGATTTCTCATTCAGCACACCTACGAGAGAGCTAAACTCGCCAAACTGCCGGATGATGTCCTCATTGCCGCTGATGATAAGCGCATCCTCGAAGCAGCCGAAACCTTCGGTGCCGATTGTGTTATGACGAGTCCCGATTGTAAAAGCGGCACCGACCGCATCGCTGAAGCCGTAGCAGAACTGGATTACGACATCATTATCAACGTGCAGGCCGACGAGCCGGAAATAGACCCCGCATATATTGACCTGCTCGCCCGGATTTTGCTCGATAATCCCGATGCACCAATGGCCACACTTGCAGCTCCTTTTGAAAATCCCGACCAGATTACCGACCCAAACATTGTTAAGGTTGTAGTTACGAGCGACGAGCGACGAGCGACGAGCGACGCAGCCCATCGGGCGATATACTTTTCCCGCTTGCCGATTCCCTATGACAGGCAGAAGGGCGGTATAGGCCGAAAAGACTTGTACCTCAGGCATCTCGGCATTTATGCCTATCGAAAGGATTTTTTGTTGAAATTGACGAAGCTGCCGCAGACGCCGCTCGAAAAGACAGAAAAACTCGAGCAGTTGCGTGCAATTGAGAACGGTTTTGTTATTCTTGTTGCTCAGGTCGAGCGAACTGCTGATGGTATCGACACTCCCGCCCAGTACGCAGAATTCGTAAAACGTTACAAAAAGACTACGGAGAAATTGTAACCACGGATAAAAGTTAACCACGGATTTCACGGATTTACACGGATTTATTTCGATGACTTTGGTGTTCTTAGGATTTTTTGCTTTGAAAAGCAAGCTGTTCACACAAAAAATCCTTCGTCCACAAGAATGCTTTGCATTCTTACATAGTAAGTCATCGAAGAGATTAAACTTATTCGCAAATGCGAAGATTTCATTGCAAAACAAAGCCAAATTCGGGGAAAACAAAGCCAATTTTGGCTCAAAATTGGGTTTGAATTGGCTTTGTTTGGCTTTGTTTTTTGGGACTGATTTTAAGCACTAAAATTTCATATGTCCTTGTATAATAAGAAGTTGTGTCATATTGGACACTTAGTGAATTGGCTTTGTTTTGCATAAAAAGGTTTGATTTGTAGAGCTCTCTCGACAGATGTAGAGGTGTTTTTTGAGCAATTTGCTCAAAAAAAGTCGCTTGTCGCTCGTCTCTCGTCGCTGGATGGTGGAATTTTACCTGAAATAAAGGATTTTCGATACTGGATACTTCCGCCTTCGTCGAGACTTCGGAGGACAAGCGATACTCGTGATTATTAAACATCCGCTACTCCTTGTTAAGAAAGAGTTTATGAACTAAATTTTGACTTGGCCGACTGGCCGATGCTTGAGGAAATGTCCTCCCTACGTGTGTTTTCTAACACACAGAGGTATTGTATCAAAAAGGGCCGATTATTCAATAAAATAATAAATTTTTCACCGCTGAGGTCGCGGAGAACGCAGAGATAATTAAACACCGATAAACAAGGATTTTAGAAAGAAATTTTAGTTGATGTTTGGGGTGCTTAGAGAATAAAATAAACTGGTAAATATTAATAAAGATAAAGCGAACAAAATCTTCGTATATTAACATCAAGGATTTATTATGAGCATATTGGCCACTGAAAGAACAGCAAAGCCTTTTCTTAAATGGGCTGGCGGAAAGAAACAACTAATTTCTGAAATAGAAAAACGGCTGCCCGTTGAAATTGAAAATGGGCAAATTGATACATGCATCGAGCCTTTCGTGGGAGGAGGTGCGGTATTTTTTTTATATCGCTCAGAAGTATGAAAATATCAGTATAATTTATTTATTTGACTAACTTAGAAATCTGATCCAAAATATTTTTATGCAGAAGCAAAATATAGAATATACGAATGATGTGGAATTTCTGACGTTCCTAAATAAAGAGTTTGATAAAACAACATTAAATGCGAGTGTTGAGGAAATTGCGGAGTTTGCTTTCGGAAGTCTGAAAGAGGCAATCAAAGCATTTGAAATGAGAAGAAGTAATGAAAATTGAAGTGCTTATAAATCCGGCAATTGATATTTTCATGGGATTAGTTAAAAGCTCCAAGGAGCAATTATTTGCCAGTCCTTTTGTGAAAAACAATGTTACCCGCAAAGTAATAGAAATTCGACCTAAAGGATCACGGACATGCTTACTTACAAGTTATAAACTAACAAATTTTTACAGAGGTTCTTCAGATCTTGAGGCCCTTTCAGATTGCATAAAAAACAATATCGAAGTTAAAAGTTATTCAAAACTGCATGCAAAAACATATATCTTTGATTCAGAAAGAGCTATAGTTACATCAGCAAACTTTACATTAGGAGGGTGGAGAAATAATTACGAGTGCGGCATTTATGTTGAAGACAGAAAGATTGTAAAAAAGTTAAAAGAGAATTTTTTAGAACTTTTTGAAAACAGAGAAGAGTCGCCTGATGTAACTGAGGAGATTATTAAGATAACAACGAGAATCCTTTCAAAAGTTCCTAAGGAAAAGAAAATCAGGTTTGAAAAAACCGAGAAAGATATTTTTCCAGAGCCGGAAAACGATTTGTACGATGCAGGGATTAACACAATCACTAATACCCTTTCGGGATGGCGACTTGATGTATTTAGTGCCCTCTTGAAAATTCCGCAAAATATATTTGATTTAAAGACGGTTTATGAGTTTCAAAAAGGATTACAAAAACTTCATCCTGAAAATAAAAATATTGAACCAAAAATAAGACAACAATTGCAGCAGTTAAGAGATTTAGGTCTGATAGAATTTGTTCAGTCGGGAATTTACCGAAAATTGTGGAAAGAATGATTTATGAACTCTTAAATATTTATAAAAACAGAAGGTTATCCGGTGAGTACGCAAAAAGTAAAAGTTGGTGATGCGAGAGATTTATCATTTTTGAAGGACAATTCTTTCGACCTTGTTTTAACACATCCACCTTATATGAATATAATAAAATATTCGGACGGAAAAATTGAGGCGGATTTATCGAATATTTCGAGCCTGCCGAAATTCTGCGATGAGATAGAGATTGTCGCCAGGGAATTGTTTCGGGTTTTGAAACCTGATAGATATTGTGCGATTCTAATAGGTGATACCAGAAAAGGAAAACATTTTGTGCCTTTGTCATTCAATGTAATGCAAAGGTTTTTGAAAGCAGGATTTGTACTGAAAGAGGATATTATCAAGGTTCAACATAACTGCAAATATACAGAGCGATGGCGAGGTAAAGCCAAAAAAGACGGTTTCTATTTGATAATGCATGAGCATTTGTTTGTATTTCGTAAGCCAAAGGAGGGTGAAGATTTAGGGCGTATAAGATGGAGCATAGGTTGAAACTGTAGTCGTACTGCGTGGTACGAGTAGAGTATTGTGAAAGCCTCCGCTACAAGCGACTAAACTAAAAGAAAAAAGCAACCCTGCCACGTGGTGCTAAAAAAAACAATCCCGCCATAGTGATGACGGGGCTGACCAATGACGAAAATGGATTCCCGCCTGCGCGGGAATGACCCACGCACCTATTTGAATCGTTACGGGGCAAGTAAAAAGAAATACAGATGGGCAGTCGGCGGTCATTTATCAGAATTAAAGCAAGGCAAATAGGTGCGGGGCTAAACAAAAAATCCGCGTTAATCCGTGCAAATCCGCGGTTAAATATAAACAACAAACCTGCCGTGATCCGCCTTCGTTGAAACTTCGTCGGACAGGAACGGCAGGCTAAATATAAAAGAATCTCTGTTAATCTGCGTAAATCTGTGCAATCCGCGGTTATTTTTTAATAGACGGGATTTACAAGATAATCCTGTTATCCTGTCAAATATTTGGCCTTGTTTTCGGCGGGGATTGGTGTAAAATGGCTGCAAAACAAAGGAGTGATTTTTATGGCGAAGGATAACAACCTACTGGCATCTCTAAGTGACGCATCAGCAGAAAGTGAATTCTTCTCTCCCATACCTGACGGCTACAAAAAAGGCAAAACCCGGTACTGCTTTGTCCTCGGCACGGTAATGAGCGGCTTAGGAAAAGGAATCTTCTCATCCTGCCTTGCAAAGCTTATGCAGGATAAAGGCCTGAAAGTCGCACCGATAAAGCTCGAAGGATATCTCAATATCGATTCCGGCACACTCAATCCGTTCCGTCACGGCGAGGTCTTCGTCCTTGACGACGGTATGGAATGCGATATGGACCTCGGCACTTACGAAAGAATGCTCGATATGGACCTGACAAGGGACAACTTTGCAACCAGCGGCCAGATATACAGCTCGGTTCTCCACAAGGAAAGACAGGGCGATTATCTCGGCAGGGACGTCCAGATGATTCCGCACGTTACCGGCGAGGTAAAACTGAAACTTCGAAAGCTCGCGATGAATACAAACGCCGACATAGTTTTCGTTGAAATCGGCGGCACCGTCGGTGACCTCGAAAACGCCTACTTCATCGAAGCTATGCGAGAGCTTGCCTACGAGGAAGGCCCGAATAGCTGCTGCTTCGTCGCACTGACTTATATTCTCGAGCCGCAAAGCCTCGGCGAGCAGAAATCGAAGGCAGCCCAGCTCGGTATCAAGCAGATTATGCAGCTCGGCATTCAGCCGGACATCATCGCCTGCAGGGCAACGAATCCCGTCACCGAAAAGGTCCGACAGAAAATCAGCGTTTACAGCAACGTCCCCCTCAAAAGAGTCTTCAATATGAGCGATGTCGAAAGTATATACACGATACCTGCTGCAATCAGGGATTGCGGAATAGATTTCCAGGTCCTCAGACTGTTGCAGATTGAAGACAGAATTAACCTTCGAAATGAAAGAAAAGCATGGTCCAAATGGTGCGATTTCACCGACAAAATCGCCGCTGCCACGCACAAAATCAAAATCGGAATCACTGGAAAATACACATCGGTGCGCGACAGCTATGCCTCAATCATAAACGCCCTCGAACACGCAGGCATAACACTTGGCCTCAAAATCAAAATCGAATGGATTGAGACAACGAACATTACCGATGAAAACGTCGCCGAAAAGCTCGCTGGAGTTGGCGGGATTATCGTACCCGGCGGTTTTGGTATACGCGGCACGGAAGGCAAAATCGCCTGCATAAAATATGCCCGCGAAAACAACCTGCCATATCTCGGCCTGTGTTTCGGCTTCCAGATGGCAGTCATAGAGTTTGCCCGCAACGTTTGCAGCCTGAAAAATGCAGACTCTACCGAAATCAATCCCAAATGCAAAGAGCCCGTTATTGATATACTGCCCGAGCAGAAAAAAATCGAAGGTCTCGGCGGGAATATGAGACTCGGCGGCAGGGACGTCGAGCTCAAACCGAATACTCTCGCCTCACAAATCTTCGGTAATGCAAAGACCGTGAGACTGCGTTTCAGACATCGATACGAGGTTGACCCCCGCTATATTGAAAAGCTGGAAAGTGCAGGCCTGGTCTTTTCCGGAAAAGCGCCGAACCAGCCGATTATGCAGATTCTCGAATTACCCTCGCATCCGTTTTTTATGGGAACGCAGGCCCATCCCTGTCTTACCTCGAGGCCGTTAAATCCTCAGCCTATGTTTGTTGCTTTCGCTGCCGCTGCCGCCAGAAAAAACCTTCCCGACGAAAACTTACCCGATTCTCTGGCCGCCGTGAAAACCCACTGCCGACCGGCGTAACGTTAGTTTAAATTATTCTGTCTTTCTTACTGCTTCCGAAGCTCTTCTATCTGTTTCTTCAGCTTCTCGTTTTCCTCCTGAAGCTGAATATTTTCCGTTAAAACGCTCATTATATACTCACCTACGGACTCCATCTCTTTATTCATTTGCTCCTTCTGTTCTTCTGCCTCGGCATTAAACTTCTCAAGAGCACTTTTCAATCGCTCTATTTCTATATCTTTTTTCGTTAATTGTTTTTGAAGCTCGATATTTTCTGCAGCTATAAGTCTGTTCTTTTTTTCACTCGGGTTCAGCTCTTCCTCACAGCCGCAGGTGAATATTAAGAAAAACGAAATACATATCGCCCAAAAAACCGTCTTTAAAACTGCCTGTTTCATACCTTTACCCTTTCAAATCCAGCTTTGCCTCGTTTTTGCCCTTGTCAATGCAATCGACTGGTTGCCAAAATCCAATCCTTAAAACCCTTTTCTTTCACAGGCCAGAAAATATATCACCTAATATTTGCCTGTCAAGCCCAAGGCCTACTCAAACAAAACTTTCAGCCTTTTCTTTTTCTCATTACTGATTTGCTCCTCCTTAGTCCAGACCGCCAGCTCAAGACTCTTTCTGCAGCCGCACCCCTCGTCGACAATTTTCTCTTCACTTCTCAAAAGCGCTCGAATAAGCTCAAGGCAGTTTTCAGTCGCCTTTTGCAGGTTGCCTATTATCTCCTGTAACAATGTCTGCCTGTCAGCCTCTTTTGCCTCCCGCCAGCAGTCATAATCGCTTACCAGCGCCGCCAGTGCATAGCACATCTGGGCCTCTCTTGCCAGCTTCGCTTCCGGCATCGCCGTCATACCTATCAAGTCACCCGCCCATCCCCTGTGCATCATCGCCTCAGCCCTGCTCGAAAATTGCGGCCCCTCCATACAAACGTATGTCCCTTTGGGGTGTACTTTTATATCGATATCTTTCGCCGCCCTCAAAAGTCTTTCACTGAGCCTGCCGCAAACCGGCTCACTCATCTCGCAATGCACCGCACCGAATCCCTCGAAAAACGTATTTTTGCGCTTATATGTCTTGTCAATGAACTGGTCAACGATAACAACCTCTCCCGGATGTATCTCTTCACGAAGCGAGCCGACTGCGCCGCTGCAAATCAGCGTATGGACTCCCAGTTTTTTCATTGCAAATATGTTCGCAGCATATGGAACCTCGCTTGGCCCAAGCCTATGACCGTGGCCGTGACGATTGATAAACACTATCCTTCGCTTGCCGATTTTACCAACTAAAATCTCCCCGCTCGGCTTGCCGAATGGCGTCTCTACCTTTTTCTTCTCAATACTGTCAAACTCTGCTTCAAGAGCATCGCCAAGCCCCGTCCCGCCTATGATACCTATAACTTCTTCTTTCATATCTTTACCTCCTTGCAAAAACTGCGGATATAATAACCATTTGTCTGCTGTTTTACAACACTTTAATGACTCGCTTCTGCCGATATGCTATAATCACTCTCAACCGCTTGTCCTGGATTGATATGAACATAACGAACCAAATAAAACAAAAAGCTCTCGAAATCGGCTTTGACCTCGTCGGCATAACTTCAGCCGAGCCGGTAGCTGCCGAATACCTGAAGGCATTTAAAAAATGGCTCGGTGAATACTGTCCGCCAGACCTGCAGTACTTAAAAGACAACATTGACAAAAGATTCGAGCCCGACAAACTATTGACAAACGCAAAATCAGTCATTGTCACCGCCTTAAATTACAAACCTGCCGCAACATCTAAACCCCAATTGAATTCAGGTCTCTCTACAGGCCGCATCGCCTCATACGCTCAATATGAAGACTATCACAGCTTTATAAAGAAACTTTTACGCAGGCTCACAGAATTTATAACAACTCTCACCGTCACCAAACCGCGATTTAAGATTTGCGTCGATTCGGCACCAATCGCCGAAAAAGCCATCGCCGTTCGTGCGGGTCTCGGCTTCATCGGTAAAAATCATCTGCTAATAAATCCTTCGCTTGGCCCGCAATTGCTTCTCGGCGAGATTATAACCGACTTAGAGTTAATCCCTGATAAACCAATTAAAGCTGATTGCGGACAATGTACTAAATGTATAGACGCCTGTCCGACGGCTGCGTTAAGAGCCGATGGTTTCTTTAATGCCGGCCGGTGTATCAGCTATCTAACTATTGAGCGAAACTGTGATACCGAAATCTCAGCAGAGCTTGCCGCTCTTTTGGGTAATCATCTTTTCGGCTGTGACGACTGTATCCTCGCCTGTCCCTATCAGCATAGTGCACCCGCCTGCAGGAATACTGAATTTAAGTATTACCCCGACAGAGCCAAGCTCGACTTAAATGAAATTTTAGATATGACGCAGGATACTTTTGAAATGCGTTTTTCAGATTCAACCATCTTGCGGACCGGTTTAAATAATCTTAAAAAAACCGCCCGTATTTGTCTCGCAAACTTATTAAAATCATCTGCCTGAAATTGAATTCCAGCAAAATTATTTACCAGCCAGCCAGTTTTCGGTTAGCACATTGAGGTCAATCCCTTCATTTTAATTATCCTTACTGTTTACGACGCAATATAGCACAATCTTAAAGACTGACGCGATTCTGTTCAATAGATTTAACTCTAAGCCACACCGTCTGGATTTGGTCTTACTGATGACCTTGTGGAATACGTGCGGTTAACGTAAGCTCTTGATTTTTTAAGTATTAAATATTAATGTTTCTGTATGATACAATGTTCGTATATATTTTTGTACCCCAAGGTGATAAAGGTGGAGAATCACATAAAGTGGCAAATTCACTCGTTGATAATCTGAAAGTATTAAGAAATGTCTCTTCTAAAAGGACTCTTAGGCAAATCAAATCATTCATCAGAAGCTTAAAAGGTCTTAAGGTGCAAAATAGAGATGCAGGGATCGCTTCTCCGTATTGGGGGCTTTTTATTCAGACAGCAAATAAACTGCCAAGCAAATATCTCGACAAGATTCGTAGCATTATTTACCTAAAAGATTTTGGTGATATTTCCAAACCGACGAGTGCAATTATTAAATTAGACCCAAAAGATTATTTTAAAGTGCGCAACCGTTGGGTTCGAGCTATCAAAATTAAAGGCGTATCCAATCGAGCTGTCTTGATTAAAAAAGGCAAGCTTCGCCATATCCGATTGCTTGGCAACGGCAATATCCCATTTCTGATTCCATATACGAATCCCGATGGGACGATAGAAGACTTTATATTCGATGTGGGGGAGCCCTACAGAGCAAAAAGGTTCCGTAGTGTAATAAATGAAGTTGTCGTTTCACGATATGCTTTTTTCCAGGGTCGAGCAGTAATGATACCCATTGGTATAGGGATATATGAGGACCGTGAGTTTTTGTATAAAGGCGAGCCGATAGCCTTTTCTATCTGGGGCGTAGAGCATCCGGAGGATTCAAGATCTGGAGATGAATTAGACGCCAGATATTCTCGTATGTTAGATGAAATTGAAGTTGCTACTTCGAAGAAAGAGGTCTGGAATATGTTTCAAGAGGCGCTTTCGTGGATGCGCCAGCATCACGCCCAGATAGTTGTTGAAATGCGCAAAAATCACGATATTGGGTTAGTTCATTATGAAGTCCATTTTAACAATACCCTCTTTTTTGATAATTCCTTGACGATTTCGGATTGGGAAGAAGGTGCACACCGCTGTAATCTGACAAGACCACAATTTTTAGACAGCATTGTGGTTGATATCGTCAGACTTATCGAACATTGCTGTAGCGAAGAGAGGGTTTATCGACAGTATTATAATATGCTCTCCCGGCTTGCAGAAGGATCTGGAATAGAAATTCCAGATTTTCAAATTGTAAATTATTTTATGTATTATTTTCACCAAAACGAGGTTGATCAGGATGACAGAGAAAAATTACAATCTCTTCAGGAAAAGTTGTTAACGGCACGTAGGGGAAAAGCAGGTTTAATAGAAAGGCTTGTTGGGAAACTCATTCTTCCTTTGTTCGGCAGAGGGCGTTTCGGGAAAGGTATTAATTGGAAGGATGTTGCACGACCGTTTATACCGGGATTTTCAGACGATAATCCTATATGGCAGCCTGAAGCAACAACAACTTTTGACCCGAAGCTATTTGTTCAAAAAGGCGAATGGCCTTATGGAAGGAAGAAAAAGCATCCAACAAAGGCGATACATCGGGCCGAAGAAGCCTTATACGAAGGCAGGTTTGAGGATGCTATAAAGATTTATGAGAGTATACTTCGCTACGGGCACAAGCGTAACCGTAATTTCGACAGTTATATTCACCATAACTTAGCATCACTTTATTTTGCACTTCGACAAGATAGAAAAGCTAAAACTCATTTTGTTCTTAAGACTTTTCTTGAAAACCCGCCTGGACGTGGGTCCTGATGAGCCAAAAATAGCAAAACTCAGAGACTTAGCTAATCAGGTAAAAGCTGAAATCTTAGATAATATATGTTGGGTGGTACAAAAGAGATTTTGCACAATGGAAAAAGATGTACCAGTCAAAACAGTAGAAGATACTCTGATACCCGGCAAATTAAACCTCTTTATTCTCGGGCCAAATAGGGCAGGGAAGACACTGCTATGCGATTATATCTCATCAATCCGTCAAACTTGTGCCTGCGCAGCTTGGTATCAAATCCCGCATCAGTGCACCGTAATCGTGTCTTTTTGGCGGATATCACTACTGGAAGATCCGATTTGAATCTCAAATTCGCCCGGCCACACCACATACCGCTGCTTTTGTGCGTTGTAATAACGCATATCTTCGGTCGGTTTTAAGGTAAAGGTAACCGTTTTTCGCTGTCCTTTTTGAAGCAGTATCCGCTCAAAGCCTCGGAGCTGCTTGAGAGGCATTGGCAAAGACGATTCCACATCCCGCACATACAACTGCACGACTTCCTCGCCGTCCCGCGTGCCGGTATTGGCCACGTCCACCGAAACCGTCACCGTATCATCGGCATTGATTTCGTCCCGGCTGATCTTCATATCCGAATATTTAAATGTCGTATAGCTCAGTCCGTGTCCGAACGGATACAAAGGTTCGCCTTTGTAATAACGGTAGGTCTTGCCCTTTCCGGCGGTCATCGTATAGTCTTTAAAATCTCCCAGTTCATCCGTGGATGCGTAGAACGTCACCGGAAGCCGTCCTGCCGGATTGTAATCACCGAACAGCACATCCGCGACTGCGTCTCCGCCGCGCTGGCCCGGATACCAAGCCATCAAAATTGCCGGGATGTTTTTATCAACACCGTCAAAGGCAATCGGGCTGCCTGCTAACAAAACGAACACAATCGGTGTTCCGGTTTTCTCCAATTCTCTTAGCGTTCGAAGCTGAGTCTCAGGCAGTTCGATTTTTGTCCGGTCGCCACCTTTAAAGCCTTCCACATCGTCACTGTCGGACCTTTCCTCGCTTTCCCACATCGCATCCAGGCCTCCGACGAAAATCGCAATATCCGCCTGTTTCACGGCTTCGACCGTTTCGGCCGCAAGTTTATGTTCGGCGTTTTCTTCGCCCTGCTCGCTTTTGGGCAGCTGCCAGACTAATTCTATCCCCGCGTCCTGGGCAGCTTCGAAAAACTCAATCATGATATCATAACGTTTACCTTCCTGCAGGCTGATATCCGCAATAAACGGGCTCATAGCGTGCTGCGACCACCCGTCGGCGATTTTTTCGCCGTCTATATACAGCCGGCACCCATCATCGGAAATAATCCCCAGTTTATATGCTCCGCTGACAGGGGCCGCTAATTGTCCCTTCCATTTAATAGAAAAGTAGTCACTGTCAATTCGTTGTTCAGGCGTCAGAATCCCCTGGGCCGCTTCCTCATCGGTCGGAGAACCGAGGCCCCAGTCCATTTTAATTTGTCGGTCGATACGTTCGAATACAGGCTCTCCTTCCAAGTCTATGCCGCGATAGTATTGGCCTGTTAATCCATGAACCTGCTGTCCGCTATCATCAGTTGTAAACAAATACTGCGAATCGACCACCGACAGGACCAGTGGGCAGCCGCTCGCATACGTTACCTCGATATCATCACCGGCGGCCCGGCGAATCCCGTCCAAAACCGTTACCGGTTTCGAGGCAGTCCCGTTGTAATTGCCGCGTAGGGCGGCGACGCTGTCGGCATTGGGACCGATGACGGCGATTTTGTGAATCTTAGCCTTATTCAACGGCAGCAGACCATCGTTTTTCAGCAGCGTCATGGACTTGCGGGCCATCGCTAAAGCTGCTTCATTATGTTTTTCACAATCGTTGACTGAATAAGGAATTTTTGTATAAGGCACCATTTCCGGCGGGTCGAACATTCCCAGCTTCATTCGCGCCAGCATCAAGCGATAGACCGCAAGGTCGATCTCGCCCTCATCAATCAGGCCCTGTTTGAGGGCCTCAAGCAGCGATTGCTGATATACATTCCCGCAGTTCAGGTCACATCCCCGGCGAACGCCGATTGCCGCCGCTTCTTGTACGCTGTTAACGATTTCGTGATTGGCATATATATCCATGATTGCCCCGCAGTCGGATACGACATACCCGTCAAATTTCCACTTCTCGCGAAGGATATCCCTTAGCAGCATCCAACTGGCCGAAGCCGACTCACCGTCCACACGGTTATAAGCCCCCATCACGGAATAGGCTTTAGCTGTGACAACAAGGTCGTGAAACGCCGGTAAATACGTTTCCCACAAATCACGCGCATTGGCAACCGCATTAAAATGATGACGCTCCGGTTCCGGACCGTTATGAACGGCATAATGCTTTGGTGTTGACACAACCTTTAGATATTTCGGGTCGTTACCCTGCAGGCCGCGGACGAATTGAATGCCCATCTGCCCGGTCAAATAAGGATCTTCGCCGTAGGTTTCCTGGCCGCGTCCCCAGCGGGGGTCACGAAAGATATTGATGTTCGGCGACCAGAATGTCAGCCCTTTAAACCGGCCGTGGTCATTGTTGCGAAGTGCCTGGTGATGTTTAGCCCGAGCCTCATCACTGATGATGCAGGCTGTCTGGTACATCATTGAGCGGTCAAAAGTCGCCGCCATACCGATTGACTGCGGGAAAACGGTCGCAATACCCGCAACGGCAACGCCGTGAAGACATTCATTCCACCAATCATACGGCGGGACACCGAGTCTCGGTATCGCCGGGGCAGTATTGCCTAACTGTGAGATTTTTTCCTCCAGTGTCATCTGCTCGACCAGGTCCACCGCGCGCGTTTCAAAATCAAGTGACGTATTCAGATACGCCTTACTCACATCAGTGGCTGGACATGCAGAACCGGCAAAAATCATCATCAAAACACACCACATCCATCGTTTGTTCATCTCTGTCTCTCCCGAATATAAAGTTTAAAATTCAACGGCTGTGCCGTTTGCAGCATAGGGCAGTTTTGTTAAAGAGAGTCCGCCTCACCTACCAAATTTGTTTGACAAATTTGTTGGGCGGGCGAGACTTCTCCGTTAAAAATTTCTCCGAAATTTTTAACGGAGAGGGCGGGATTCGAACCCGCGGTGGGAGTTTTTACCCCCACGACGGTTTAGCAAACCGTTGCCTTCAGCCACTCGGCCACCTCTCCAGGTAACATATAGTAAATTTACACGCTCAAGTTCCATATTGCAACAATATTTGCATGAAACTGTTTTTTCAATCATAATTTCTTAGAGTTGCAGTTGTGAAAGCGGATTTATAGCGGCAGAATAAATATTTGGTCCGGCCGGTACCCCGTTTTGTAAAATGAATGGTCAAAATTCTTTAGTAGATGATAGCTGTTGCTTCTTCGATTCTTTTGATGATTTCCGTTGTGTCATCAGGCTCTGTTATGTAACCGTCAAAGCCCTGCTGGTAGAGGGCGGAACATTCCGATTCGCTGAGGTGTTTTGCTATGGCTATAATTTTAATGGTTTGCAGGTCCCTGTCATCGCGGATG